>Ga0315534_1000017_pt1 | contig 75487 bp, 75 predicted proteins | sample SalMarSW160240MG_FD_203094 | JGI IMG/M metagenome (GOLD analysis project Ga0315534, IMG submission 203094) | Salt marsh sediment microbial communities from the Plum Island Ecosystem LTER, Massachusetts, United States - Salt Marsh Sediment SW1602-40 ... | reverse complement strand
TTGATGCTAAGTGTATTGGGTCATATTTGAGCACAAATTATGTATAAATTCATTAAATATTGTTTATTTTTTGCTCCAAATGTACTGGTATTACCAAATAATATGACATTAACTAAGTCATTTGACTTTGTAGTAACAGTAGTGTTCAAAATTATTTCGTAAGATCAGATATTGATTTTCTAGATGATTGTATTTTCTTTATTTTTCTAGGCTGAATAAACAGCATATAGAGAAGGCCTATGAGATACATAGCAACAATACTATTTGAGCAACAATAGTTTCTAATTTAGGATTAATACCATTCATTGTAGCGATATTAATATCCAAATAATGGATTCCTCCAAATAGATTGGTTGTAGGTATAATCCCTATTTCTTGAAACTCACCAATAGCCTTTTACAGAAAAGTTATTGACATATATACACCTATTCCCATTACAACGAAATAAAGTAGTGGGAAAGACAACCTGTTACTATTTTTCTAACTAGAAATGTACCAATTAAGATTACAGATAATTTAATAAGAAATCCTAAAATTACATATGCTTACATGTGTTCTGCAATTAAAAACATAGCTTAATATAATAAAATAGTTTCAGAGACTTGCTATATTATAAAAAAGGAAAGAGATGCAATTACCATTATATTTCCCCTTGTAGTGGTTTTCCATACTTTTGATTTGACAAATTCTATCTATTCTTTGTTTCAATTATATAAAGTAACCAGAAGCTTGTCCTTAATAGAACGGCCACAGCTGAAATAACTGCTATAGCTTTAATCAGATCCCTACTTGCCCTTGAATAAATTTTCTATCGTGTCCAGATTATTTTGTATTTGAGTATATAGTGCAGTTATATCTTCTATTGGTTCTTGATCATTTATGGCATTAGAAAAATCTTCTCTGATCATTATTTCAGTATCTTCCATTAAATCTTTATCTAACTCTTTCAATTGGTCTTCAATGAATTCATAATTGTCTATGTATGCTATATCTACAAGTTCAGATGCTCCTGTATAATTTTGAGATTTGTATTCTGTCATTGTTTGATTTAATAAATTTTTAATATTAAAAACTATTTGTAATGGATCATCATCTTGAGCATTTACAAAATTTTCTCCTGATATAGAAATTATAGTTAATCCTATTATAGCCAAAAATACATATATGCATTTAATAGATTTTGTTCTCATCATCCCTAAAGAAATGTTCATGATATTTATATCGTTTGTTCTTTCTCTAAATATAGAATAACAATGGGAAATAATGCTATTGAGATATGAACTTATTATATAAAATCATCTTAGCAGTTTCTACTTTTGTATGTTAAATTTACATAATTTATTGACTAAGATAATTTTGGTAATCTATTATCGAAGTCAGGTGTTGTTATGTTTAGAATGTTTCACCTCCAATTTTGGGTGCTGTTAAATTAAGAGTATTTCACCTAATTTTGAATAAAATAATATTTCTAACTTTTGAATTATAGAGATAAACAAACAATTTCATCCAATTGTATATATGCTGTAGATCACATTTTATGCTACTATTCTCGATACATGGATAGTAATCATCAAAACATTATGTCTTATCCTTCAAATACTGCATAACTCTTTCAATCAGACTTTTCTCAAACGGTGAATGCAATCTATGTTTTAAATGCAAAAAATTACATGCATGAGGATACAATGTACCTCCATCTGTGAAAACTGTATGTCTACGATATTTGGATACAAGAGATCTGATAAAATTCTCTTACAGGTCTTTTTTTAAAGTACTAATAAAACAGAAGTTAATAGTAAATGAAGCTGTATTGTTTCCAGAAATATTCTTTTAAGTAGCCATCCATAAGGCATTACAACAAAAAGTACATCTGCTATAAATACTATTTTAATACCATATCTTTTCTCGGTTATTTTGAAGATAAGAAATGTATCTAATATTGCAAAAATACCCATAATTAATCTTGGGATTGGATATAACGATTCGATGAAATCTGCATCGAGGTTAGGGTTAAGGGTATCTGGATATCTTACCAATCCAAGAAGAGCTGCCATAAATATTTGGCCAAAATAAGGGGCATAATAATTATTCGTTGGTTGAAGATCTTGAGTCTGAAGTTTAGACATCGTTTTCCAAATATAGTATCCTTCGTCTACATGTAGGCTTGGAAAACCTGTTAGATTCCATGTATTAATAAAAGTACTTAGAATTAAGGGAATTAATAACAAAAGAAGCATATTTTTTCCAAAATATTTAGTTTTCAAGTTAACCAATTATATTACCTTAACACATTATCATAATCATTATGATATAATCCATGTCACATATCTGTAATCTTTGTGGTTTGTATTTATTCTATCAAATTTTGTATCTAATCTTTTAAAGGATAATATACTAACAATTTGATTGTTACTTTTTTCAATCCCATTTGAAATTGATCATCTATAAATTTGAAGGTCATAGTTTATCAGATGTTTTGGTTGTTGGGAAAAGATATGATATCCTGTTAATTACAACATCTTTGTATATGACATCTATATAGCGATTAGAAATAGATTGTCAGATATTTTATAAAAAATAATTTTTACCGACCGAAACTTCAAAGATTTCCCAACTTGTCAATATTATTTGTATCTTATGTTTTTGTTTTTGAAATAGTAAAGTGATCTTGTATATCATTTGCAGTATCTGCATTCGGGGAACCTGATCCTTGTCCATTTACAATGAAAGCACCTTTTAGAGTTTTATCACTTATATCAATATTAAGAAACCTAAAATTTTTATCATCTTGTTTTACCACAAAAGGTGCTTGTTGTTTTATTGCATAATGAGACCTTTCCGCAGTACCACTTATCAAGTAAATGACTCCTTCGTCACTGTTATAGTTAATTGAGTCTTTATCTACTGTCTCAGGATTTGTACTGCCAGTATGGTACTTTAATGGAAACGTCCTCTGATAGTTGTGGTTATCTCCACTAAAAACCAAATCTACGCCATATTTATCAAAAATTGGATGATAAATATCTCTTATTGTAGAATCGGCAGGATGTTTAGAAGGTGAAGTATACATTGGAATATGTTCTACAACAAGTGTCCAATATATGTCTGGATTGGTCGAGACAGTTTTTAAATCATTTCCAATGAATTGATATTGAGAGGACTCTGGTTTATAATCCAGATATGGATCTATAACTAGAATATGAACATTATTTTTATCAACCGAATAGTAGGTTTTAGTTAAATCAAGTGGATCTAAATATTCATTAACCACCCCGGTACTACCACCCTGAGTATCATGATATTCATGGTCTCCCATGGCTATCTTTAATTTTGATTCAAATGGTGAGATAATATTTTCCCAACAATCACCTTGTCCTTGTAACTTAAATCACCTGCTGCAATCACTACTTCTGGATTGTTATTTTGTATATTTTCTGATGTCTTTTTAGCATCTTCATTACAACCCCAGTCTGATGCAATTGCAATATTGAAATTAGTAGGTTTTGGATTTGTATTATTGATAGATTTTTCGGCATAAGCTGTTATATCCGAATTTAAAACTAACGCAGATATCCCTGCAAATATAAATAAGATTATAATTATATCTTTCATCTTTTCCTTCACTCTTTATAACTTGATTAATCGAAAATTTGATAACAGATCAATTTCTTTGTGTAAATTTAAGGTTTGTTGATAATGATTACATTTTTTGCATTGATACATTTTCATACTTTTTTATTAGATAAACTATCTTTAAAAGAATGTGGTACAAGCCATCGTATACCTAATTTTTGTTATATAAAATATCATTATAATAATTATATACTTGTATTAGAATTTAGGTGTGTATAAGTATAATTTTGTTTATTAGCATATAATTATATAATATTTGTCCATATTTGGTGTATACAATAAATAAAAGATAAAATATAAATAAATATTTTACTGAAATTACAATATTTTCATTATTTTTTATAGTTTTTGTTCTAATCACATTAAATATTGTTTGTTATGTTGATCCTAATGATTATTTATTTTATATTTACGCGCAACTAAGTAATGACAGTAAACAAGATAACAAAACCAAAGAAAATATATTAAATGATGAAAAAGAAATGGAACAAATCAAATATGACAATAGTGATAAGGAAAAAGATAATTCCAATAAAGGATATAAAAATACAAATGGGATATATTCCGCTGCTCAATTAAAAGAATTCTATAGATCTTACTTCTGTCCTCAAGGAATTAAACAAATAGATATTCCAAAAGTTTATTAAACTAAACCCAATGGGGAAACATATAGATTTAATATTTCTAATCCAAATGGTTTAGTTCAAGTTGATGAAAGAGAAAATGAAAATGTTTTTACACAACAGAATCTAGATGGAAATTGGAGAATAGATTACGGCAAGCCAAGATTAGATATCCATACCAAAGATGGTGGAATCATACCAGATAAAGCATTTTTGGAAGAGAATTTATTAAAGAATCCTGTAAAACTTTGGAACTTTTCTGAACTAAAAGAACAAGGCTATTAGTATAAGCCAAGTTTTACTGTAAAGTATCTTCATGTTTTGGTTGTTGGGAAAAGATATGATACTTAACTTAGCTTTGGAGTATAGACCATAGAGTCATTATTTACAAATAGTTAAATTTCATTTTTTAAAAAAATATGATTTTACAATTTAAAAATTTTTTTATTATTTATTGCATTGATATCGATATCACCTTCTCTGTATTCAATAAATATATTAGAAAATCTGGCAAGAAAGAATCTTGATTCATTGATTTTACTTTTTTCTATTTTTTCAATAAATAATAACTGTTTCGAGAGCAGCCATTCGACTTTCCTATAAGCAGTAGTATGAGGAATTTTTTTTTCCGCTATTATCTCATCAACTGTTTTTGATTTATAAATAGTTGAATCTAATATCGTCTTTGATACCTCGTCTGCCAAAGCTGCTAGGATAGCCTGTTTCAATTTGTTGTTTTTAATTATATTCAACTTAGAATCATTACTCATATTTGTGTTCAGCATAAAAAGTAAAGATGAAATAAAAAGTCACCCTAACTAAGAAACTTATGTTAGTTATTCAAAGTGCTCAAAGTTTTAATAGCTTCTTTTGCATGTTCTAGTGCAGCTTGAAAGTTCTCTTCACTTATCATTTTGATTGCAGCTTCTATTCTTTTTTCAGCATCGGTTGCATCAGGATTATCTTTTATTTTATCTTCCATTGTTGATTCAATTTGAAATAATATCTTTTTGGCATCTTTGTCTTCATTTTCCAATTGTGTAACTGTTTGATTCAGCAATGTCAATTCTTCTGTAAAATTATTTTCTTGTGCATATATATGGAAGTTTGTTACTGTTAAAATAGACAAACCCATCACAAGAGTTGATATTGCTACAACAAATATTTGATTTTCTTTAGGTTTCATAATCTATTTTTCAAATAAGGAAATAATATAAAAACATTAGTATAACTTAGTTACGATGGTTCCTAATTTTGTTCTAACAACATTTTTATTATGTTCTATTAGAATAAACTTGGACATGAACTTAGAACATATCATAATAATTGTACTTTCTGCGATAATATTATCTACTTTGATAATATATTTTATTTTAGCCAATAATGAATACAGCAGTCTTCTTGAATTTGCTGCAGAAGGTTTGGATGGTGAAATACACGAACTTCAGATCGAGATTGCCTTATTTGCAGGATCTGCTTTAGTATATTTAGGTTTATTAGCGTGGATTTTAATCAAAAAATTAAATAATGTCTTACCTTACGCAATTCTAATAGTAGTATCTACTGTACTAATCATCACGTATGCTTTATCTCGAACAACAGGAGTTCCTATAATTGGGATAGAATTCTATATTGGTAAATATGATATAGCAACAAAAATACTTCAGGGTGTTATAGTAGTTATATCAGGATATTTGATATATAAAATAAAAACTAATAATAGACCAATAAAAATTATGAAAAAAACATAGAGAAAAATCAATAGTAAAAATAAATGTATATAATCTTCTAAAAAATTTTTCTCTTAATTTTAGTCAATAAATTTAATTCATATTATTCAGCTCTAGATAAATTGTTTGGATATAAGAAAGAAATTCTCACAGTAGATAACGATATTTAGGATAAATAAAGATCTCTTCTTTATAAAACAAACAAATATCTTTAAATAAATTCTAGAGTATGAGAAAAGTTAGGATTATGAGATATCAAATTAGAGATAGATTTCCCAGTTTTAAATAACTAAAAAAAAGATAAAACAGATCAATAAATCAGCCTAAGAAGAAATTTTATCAAAAACTTGGTCAAGATTCAATACAACAAATAATACCTCAAATACAGTTTATCAGAGTATTATTAAGTAGTTCAACCTAAATATGTATTAAATTCTCAAAACATATATTGGATTTCTTTATCTAGTATATTTGAATATTAGTTGTCAAAACTTAATATTATATTTTTGATACAAAAATTGACCAAATATATAACCATCTTTTTATTTCAATATAATAAGATATTCAAATGCAATTTTGATACAACATCATTTTATATACTTCTTAATAGAAATGATAGTTTCCTATTTCTTCATCCAGATACAAGATAATGTTTTCAATAACACCCATATTTCATTACTTTGAAATTTAACTACCTATGATTAAAAATTATATTTATACTATTGAGAAAATAACCATAAGAAATACCGATAAGCGGTCGGAATAATTGTATCGTATATAATAAAATATATTACCTGACTTGCCTTGTCGAGTTCAAAGTAATCAACTTTTTATTTTATCTGGTAAAAACCCTTCTCTCTAAATTTGCTTTAAAGCTGAGATATTACATACACTCACACCAAGAAAATATAGATAAAGAAAATAAACAGTATTATAATATGAGATAAGATTTTCTAATTCTCACAAGTCTTTTCTCAGCATCAACAAGTTGACGTCTTAATATTTTGTAGGCGATAGTCTTGCTAATGTGTTCTTTTCCAATACCTTCTACATTCAGACTTGCATTTACAATATTTACTATCTGTTCGGGACCAAAACCGGTAGCATCTCTTACTTAGACTATCATTTTCTCTATATTATCCGGAGTTCTGCTTGGACTGTTTTGTGGTCTTCTGGACCTAAACCTCAGATCTGTAATACCTTCTTCTCCGAACCTTTTTACCACTTACTGTAGCTGGCATTTACTCCTGCCAATCATCTTTGCTGCTTCCTTCCTTGTTATCCTAATCAAGTCAATAGCGAGTGTTATAACTACTGTCTTATACCGTCTTCTAACTATTTCTGGCTCTTTTTTTCATAGGTGGATATTCCTTTTCTCTCGGTACACCTCTCCATTTACAATAATCATTGATTTTCACTTCTTTGTTTATTGTGAAGGAGGAGAGGTGACATATGTCTCTTAACTTGCCACGGAAATTTTTCTCAATAAGAGCAAAAATCTTAAATATTACCTTGAAACAACGGCAGTTATGTTTATCCAGTCACGTAAATTTGTATTCATTACTCTGTTTATGTTGGCTTTTGTAGTCATTATTACAGGCCAAGATACATTTGGTACCAGTGCAACTAATATGTTTGATGAGAACTTGACCGATTTTTACGGTCAGGGACAGTCATCACCTCTTAAAGGGATGAATTTCTCTGAGACTACCTCAGCTTACAGCCATGCAGGAATCTTGGAAACGACAATGATCATTGATGAGCATGAAGGCATGGTTGGAAACCAATCAGTCAAAGCGATAACCTATAACGGCTCGCTCAATGGACCAACACTACACATAAAGCCAGGCGAACGAATGGTTATATACCTTGTCAACAAGCTCGATCAACCTACCAACATACACTTTCATGGATTACATGTATCACCATTAGGCAGCTCAGACAATATCTTTCGCATTATTGGACCAGGAGAAACTGTAAAGTACGTGCTCGATATTCCAATCGATCATGCAAAAGGAACTTTTTGGTATCATTCGCACCTGCATGGCCTCACTACTAATCAAGTGGGCGGCGGGTTGTCGGGTTTACTCGTGATAGAAGGTTTAGAAGGCTTGCTACCTGATGAATTGCACAATGTCGCGCAGCAGACGTTTATCATGAGGGGTTTTCCATGGCATTATTGGCATCTTAACTATACTTCCCCAACATATCAGACCATCAATGGAGAGATCAATCCTATTGTAAGTATTTCACCAGGCGAGACTCAACTATGGAGATTTGCAAATATTGATCCCGGAACGTTTTACAATATAACATTACCAGACCATACCTTCAGCATCATCGAACAAGATGGTAACCCTGTCTGGGAAGTCTGGGATACAGAATACCTTGTGATCCCCGCGGGTGCTCGATTCTCAGTGCTGGTTACTGGTGGAGAAAATGGAACTTATCCTCTCAAAATGCTCAAGTACAGTGGTGGTTCTCAGCTCCCATATCCGGAGGAAACCCTAGCAACGATAAATGTGCAAGACAACACTGGAGATGAGACAGCAGACGTCAATGTATCGGGTCTAGTACCCCGACATGATCTAGGAGATCGTGAGGTCCAGGTTCAACGTACGTTAGTCTTCTCTCCGTCCACGTCCAACACAACAATGAACCGCTTTGGCGAGCCTGGAACTAACATGATCGATGGCAAGATTTTTGATCCTAACCGAGTTGACCAAAAAGTTAAGCTAGGAGATTTAGAGGAATGGACGATCAAAAATATCGATGATGAAGATCATACATTTCATATTCACGTCAATGACTTCCAGGTAATGTCGGTGAATGGTCAACAATATGATGCACATGGTTTGCAGGATACAGTTATCCTTCCTTCCAATGGTGAAGTGGTAGTACGTATGCCATTTGAGGATTTCGTTGGAACATTCGTCTATCATTGCCACATTCTTCCACATGAGGATACTGGTATGATGGGTACTGTTCAGGTGGTCGATCCATTCACACCACCATCCATACCACAATAGAGTTTTTACTCATCTTCATAGCCTCTGAGGATAACGATATAAAAATCTGTTAGCATGTTTATATTATGCATATTGGCAAATTTAAGTTAACATAATCAACATTGAGACTCCTATGACAAAATGAATCAACATTCTACGAAGCGACATTATAATTACCTTATAAAAAAGAATGGAGAAGGTATAGAAGTTTGTCGCTTTAAAACCCAAACAAAAAATAAATAAAACAAAAGGTGAAATTTTTTTTGATGAATAATAGAAACACTACAGGAATTAAAAATTAGTTTTTTCATATAGAATGAGTTTATAATTTCTGAATGGTTCAGCTACTAACTACAAAGGATTTCCATGAATCTTTCCTCTCTTGTTTTGGTTCTTCTATTTTTATGAATGAACTGGAATGTTTTTGAATAATCCTGCAAATGGTACATGTTTACATCCATGAACTTTCTTATCCATATCTGAATCAGATTGCTTCTCCATTCACAGTTATTCACATTTACAATACCATTTGCATATTCTTTCTGTGAATGGATTACACTTTTGTGTATGAAATCATGTTCTTCCAACTTGTCATATGTCCTATATTCATCTATAAATATTGTAGAACCATATTCTATATTTTTACACACAATATCAAGAAGTGACTTTTGAACAGGAACATCAAAATATGTAATTCCATTCCTCTTTGATGGATACATGCTATAATTGGACTGTCCTTGTAAAATGTAACCTTCTACCTCACCATGGTTTGAATCCTCTCTTCCTGGGTTTTATTCCTGATCTTATTATCTCCTCATGATATGATCTTACTTTCCTATCTTGATATAGAATTCAACACCTTCTGTAAGACCATCAAGTTTATTAGATGAGGTAAATGATGATGATATTTTTTCCATAACTGTTCTGATGAATCTATAGAATCTTTCATATGGTACAACTAATTCAAATGATATCTCTCTTATAGTACATCCAGCTCATAATACAAAATAAAGGTACAATGCCAAAAATCGTATCTTCAATGGTGTAGGGGAATAATGAAATACAGTACCTGTTTTGTCATTAAACCATCTTTCATACTATTTACAAAAATATTTTTGAAACAATCTGTAGTCGTCATCTTTTTTGATGTTATAAGAGTGACAATGTGGATAAATTATAATTATTCCATCGAACATTTCGGAGTAAACTGGAACACCAGTATTAATCAGGAAGTGTGGAGGAAGTTAAAGTAAACAAATCTTAATTGGGTGTTGTTCAGCTTTAAACTTGGCTGAAACATTTGCCAATAAAAGCGAATATGATTAGAAAATATATGATAATTGGCATATATTAAAAGTCATATAACAACATAGAGCATATCCGAAAACTCCTCCTCTCTTATATGTTATTCAAACACAGACAAAATGTAATATCGCAATATAGTTATCTTCCTTCTTTTCCCATCTAATCAATAATCACCTAAATCTATTCACCCATGAGTGTGTACTCTCAATTACCCATCTTCTTGCTCTATATTTTGGCATCCTTCTTCTCTTCTTTTTTAATTCCAAGAGGAATACCTTGACCCTTTACCAACAGACTACGTTTGGTACATGATTTACTTCTGTCTGTTGGGTTTGGTCCTGTACTTTTTCCCCCAAGAGGCGATTTTGTTATTGCACCATCCTTTGATTGCCATTTCCAGTTGATACCAACTTTTTCATCGTATATATTTAGACCATCAATCCACATACGTTTGAATACTCCAACTTGTCTCCATTCCTGAAATCTATCATGTACAGCAATGGATGTGTCATGACTTTGTGGTAATGCTTTCTACTGGCATCCAGTACGTGCTATATATAGAATATAGCATTCATTGCCTTTCTACCATCTATTCTTGGATGGCCTGTCTTCTTTTTTCTTTTGGAATTATGTACGAGGGGAAATTCGATTACATAATTCATCTGGTATTTCACAGGATGAATCGATTCCAGAGATTTCAGATATCAAACTACTGATAATATAGTATATAGATACTTTGCTTTGTCAAATGAATTTATTGTACCATAAATCTAAATACTATAAACTGCTTTTCAGATAGGCTCATACTCTTTGTTATATTTTGAAGGATTTTATTGAGTATAATCATTTTAAAGCTTTATTTCAATGAGAAAAAACCATATTGATTTTTAAAGGTAATTTAATAAATTCAAATTGTTACCTTGTTTGTGTCTTCAAAATTTAGATCTTAATTTTTCTCTATATTTAATGCAATTCGTATTATCTTCTTCGGACGCAGTATTCACCTATATAGATGCTGTTGAGAAATGTGTTAGATAAAAGTAAAAGAAATGGAGTTATCTTATACTAATTGGTATAAGTCAGAAATGAATTTCTATTCTATGTTACATAGGAAATGCCCTTGCCTGAACATGATCTTTTTCTGTGGTCCTATTTTGTTATTTTCGTAATAGATCTAATTTTTACTCTCGGATCCTAGATAGTAGGTTTTTTTATAGTCATTTAAGGAGTAGTTTTAATCATTACGAGTTTATCAGTACCGGATTCTGCACCCCAAACCTCTCCAGTCCTTCCAAGAAGTTGACGCACGTTGGCATCGGGAGTAGGTAATTTAAATATCTTAAAACTGTCTTGAGAGGGATCAAAACGAATTAATGCATTAACTCCAAAATCGCTAATCCAGACAATATCATTCTTGTCAACATAGACTGCGTATGGTTTGGAATTTTCACTTGGCAATTCCCACTCTCTCCATTTGTCTAGAGAAGGAAGATATACTGCTAATTTTCCTGCATTCCACTCGCTTACCCATATGTTTCCCTGTGAGTCAGACCAAACCCTTCTAGCTCCTTGATCTGGTGTTGGAGGCTCTATGACAGAACTATTACCTGTATCGATATTAATCTCAGCAATATAGTTTCCAGCTAAAGATGCATAAAAAACTGTCCCATTAGGTGTTGTAGTTATACCATATGGCCCTCGTCCTTTAGGTGCTTCTAATAATTCGATTTTTCCATCACTTGGATCTAAGCTACCATAAAATCCATTCTGTCCAGTAAACCAAAGAATACCCATTTGGTCAAATGTTGCAGTATTCAGATTAGCATAGCTACTATTTGTAGCTAATGGAAAGGTCGTAATCTCTTTCGTTTCCGGATCTACACTTATAATTGCATTTAATCCGCTATCTGTTATCCATGGGGCATTATCTGGACCTACAATTACTCCGTGTGGAGATGATCCAGGTCCTAGCTTAATATGTTCTGTCTTACCACTAATTGGATCCAATTTACCAATTTCACCAGACCCTTGGGCGGTATACCAAATACTTCCATCTTGTGCTGGAGCAACATCGTGAGGTCTTGAACCAACTGGAACAGAAAATTCTTTTATGACTATATTATTTGATAAATTATATGTGTTAGTTTGACTTGTTGCCTTATTACCGTATACATCTTTAATAATTTCAATAAGGTTGTATGGCACGGTTGTTTGTGAATTTGCTTCTTGAGAAGTGATCCCGTGTATACCAATTACACAAAAGTAGGTCAAAAATAATGCAAAATATTTTATACATGGTTTGGTATTTAACAAATTTATTCAATATTCTATATACCAAGCCATTTAAATGATTTTGTTTCCAAATAGATAATGAATCTGGATTGAATATTATTAAATTTAATTACAAATAACTTCTAATATACTTCAGATTCCATCCAAACTCATTAGATTTAAAGAAATTTAAAAATACATTTTTTAGGTTCTGTTAATTTAAGATTTATTTATTTCAGTCATTCAATTCTTTAATATGATAATACTCCCATGGTGGATCATTGTAAATAGATACAAAGAATTGTAAATAGGTATACAATTTAAATGGATTATATTCATCGGTAATACATTGATGTAATACATCAATAGCGTTCATCGAGAGTTAGTCTATCCTTGAATTACTGGTGTTCTCTTTCCATCAGAATTTTCTGAAATGATGAATTTAAACCGTGTGGTGCAATGTAAGTATCTTAAATACTTTTGGATACGATGTAACACCATTTGTCGAAACTATATGTCTTTCACACTCGTCAACTAATGATCTAATGCATCTTTTACATAAGCATCATGTTTCTCGCCTTTAAAATGTACATGTCAAATACTGATTTGTGTACTGTTTTAATACATATCCACAACCAAAAAAGGGTGATTACCTACTCGAATGATAGTTTGATCTATTTTAAAGATTGATACTCTTTTTCTTGAATAAATTTGTGTAAAACTAAATCTTTAAATTCAATTTCAGACATAGACATAACTCTTTTATTCCCATTTCTAAAGATTACTAATGCTTGAGATGCTATACAATTGTTCTAAAACTTGACAAAACTCCCAGCGAACTGCACGATAGTTAATTACTCATGACCAAACTAGATTCTTTAATTTTATCTTCTCAAAAGTTGGGGTGTATAGTCGTTATTATCAATGAAAATTGTCGTGATTTTCAGTTTTTTTGTTTTCTGTGAGATGAATTATCATGAAAAAGATAAGAAAATTTTGGGTCAGTTGTAAATAACTATTTAATATTACCTTAAAAGTCAACTTTGTTAACTTGGAAATTTCAAGAAGGAAATTTTAAAAACCTATTAAAAATGAGCACGGTACATATTAGAATAAGTAGATATTGAGACTATTTTACCTTTAACTTAACAGAGCCGAAAAGTCATATAGCAAATACTCTTTGTTATATTTTGAAGGATTTTATTGAGTATAATCATTTTAAAGCTTTATTTCAATGAGAAAAAACCATATTGATTTTTAAAGGTAATTTAATAAATTCAAATTGTTACCTTGTTTGTGTCTTCAAAATTTAGATCTTAATTTTTCTCTATATTTAATGCAATTCGTATTAAAATCTCAAATGATCTCAAGTGTCAAAATACTTAAAATTTATGGAATTTAATAAATAACCTAACATTATTTGTTACCAGAGAATCACCTGTAAGCGATTATTCCTATATTTTACAAGTTATAAATTATTTATGGTAAAGGTTCATGCTTTTCTATCGTAGGTTGTTGTCCTTTATACGTGATCAGAATAGTATCATTTACTTCGTACGAACAATTATTTATCATTCTTGGGATGTTATCTCCTGCTTCCACTATACAATTAGTTCCTTCCTTGATCTTTACCATAGCTTCATCTGTGGTACTCCCGGTAAACAGATTTTGAGCGGAAGATCCTAATAAAGCAAATATTATAACCACTGCTGCAATTCCAAAGATTAACCCTAATTTTTTTGGGGATATTGATTCAAAACTCATATTATTGTTTTTTCATACAAATATTTAATTATTTTTTCCGAATTTCATAAGATGACAAACTTCTATTATTGTATTAATTAATTGATGATTTTTTTTATGAATCAATTCAATAATTCCAAAACCTTATTTGTATTATGATTATCTATTATGGATACAATATCCATTTACAGAGATTCATGCAAATTCTGGTTGAAGGATAATATACCAACTTAAATATTTTCAAGCTATAGATCATTTTTATATAAAATTTCTATATAAAAGGAATCAGATTAAGTTATATGTAAAATATACCTTAAACATTGTTATTAATAAAAGTTAGATTTCTTTAAAACATAATATATATTAATTAGGAAATTTAAATAATTTTGTATTTCTATAGCAATATTCTTCGAAATGATATATTATATAAGAATATCGAATTTCTAGAAAACGTATAAATAAAATAATTCATTACTATCAAAGTCTAATGGAATACAAGGATAACATTGACTCCACTCAGGGAAATCCAAAAAGTCCAGCATATTGTGAATTTTGTCAGAAAGATTCCATAATTTTTGACAACTCTGCTAACGAATTTGTTTGTTCGGCATGCGGTTGTGTATTAAATAATGATTCATTAAATAATGAAACTATGCAGGGTTTCATTACACAGTCGGATTTTACAGATCGTTCTAGAACAGGAATGCCAGAGTCCTTGGCAGTCCATCACAAAGGATTATCTACTCTAATTGGAATTGGTGATACTGATGCCAGAGGGAAGGCATTGCTACCAAAGCAAAAAATGGAAATCCAAAGATTACGAACTTGGAATAGCAGATCTCAGCTTAATGATTCGATCTCTAGAAATCTAGAAAAAGCTTTAAAATATTTGAATAATTTTGGTGATAAACTATGTCTAAATAATGCTGTTATTGAAAGTGCAGCTTACATTTATAGAAAAGCAGCAGTTAAGAAATTAGCTAAAGGTAGATCAACAATTGGGTTAGTTGGTGCTGCATTATATGCTGCTTGTAGGGAAGCGTCCACACCTAAAACTATTTTAGATGTGGCTGAAATCTGTAACATATCAAGCAAAGATTTAATGTCACACTATAAATTAATTTTGAATGAATTAGACCTCCGTATACCAGCAAGCAAAGGACCTGATTATGTCACCATAGTTTCTAACAGATTAAAGTTGAGTGAAAAAACAAAAAGAGAGGCCTTACATATACTTGCTCTTGTTCAAGAGAAAGGAATTTCAATTGGAAAAAATCCTAGGGCCATTGCAGGAGCAGTAATATATTTAGCTTCTCAAACATGTGATGAATTTATCAGACAAGTTGAAATTTGTCAAGTTGCAGATATCTCGACCGTTTCATTGAGAAAAAGATGTAAAGAAATAAGAGCATTACCTGGCTTTGAAAATTTGGAAAAAACCCAGGATATTTAGTTTATAAGAGAGGCTTATTCATGGTAACAACTAGAAGGAACTAAATCTAGTTGCAGATTGTACTCATTACAAATTTTTTCCATTTATAAACCAATTTTCTTTTGAATTTTCTTCAAACACCACAATCACATGTTCTGGTTTGGTCTTTAGGATCTGGATGGCTGTTTTGGTAATCTCAGCTGCAAATTCCTTTTTTTGTTCTTCTGTTCTTCCTGGATACATTGATATTGTTATAAGTGGCACAAAAGTTATACAGATATCTTCTAAATAAAGTAATCAATCTGTGATGTATATCTAGAAAATCTGCAATGTGAAGGAACTCCAGATACAATAAAATAGAAAGTTTTCAATTTAGATCAGTATTCATGTTTGGTATAGATAACCTTAAAGGAGATAATATCAAGTTTAAGATCTTTTTAATTTGTATATTATTACTTTTTGTAGTTTCTACCTCGGCATTTTCGGTGAAAGATATGCTAGGGTTTGATAATGATTTGAAAGATATCGGAGATATAGCAGTAGAAAATTCAGCAAAAGAGGTCAGGATTGGTTACTTTCCAAATGTAAATCATGCACAAGCTATAATAGGATTCGGAAACGGAGATTTTCAAAAGGAACTTGGTACAGATATAAAAATTAAAGACAGAGTATTTAATGCTGGACCTTCCATAATAGAAGCTTTATTTGCCAATCAGTTGGATATGGCATTTGTAGGTCCAAATCCTGCAATCAATGGATATGCAGCAGACAATGAATCATTAAAGATCATATCAGGAGCTAGTTCTGGTGGAGTACTTTTTGTTGTAAGGAATGACTCAAATATCAATTCTGTGGAGGATTTTCATAACAAAAAATTTGCATCACCTCAAATTGGAAACACGCAAGATGTGGCATTAAGAAAATTTCTACTTGATAACGGTTATAAAACTACAGATATGGGTGGTGATGTAAAAGTTCTTCCCGCTGCAAATCCAGACATTTTTACTCTTATGCTAAAAAAAGATATTGATGGCGCGTGGGTACCAGAGCACTGGGGTTCGAAAATTATTAAAGAGGCTAATGGAAAGTTATTTTTAGAAGAAAAGGATCTATGGAAACCAGACAAAAAATTTGTAACCACCCAGATCATAGTCAAGACCGATTTTTTAAAGAAAAATCCTGATATCGTGAAAAAAATATTGCAAACACATATCGATATCACTAATTGGCTAAACGAAAATAAAGAAGAAAGAGTAAAAGTATTTAATGATCAAATAAAGAAAATATCGGGTAAAGAAATTCCAGAAGAAATTCTAAAGGATTCGTTTGATAAAATAGAGTTCACCTATGATCCTATAAAAGAATCATTATTTGAAATGGCAAAGAATTCATTTGAAATCGGTTATCTAGGAAACAATATGCCAGATCTAAAGGGAATATACGATCTTGATGTATTAAACCAAATCCTCAAAGAAAAATGACTAAAGGAATAAAAAAATAATATTTTTTCTAGAAAATTTTTGGTTCCGTTCAAATAATAAAGAAGTGATTACAATTTACCTTTGTATTTCTAGTGTAGGCGAATTTTTGATATGCGTTTCAATCTCTCGGTTAAGAGAAGAATTAACAAAATCCAATAAAGTTTTTCCTAATTGTGAGTTATTATTTAGATAAAAAGTTTTATTTCCTTTCTTACTAGTCAAAATTATTTCTTTTTTAAGTAATGTCAGGAGGATCTTCTGAATATTCTGATAGGAAATTTTAGTTAATTCGCTTATCTCTTTCGTTGAATATGAGAAGTCTTTATTAAAAATAAAAAAATCCAACACCCTAGCGGTATCGTTCCCAAATAAATTTTCAATGGGACGCTTCCGATTATACTTAATCATCCTAATCAAAGATTACAAACATTGAAATAATATATATAGATTTGATTAAAATTTCATATCCTTATATATTCGAAAAAAATAGCTTTTACGTATGTTAAAGGTAGACGGCTGGAAAAAATGGTTCCTTTATCAACTTATTGGAGAAGGAGTTCATAATGCTGTTTATCATGATCAGATTCTACTCGAAATTGGGAATAATTATGATATCAACCTTGATAGAGCTCTGAAAGAATTGATTGATGATGGAATCATAATGCTAATTGAATCAAGGAGAAAGAAAAAATATATCGTTAATTTTGATAGATTAGAAGACGCACAAAAAATAATCAATATTAAAGAAATAGACAATCAGAGTCGAGGAAAAATTAATTATGACCACAATAATGTTAATTATATTAATTTAGAAAAAAATAGGAACTATATTCAGCCATATCTATCAGAGCCTGACGGGTATATATACTGGTTTGATAATGAAGAAAATAGAAAATTTAGAAAACAGAGCGTTTACAGGATCTACGTTAAAGAGACAGATAAAATGAATTTTGCTGCTCAACTGATTACGAAATCAGTAGGTGGTTCAAAGATAATATATATAGGGTCACTCAATGATCCCAACTCGTACATATCCAGATTATGGAGAGCAGTTCAATCGGTCTCAGAGGAAATGAGGGATGGGACATTTATTCTACAAAATATACAAGATAAAGATAGAATAGCATGTGGAAATAATAGACAAAGAGGAAAAATTGCCTTATCGATTTTTAGAAAACTAGGATTTATTCAACAGGCTGAATTTAAAGGAAATTCTACTCGTTTTAAATTAAGCGGGAAAAAACCATATTCTATCACGTTAGATGAAATATTTAACATCTCGGCAAAATAATCTCTTGTATGACTTTAGAGCTATCTTTAAATTAAACAATAAGGGTTAGATATTTTTTAAATATTTTTGAAAATATTTGCATTAATTTGATAAAAATCATGTACTAGGATATGAGAATCCATTCCAGTACTGACTATTTGACTCAAGACGAATAGTAAAATAATAAACGCAATAACTATAACCACCAAAATTATAATTCTATATTTGATATCTTGAATTTTATTCTTTATAGGAGCTTTTTCTTGGTTTTTTATGGTTTCCTCTTTTTGGATTTGTTTAATTTCTTCTTTTTTCTTTTTTTCTACCTCTTCTTGTCTCTTTCTAGATTGCTTTGTATTAAGAATTGGTATTTTTTTAACAATTGATCCATCCTCTACTGAACGTTGTACTTCATACAGGATTACGTCATTATCAGGAGACTTGGAATTGAAGAGTTCAAGAGCTTGTGGGTATTCTTCGAATTCTTCTATTATTTTATCCCATTCAACCATCCACGATTTAGTTGGCTGATTTGAATCTTCTTCATGGGTATCACTCATTCAATAGCATTTAAACAATCTTATTTAATAAATTTTAATAAAACAATACAAGTTTCCAAGACATGTATTAACTAACAATTACCTTGTCATCTGCCAAATCAATGAAAAAATGCATCGACTATAAATGCAATAAAAATGGCAGTAAGATAGGGGCTAGAAAATTTGAATACAGTCCATGAAGCGCGTTCAGATGGTTTAATCAATAACCATAGAGATAGTGCAAGCATTATTGCACCAAAAATAATAGTTGTAATCAAATATATCAAACCGAATTGATTAAAGAAAAAAGGGAGTATACTAAAAAAAACCATCATTATAGTGGTGCCAGCGATAATCCTAACTGACGTCTTTTCATTAGAAACAACTGGTAGCATTGGAACATTTGCCTTCTGATAATCTTTTTTTACATGTAAAGCAAGACTCCAAATATGTGTAGGTATCCATAAAAATACCAAAGCAGCCATCACAATACCTATTTCTATATTCTGTGTAGTTACAGTAACATATCCTATAAGAGCTGGAGCACCTCCTGAAAACCCTCCTAAAAGAATATTAGATTGACTTCTTCTTTTTAACCATTTACTATAGACAATTATGTTATCAAAAAGACCAATAACCATGAGAATAAATGCCCAAATATTGATAAACCATGAAAATATTAAAGAAATAGCGGTTAATATTAAACCAAATATCAAAGCATTTCTGGGAGAAACTCTTCCCGATGGGATAGGTCTATCTTTGGTTCTATCCATAATAGCATCAATGTCCCTATCGTTATACCCAGTCAGAGTGTCAGCAGCAGCTGAACCTGCAGCAACACCGCCTAATAGCAATATCCATGTTACTGGACTTATAGGAATGTCAAAGAGAAAAGAGGCAGTTAAAGCAGATCCAAAAGCAGTAAAAACTAACAGATACCAGATTTTAGGTTTTGTTAATTCATAGTAATTTTTTAGTTTATCAACTAATTGTATTTGGATCACAGTTTAACTTTCAACCCGGTTTGTGATAACTGATTCATTGCATTGTTATTTATATCTTAAAAATACCATCGATAATATCATATCACATGTTTAGATTTCAGTAATTCAGCCAAAAGTACTGCTCCCTTTGCTGATCCCATTTTTTCATTGTGAGATAACAATACATACTTTATCCCATTCTCGAACACTGTATCTTTTCTTAGTCTACCAACACAGGTAGTCATTCCATCATTAATTTCCCTATCAATTCTTGGTTGTGGTCTAGTTGGATCGTCATGTACTATAATGTATTGCTTAGGGGCCGAAGGCAATCCACTAAGTTTAACATTATCAGAAAATTTGACCATTGTGTTTTTAACATCTTCTGGTTCTACAGGTTTCTGGGTCTCTACGAATACCGTTTCGGTATGTCCATCCATAACAGGTACTCGAGTACATGTACAGCTTACCTTGAACTGAGAGGGTTGAATAGAGTTATCTACAAAAGAGCCCAGGATTTTTTTAGTTTCAACTTGAACCTTTTCTTCCTCTTTAGGAATAAAAGGTATAACATTATCAATTATATCCAGGGCAGCCACTCCAGGAGATCTTCCTGCTCCAGATATTGCTTGCATGGATGTCATAAAGATAGAATCAATTCCGAAATTATCTAATATTGGTTTAAGAGAAATTGCTAAGCCAGTGGTTGTGCAGTTAGGAAGTGGACATACAAATCCTTCCCAATCCCTTTTTTTCCTTTGTTCATTTAATAATTCAATGTGCTCGTCATTTATTCCAGGGATTAATATAGGGACATCTTCTTGATATCTAAAGGCTGCGGCAGTACTGATTACTGGTGTGGTGTTAGCTAATTTAGGTTCTATAATTTGAGCATCAGACGATTCTAATGCCGTAAAGATGAGGTCAAAATCTTTCGGTTTTAGATCCTCTACAGAACTTACTATCTCATCTTTTATATATTCTGGAACCTGTTCTCTATTATGCCATCTTAACACCCCGCTGTTTGGATCTCTAATTGCGTCGATATACTTTTTTCCAGCTGACCTCTGAGAAGAAGCTAAAAACTTTAACTCAAACCAAGGATGTTTATTTAGTGCTACTACAAATTCTTGACCTACTGCACCAGTAGATCCTATCAGTGCTACTTTTAACATATTACAAGAAATAACTAGATAATTACGATCTAATAATCGTTATTCATTAAAAAAAAGTTTTTACATGATTATAGATTATAGGGATCAGCTTCGTATTTAGATTTGAAAAGATCTAGGTATGATCAATAAAGATTCCTTGAGTTTTCAAGACGGTGAAAATGAAATTAATAGATTAGATGCATGTACACATGGAGGTTTACATTCAATTGATAACATCAATAAAATTAGATTGGATTTTAGTTCTAATATCAATCCACTAGGGATCTCAAATAAAGTAATAAAAAAAATTACAAAGAATATTAATAATATTTCATGTATTTACCCTGATCCCAAGTGCAAAGAATTAAAAAAAAAAATTTCAGAATATTTAGGACAGGATATCACCCCTGATTGGATTACAGTAGGAAATGGCGCAACAGAACTAATACATCAGTTTGTAAGATCCTTTCCTTATAATGCAATTATCCCTATTCCCACATTTTGTGAATATGAATTAGCTGTCAGACGAAGTCAATTAAAAGTAGATTTTATCAGCTACTCAGAAAATTTTCAAGTTGATTGGGAATATCTACTAAACAAATTTAAAGAGAGAGATAAAAGTATTGTATTTCTGTGCAATCCCAATAATCCTACAGGTAAACTTGTACCAGTAGAAATAATAAATTCTATCCTAAATAAAATAAAAAACACTGATACGATAATTTTTATTGATGAAAGTTTTATAGAATTTGTAAGTAATCATAAACAATATTCGATGATCTCTCGTATTATAGCAACTAGCAATGTTCTTGTTCTCAGATCTATGACAAAGTCTTTTGGATTAGCTGGATTACGTCTCGGATATTTGGTAGCAAACCCCAATCTATTGAAAAAAATAAACCAAAACCAAATAGCATGGAACGTAAACAGTATTGCGCAGTTGGCCGGGGTAGAAGCACTTAAAGATCAGGAACATTTAATAAAAGCAAAACTAATGATTGAGAAAGAAAAGAGCCGATTAAGAAAAAGAATCAAACAAACAATGAAAAATTTGAAAAGTTATGATTCAGCGGCTAATTTTCTCTTGATAGAGTTAAAAGATGGCGATTCTAAAAGTTTTAGGGATAAATTATTGGATAATTTTGGAATATTAGTTAGAGATTGCAGTAGTTTTAGAGGACTGTCGGATAAGTTCATTAGGATAGCTATAAGGACCCCTTACGAGAATGATATTCTTCTTAAATCTCTTGAAGGTATGAATAATTCTGACAAATAAATATCATAATACGTTTCTAAAAAACCAGATAATAAAGGAGTAAAATGATATTTGACTAAGGCAAAAATATTGATGATACAAGGAACATCCTCGGGGGTAGGAAAAAGCATTCTAGTAACGTCTTTATGTAGAATTATTTCAGACCTTGGATTTCGTGTAAGTCCATTCAAAGCACAAAATATGTCTTCTAATGTTTATAAAATTTCAAAATTTGAGCAAATTTCAAATATTCAGGCAGTTCAAGCATTTGCTGCAAGAACCAATCCAACTTGGAAAAATAATCCTATTTTATTACTTCCATTAGGGGATTATATGAGTAATGTCTTTCTCAAAGGAAAATTTTACAAAAGTATGCATGCATCGAATTATTATAGAGACTTTGTAATTAGAACCGGATTTCCTATAGTAATAGATGCATTAGAAACTTTAAGAAAAGACAATGATGTAATAGTAATAGAAGGTGCCGGATCTCCAGCCGAAATTAACATTGCAAAATATGATATTGCTAATATGTTACTTGCAAAGAGAATAAATGCTCCAGTCATTCTTGTGTCAGACATTGAAAGAGGCGGTTGTTTTGCTAGTATTGTAGGAACTATGCAATTACTGAAATTCAAACATCAACAATTAGTAAAGGGGTTTTTAATAAATAAATTTCGGGGTGATAAGAATCTGCTCAAAGATGCTATAAACTATGTAGAGAAATCCCTAAATATCACATGTTTTGGTGTTATCCCCAAGATTACTGTTTCGCTACCAGAGGAAGATTCATTGGATAGTAATAGTGACAAAAGCTTCAAACAAGATAGAGAATATTCAAATGAAATCTTGGATAACCAAATAGATCTTTTAGCATCTGAGATAAAAAAGAATATCAAAATAGACTACATCTTGGAGAGGGTTTTGAAATTATCTAGATGATAATCTCAGTTAGTATCACATTAATTCTAACAATATCAATTATCATCGATATTTTATTTGGTGATCCAAGAAATCGATATCATCCTGTCGCATGGATAGGTAAAATGATAAAATATTTTATCCCAAAATTAAAGATAGATAAAGATGATAAAAAAGAATTTGAGAAAAAAAGAGGAACTGTTTTTACTGTTTTATTTGTACTATCATCAGTAATTTTGATACATTTATCCTTGAGCTTTTTGTGTCATTATTATTACTTTATATTTTTTATAGTATCGGTTTACTTACTGTATAGCAGTATTTCTATAAAGAATATGGAAAATCATATAAATATGATTGTAGACTCTTTGCGTAAAAAAGACATTATTGCTGCGCGTAAAAAACTATCCATGATCGTAGGAAGGGATACTAAAGATTTAGAGGAACAACATGTAATATCAGGGGCAATAGAATCTGTTGCAGAGAGCACGGTAGATGGAATAATTTCACCTATATTCTATTTTTCAATTTTTGGTTCTTCTGGAGCGTTTGTATTCAGAATCATAAATACATTAGATTCAATGATAGGATATAGAGACAATTATTTTAAAGATATAGGATGGATGGCTGCGAAATTTGATACGTTTGCGAACTACATACCAGCTAGACTAACTTCTATTTTTATAATTGTCGCATCATTTTTCATAAAATCCAATTGGAAAAATTCTTTAAAAATACTGAAAAGCGATAGACATGAAACACCCAGTCTCAATTCAGGTTATCCAATGTCAGCGATGGCTGGTGCATTAAATGTTAGGTTAGAAAAGATTAACTTTTATCAAATAGGTATCCCAGTTGACCAATTGACTGTAGAAAAATGCGAAGTTGCAATAAAAATAATGAAGATTACAGTGGTTTTATTTTGTTTGTCCATTTCTATCCCCTTTATATTATTACTAGGTTTAGTTAAGTGGTGGAATATTTTATTTGGCATTTGATAGAATTTTCTCAGTCTTATCATTTTTAACAGTTATACCAACAAGAGGCAAGAAATATGAAATAGAGTATGTTGCAAAAAATATGTATTTGTTTCCTATTGCAGGCCTTATAATAGGAATCATTATTGGATTCGTCTCTTTTGTTATATATGATTACGTCCATGGAATATTACTAGGCTTTATAATAACTACAATGTTAATAGGATTCACAGGATTGCATCATACGGATGCTTTGTCAGATCTTGCTGATGGATTGATGGTAAGGGGATCTAAAGAGGAGAAACACAGGGTAATGGCAGATCCTAGAAATGGAACAGCGGGAAGTGTAGCAATAGTTTTCTACATAGTAGGAACGATAATATTATTTTCATATCTAGATGACAAATCGCAGTTAATTTCTCTGATTATTATTGCTGAGATATTATCAAAATACAGCATGATTTTACAATGTTATATTGGGAAATCGGCTTGGGAGGGATTGAATACAGTTTTTGTTACCCAAATGAAGAATAATAAAAAAATGATTATTTCTACAATCTTGGTGGCATTGTTATTAATAATCTTTGGGTATGATATCTATCAGATAAGCATAGCAATTATAACAATGTTATTTGTTACCTTTTTTCTTTTGTTAATTTCTCAGAGAACATTGGGTGGAGTTTCTGGAGATACTATTGGGGCCACTAATGAATTATCAAGATTTTTAATTTACTTTATGTATGTTATTCTGATAAAGTAGAGTAATTATGCAAAGAAATATTCCAAAAATCATAGGTGTAATTATGTGTGGTGGGAAAAGTTCTAGGATGAGGAAACATTACCAGACTGAAAAAACTATGATTAGGCTAGGAAATAGACTTATGGTAGAATATATAATAGATAGTTTAAAAAATACGAAGTTTTTTTTAAAAATAGTATTAAATACAACTAAACATACTGCTAGAACGAAAGCTTTCTTAGTAAAAAAATATGGAATGGATATCCCGGATATAGAATTCTTTGAAACAGGCGGGAATGGATATTCACTAGATCTGAAATCGCTGCTTTTAAAATATAGTGACTATATCATCTTTGTTTTCCCTGCTGATTTACCATTATTATCTATATATGATATAAAAAATATATACAAGTCGTGCAAATTCCAATATCCATGTAATTCAATTATAATAGAAAAATCCTTTGTAGAGAGTTTAGGAATAAAACCGAGTATTTCCTTTACTTATAGAAACAAAGATTATTGTTATGCAGGTATTGAGATATTCAATCCTAGAAAAATATCTAATCTGGAAAATAGCATCCCAGAGAGATTTATCGTGAAAAATCAAATTGGCATTGCAGCAAATGTTAATCAAAAAACAGATCTAGAAATTGTACGAAGAATGATGCAAACAAGAATCTTTTGAGTTAATCAATCAAGGTTAGAGATGATCTCACCCAATATCTTTGCTTTTCCACCGGACCGATGAGCTAATAATTCATTACACGACTTACAATAGATATCTTTTGTTGTATGTGAATAAACAATAGTTTTTCCTTCACATTTTGTACATTTAACATTGTAATATTCACTTTTAGGGTTAGGAATTAATATATTCTCTTTCACTATCAATCACCTGAATTTAAGTTATTAGGCTATTTCTAATTTTCTCATTCGCATTCCTTCTTTCATGGATTTTCTTTGACATGTTTTACATGTATATTTAAGTGTAATTTTCTTGGTAGTTTTAGCAGTACGTTTTAATTCAGGAAATTTTTGACCCCCATATCCTTTTTTATCTTCCGCATGTCGTCTAGCACCTAAAGCACCTTTTCGGTCTTTTCCTTTTTTATAAATTGAAACAGATTGAACAGTATGACTTTTGCATTTAGGGCAAAACTTGCGCATTTCCTTTTGCATCTTCATGTAGATTTTTTAATATTAGGGTTATTTAAGGAAAACTACTTTATAGAAAGATGAAAATTGAGTTTGATATCAAAAAATTTCAAAAAAATTAAATTCTGAGATTCAGGAGACTTTGTACATTTAAAAAAATTTTGTAAATTTAACAATTTTTAGTTTTTCTCATTAAACGCTTATAAGCAACTTATCTCTTATCATAAAAAGAAAATGGACATACTTGGTAATTTAATACAACAGTTACATGTTCCTATAAATATAGAGACTTTCGGGGTGTGGGTACCATTAGCTTTCGGATTGGCTGTAGGTTTAGTATATGTTATAGCATCGGGGCTTAGACGTCCAACATAAAAAAAACAAAAAACAATAACACCTATTTTTATTTTTAAGAAATTAGATTAAAATCTAAAATTGATAAATTAATTATATAAAAAGAATAGTTGATCTTCTAGAGCTTCGAATTCTAGTAAAAATGATTGCAATGATTTGATGGGAACTACAGGGACTCCACAAATCAATTTAAAATTCGAATCGTATAAGGTTATCAGCATAGGAAGTGCTCTTTTAATTTTTTTATTATTGACAAGAAAATTTCTGGTCCGAATTACCTGTTTTTCTATATATAACATTATGGCAGATCTGCTGTAATTTCTCCAATGCTTACAATCTATACAAAGAAGAAAATTATTTTTTACAGCAACAACATCTAACTGGCATCGAGGTTTAGTTAGATGGATATTCACTTTTGTATCGTAATCTGATTTAATTAAGACCTCTGATGTGAATAACTCAAAATCTTTCCATGTTAATAATTGTGAGCATGTTTGTATATCACATCCAGATCGTATTGCAATTAATATCATTTGAATTTTGTCTGACTCTGAAAAGGATATTATCTTATTTTTGTGAGATAGTCTTCCAATTTTATTAATATCTAAAAATCTGATAACATCTGTAAAAACTTCGTTATTTTTCACCCCTAGCAAATACTGAAAATAGTCCAAATTAAATGACTGAGCTTTAATATTCAAAAGAATTTTGTTAATAATAGCTTGGGATAACAAAACGTACTAGATTGGCAAGTAAGACCAATAAATTCCTTCATTGGGAAATTATAAAAGATACAGGTAACAGTATCTATTTTTTTCAATGTACTATTTCCTAGCTTATCTTGTACTCTTCCATAACAAACTCAGAATATGGAGCTAAAAAATAAATGGCATGTTTGTATAGTTTGCAAAAACCTCAAATAATGATAGAAACTATTAGTGTTTTTACCAATTAATATATGGGTTGTCTTCTACAATCTGTTCGAAAATGCGATAAGATTCCCACTTTTTTAAAATTTTCCATTAAAAAAGATAGGAAAAACCTATTTTCTTAAGATAAATAGCATTAAGAGTTATAAATTGTAAGATCCTCAAACTCTACGGATATCTCTAAAGCGTGTTCTACATAGATAGAATTGTCTTTCTGATTTGTTACAACTAAATTCAATTTAGATGAATAATAGTGCACTAAAATGATTTTATCCTTGATATTCCAGGATGTTAGGAAAACCCAAAGAGATCCTGATAAAAGGATCGATGATTTTGTCTGATTTGGCTTTATTTAATCACCAGCTCTATTTTTCCTCTTCCAAGAAGATTATACAGATTTAAAAGTATTAAAATTATAGTGAAGCTGGTTTATTCAAGCTCCTTTAAAGTTTGCGTAATAAATATTATTAATAAATCATGAATCCTTGATAATTTTCGATTAAATCTCTCTCTGGTATAACAAAACTTCAATATATTATACTATAATATCTATTAATCTGTAAAATTCTGATTGGTTGAATTCTCGAGTAGCAAGGTTATCTTAGTAAAATCGTTCATAAATGTTGTTATATTTTGATGTCTAATTTATTATTTATTTAAATTAAATTTTAGTCAATCTAATACAATAGTTTGAGATGAAATAATTAGCTAGATTTTATAAATTTTGGATTTGTATAATCTAGAAAAGACAATATGCTAAATCTATATTAAATTCTGTTGATTTTAAAATCCTTCTTTGGTGTTTGGATACTTAACAATATCCGTTTTAGCTCTTCATCGGATAAAGCATGATTCAGTCTTCCGCTTGATGCGGCGCTAACAAGATAGTTTTCAACAGCCTGTGCAAGCTCAGGTTTTACCAATCTGACATTAGCTAACCTTTGTCTAGCTGTTGAATCCAAAAGTGCCATCATTATTTTCTGACGCATTGCTTCTGCTTCAGCTTCTCTTTTCCTGAGCTCCTCTTGGTTTGGGTTAGATTGTGAATCTATACTCATTGACTTAGGAATACCTACTTAATTCAGGAACATCTTTTATAAGTTCTTTATGGATTTCTGTAGCTAATCGATCAGCTCTTTTCATTCCATCATCTGAAATTATTCTTCCGTCTGGTTTTTTTACCAAATAACCGGAATTCTCAAGTTGTTTTAAACCGGTACGTATAATTGCTCCACTGGCATCAACGTGATGGGCCAAGAAATATCCTCTTTGCTTTCTACCGCCATATTTACTTTTGAGTTCTGCGACGGAAATTGGACCATGAAGATAGATTTTTCGTATCAATGAAGCACATCTTAAGTAATACCAATCTTTATTTTGAGGAATTTTTTCGGCATGGGGGCCTGTCTTTACAAAATAAGACCACGTAGGTGGTTCAATCTTTTTATCATTCTTTAAATGTCCAGCTAATTTTTCAATGAATTTGTCAGCTGGAACATCATAAACTTTAGCCATTATAACATCAGAATAATTCTAAAACCCCTATAAATCCTTATTCTCAAGCTAAACAATCATAATAATTTCCTATAAACATAATTACATTTTAGACAAGTAATTCTTAACGCTTTTACTTGAGACCGTCCTATTCTCACTCTGGAATTATATCCTGGAGAAATAAAATTCTTGCATTTCTTACAATAAAATTGGCGTATGTTATATGGAAGCTTCAGTCGTACCCTTTTCGCAATTTTTTTTGCAAGTCTTGCTTGAGCGTTAGCCAAATCATAGTCTAGATGTTTTTCTTCAATGGCATTGTTAATCAAGATAGATATTCTTTCATAAGCAAGAAGCTTTGTTTCCTGTTTTCTCAAGCTACCTAGTAAATCCCATTAAAAGAGATAAAAATATTTCACTTTAATTGTGTAGAATATTTTAAATTTCAATAGTGTTTTAAAATTATAGAGCAATCAAATTATTGACAATGAGATAACAGAGATAACAATGAAATTTTCATTAGTGATTGCAGAAGCGGCTATAGAAAGCATTCCAGAAATATTACAACAGAACAAAATTGTGAAAGAACATGCAGTAAGGCTAAATAGATCAGTTAATGAACTCATTTTGGATATCAACTATCATTACTTTGCTATGAAAAAGGCAGGATTGAAACATAGAGAAAAACGTGGACGTCCTGACATCATACATTTTTGCTTATTGTGTATATTGTCAACACCTCTTTTTTTTGAAAATCAAATCAAGGTGTATATTCATACTATCGACAATAAAGTAATATTTATTGGTGAAAATCTGAGGATTCCAAAGTCTTTTTTAAGATTCGAAGGCGTAATGATGAAATTATTTCTTGGAAAAAAAATTATCTCAAATGACAAAACATGTTTGTTGGAAATAAAAGATATGACATTGGAGCAACTTTTGAAAATAATAAAACCTGATGAAATTATAGGATTTTCTACCACTGGAAACACCAAGAGATTAGAACAAATATTAGCTGAAAACCTCAAAAACAAAAAAGGGCATTATGTATTTATAGTTGGGGGATTTCAGAGTGGCCATTTTTCTGAGGAAAGCCTAAAAAGTATGGCTAAAATATTTTCCATTTCGCGATACAGTCTTGAGGCACATGTTGTAATTTCTAGATTGATTTATGAGTGTGAGAAATTTTTGATTCACCAAAACCCTAATTAAAACGAAAACATTTTTAATAACTAGATGGAGCTGAATATTAGCTAATTGAAATTGAATATAAAATTTTTCTTGTATATTCAAACATTCCTTGCTTTTTTTATATTGAATATCTTGATCTTTAATCCAATTACTAGTGTATTTGGTGATGGTTTGTTTGAGGAGAAATTACCTCCCGCATCAGTAGGGGATCGGGAAGCAAGTTTATATACTAAAATTAGTCCTCCAGTTCTGACATCTGAAAGCAAAGAAAATGCTTTTTTTGAACTAAAATTGTTCGATGCAAAAACTGATCAAAACATAGAACATGTTTCTTACTTTATAACAATTACCAAAGATGGAGAATTACTTCTTCGAGATCTATTTCATTCACATCAAGGACCATTAAAGTTAAAAATAGATCCCCAACCTACGCAGTTTGTGACTGTCTATGGATCACAAGAGCCATTTCTTGGTGGTTGGGTTAGTCAAACTGGAGATATTTCCGTGACTGGTCCTGTTCTCTTGGAAGGTGGATTATATCATTTTGCCATAGAAATATTTGGTATTGATAATGACAGAAATATTTTTACACCAGAGACAGCTCCGAGGTTTGATTCTTATCTAAGCGTTGGTGATATTTTTAAGAATGATATTGTGGATAGCGGAAATAAATATAATCTAACTATTATATCATATTATGATCAAATCCAGAATTTTACATATGATTCACCAAAAAAGGAGTTCTCATGGAAAATGCCATTTAATTGGGATCTTAATAGAATTAAAGAGCAAAACATTTTTGTTCATGAGGAGGTAAAGATACCAAAAATCTTTAGCACTTTTGGAGATTCGAAGGCATTCAATGCAACGGTAAATCTAAAACCAGTAACTGGAAGATCTCTTGCCATAGATCCATTTACAGAAGAAAATAATTTAATATTACACTATCTGTTGAATAAAGCAGACCTTATTAAATTAGCTGAAGCTTTTCAAGGTAAGGGAATAGAAAATATGACATTTACTTTGACACCTTCAGAAGAAAAACCTATTGAAACAACTAAAGAAGTTGTTGCTGACAAAGGAGGAATTTTAACAAAGTTAGAGTGGCCTAACCAAGTAATTTCAAATCAAGATAACGAGTTAAAGCTAAAGTTTTCAGACGCACTAACTGATTCAGCATTAAATGCAGATGTAAAGTATGATATCGCTTTTTATGATCAAAGTGATATTCAAACCATCAAGAAAGAAGATTTAGTGGCAAAGAATGCGACAGACTCACAAGTTTTTAATTTCCCTGAAAAAGGAATATACCGAATTGAAATAGATGTGAAAGCTATAAACTATCCTGGCGTAACATCACCAGATGAGACAAGGAATGGGTTATCAAGAGGAACTGTAGTCGTATCGTAAATTATTTGAGCGATAAGAAAGAAAATTCCGATTTTATTTATCTTCTGAATTTTCGATCCTCATCTTATTTATTTTCTTTTCTTTCTTTTCTTTCTTTTCTGGGATCTGCAATAACATAAAGTTATATCTCGATTAAAATTAGAAATACAAGTTTGAAAATAATTTTTGCTAAACATTTGATTTGTATAAAACATTGTGATAAACAATACAGACTCGTACTAGAGAATTTAGTAGAGAAAGATGGAAAAGAATGTATTGAAGGATTCTTAATATGTCCAAATTGTAATTCTAAATATCCAATTATTGAAGGTATAGCAATAATTGTAAATAATTTTCCAAGTTATATTCAAAATAGAACTGAAATGTATGGTAAATGGCTATTAGAATGTAAGACTGATTCTATGAAAGAATTTTTGAAAGATTCTGGAAGATCTTTATCGACCAGACTAGCAGAAAGTGACATGTATGAAGAAAGCGGAATTTGGTATTTCCCATACAAGTGGTTCCAGCAGGAAAATCATAGAGAGGATAGATTAATAAAATCTTTGAAATGGAACATAAATCCAGATGAACTTTATGATCGTGTAATCAACAGTATTAACCCAAAATTTGATGGAATAGCTTTGGATCTTGGGTGTGCTATGGGTAACTCTACTATAAAACTAGGAAAAAAGTATTCATTTGTAATAGGAGTAGATCTCTCTTTTTCCTTTATAAAAGAAGCGCGTAAAGTGATGCGACAAGACTTGCAAGGAAACGTGGAATTCTGTGTAGCAGATACCTCTTCTTTACCTTTTCATAGGATGAAATTTGACTTGGTTTTGGTTATGAATTTGATAGAATTGGTAAATCCCAAAGAACTATTATCAACCATTCATAAATTACTAAAACCACAATGTGATGTTATAATCACTGATCCGTATGATTACAATAGAAAAAGAATAATTGAAAACAAATATGATGCCCAATCCTTTAGACAATTAGTGGAAGACAATGGATTCGAGATCAATCCATCAAATAAAAAAAAGGAAGCATTTATTCCATGGATATTGAAGATCAATGAGAGAGTATATTTATTCTATTTTGTAGATTTTATTAAAGCAAAGAAACTATCAAAACACAAACTATTTTAATAATTGAATAGAAATAAATATAAAAACCTTTTATGATTGTTAGAAAATAATAAAGAAATAATAATGATGATGATAACTAATATAGTGAATAAACGATCTTATGCTGGAGCAATTGATTTTCAAAGACAGAACAAAGCTTTCACCAAGATATATTCCGAAGGAATTACCACATCGTCAAAAACAAATTGATTTACTTGAACGAATATTTATTAGTATTAAAAATGATCCTGACAAATATCCATTAACAATTTTACAAATAATTGGTCCTACAGGTATTGGTAAAACTTCTACACTCATAAAATTCGCAAATTTATTACAAGAAGAACTAGCAGATAATAAAATTAGTTCCAAAATTGTATACATTAATTTAAAATTATTAGGTGGTAACAAATATGCAATCTATAAATATATTTTAGGATCGATCGCACCTGAATTACCTGCACAAGGGTTAAGTGCAGAAGAAATGCTAAGACAGATGATTGATTACTTAGATAAAACTTCATCATATGCCTTAATAATATTGGATGAAATTGATTACTTAATTAAAATTTCAAAAGACATAGGTATAATTTATGATTTGACCAGACTTACAGAATTTTACCCAACTAAAAGATGTAATGTAAAAGGAGTTATATTTATTGCCAGGAGTACTGAATTTTATGAAAAGCTAGATGCTGCAGAATTAAGTTCCCTTGGACGAGTAGCAATAGAATTTCCAACATATTCCATCAACCAAGTGAGTGATATTATTATGCAACGATCAGAAGAGGCATTTATTGAAAAAGTAATTGGACCAGATATAATAGATTGGATTGCAAGAATTGTTATTTCACCATCTGTAAATGGTGATATTAGATACGCTCTAGATCTCTTAACCTATTCTGGAAATCTTGCAGAAAATGAAGGGACTGGTAAAATTCTCATAGAGCAAGTCAAGAAAGTACATCAGCAAATATTCAACGGAATCACTGACGAGGATATTAAAGAACTTTCCAAGGGAGAGATAGTATCTTTGTTAGCGATCATTAGGGGGATAAGACTTAAAAAAAGAGAGTACACAGAATTAAAAGAAATTGAAATGCAAGCAATAGAAATAGCAGAAAATAATAATATTAAAAATGTGGACATATACGATAGTCTAGATGAACTTTCTGCAAAGAAAATAATAACAGTTCAATCTTTAAAAAAAATATTTTTAGGATCTGCATCAATAGATGATTTAGAGAAAATTTTGGTCAAAAGACTTGACGCGATAAAAAGTTGAGCGAAAATCATTCCGTAAAGGATATAGTAGAAATTGGTTTTGGAACTATAGGCAAAATAAGAATATTAAGAGCATTGGCAGAAGATAATAAATTGCTAACTATTTACGCTTTACACAAAAAAACAAGTTTAAAACGTGAAGATATTAAAAGAAATATATCCGATTTGATATCGATAAATTGGGTTGTAGAAACAAAACTTGGAAATAATGTTTATTCTTTAAATAGAGAAGATTACTACGTTAAAAAACTGATTACATTTTTTCAAGAAATTGGATATATTGGTGAAAACCATTATTTATAAAAAAGAGGTAAACAAATAAAACCTAACATTATATACGATATTCAAATCCAAAGTAATATAAAGGTTTTAGTGGTTTAGATATGTTGATTAAGTTTAAAATATCATTTCTAAAATACAATTATATTTGTTTATAAAATTGTCGAATTAAAATTCTAACATACGGATAATATGTTTCAATATTTCAGAAAGATTACTTACATTTATTATTTAGTTGATTTGCTATGAATTCTATTTTTAAATTCTAAAGAATTGTATCTTTAGCTCTAGAATTTACTTAGAATAATATACCATAGTAATCACTAAGATTTTAGACTTTGTCTATTAGATATCTGAATTAATCTGTTTATCTATAATATGTTTCCAGTAGTAAGTAATGTTTTCACTTGTTGCAAACATTTCCTCATTATTTGTAAAATAGCCTAGTTCTAATACTATTCAATTAAACTAATATATATTATGTTTAACCTTAAAGTATGTGTATTACTATCCTAATTTTAAAAATTTTATAGATATTGATAAAAATACAAGTCAATTTTTTGGTGTGAATATATGGATGAAAATTCTCAATTTACTATTATAAAAAATAAAGAACTAAAAAATGCCATGGTAATAGCCTTGGCAGATGATATTACTAGAAGAATATTAGATTCAACTATTTCTCAATCAAAAACAGTTGAACAGATAATAGTAGAAAAAAAAATCCCTCATACTTCTGCATATAGGAAAGTTGAATGGCTGCTCTCGAAACAGTTATTATTTATTGAAAAAATAAAAAAAAATAAAATAAAGGAATCAAGATTTTTACTTGCAAGGTTTACTAGCATAATTATTGAATATCAACATGGTCTTATTGAAATTCGAATAATGTTGAATAAAAATATTAATGAAATGAAGAAAAAGTGAAAATAAGATAAATTGTCATCACTAGATTGAATATTAATATAACGAATTTCTTACCAATTCTCATAGCCTAGGAAATGTCTAGGAAATGTTCGGTCAAGCTCAAAAATTTTTAATTCATGCAAAAAGAATATCATATTATTTTGAAACGATCTACATATAAATAAGAAAAACTTTTATTATTTTATTTAGTTAATATAATTTATATTCTTAGATAGTAGTCACTTTAATCTTGTTTTCTAAAATCATATCAATATGATGAATATCCAGATCGATAAAACATGTGAAAAGGATTGTTACCGTTATTACTAGACTATTATATCGATTTAAAAAATTATTAATATTATCAATATCATATATTTATTCATTAAATTTTGATGCAATAATTTTGGGAATCAAAGTAATCGATTATAAAATAAAATAATTATCTTTATAATGTTTTATATATAATATAACTTTTTATATGTTACCTAAAATACAGACATAGTTTTTAAATATCCATTAGATGGAGTTATTATTTACTAATTTACAATTTCAAAATTATGATTGAAAACGTATGAGATAGATATCTTTGCTGATTTTTAACTTATCAATAACCATATTTTGGGGATGAAAATTATTCTAATAATAATAGTATTTGGTTGGGTAAACTTTAATTGAAGGTTCTTCGAATCTAATGGAAGAGCCAGCGTGTCATTCTTAAAATATCGTTTGAGTAGATTTAGGAGAATTACCAAGAATAGGATTTTTCTTATATTCAGATATATTTTCTTTCTATACGTTAAATTTAAGCTCAAAATAGGTTGGCTTTAAACCTTCATATACCTTCTCAGATTAAGATCAAACCTAACATTCAATAATAGATTTATTAGTTTACATTATAATGGATTACAACAAGCTATGTAAATCAATATTTGCTCTACATGACGATATTAGATACGCAGGAGTTGTGGATGAAAGTGGGGTCCTGGTAGCAGGTGGAATGAAAAAAGGAATTGATTCTATTGTAGATGAAACAAGTGAAGAGCTGTATCTTGCTCAAACATCCATTAGGAGGTCAATGAGAGAAAGATTTGACGAAACCATGGGTAAAGCAAGATTTTCATATGTAGAACGTGAAAAAATATCTATTCTGACATTGTATTTAGATAAAAAAATACTCTTGATAACACTGGAACCAAATATTGACTCGCATACTGTAATCGATGTTGCTGAAGATTCTCTAGATATGATTAACGGAAAAATAGATAGTTAATAAATTTTTCATATTACCTCATTTTCTTTTAAAATAATCTTTCTATCTTTAAGAAATATCGGAATCTATCAAGTTATGCATTACTACAAGATCATTTTTGAATTTAGTTAATTCTTCAGGTATTGGAATGGAAATGGGGTCTTTTAAAGAATTTTTTTTACCAGTATGCGGATTTATGGATTCTTTTTTTCTATTCCATACATACGAGTTAAAATCAATTATTTTTTGAGTATAAGATTCAAAATCCTTAAACTGATCTGTAAACATAGGTTTTAGCTCCAAATGAATACTCTTTCTAGAATAGAGTTCTTTCCATAGTGCATCGGTAATAAAAGGACAGATTGGTGCTAGCAATAATAATATAGTAGAAAAACATCGGTGCAATGCGTATAGGGCAGAATTGTGAGATTGTTGATTAGAATTATCATAAACCCTATTCTTTACCATTTCGATATAATGGGCTGCAAAAATGTTCCAGGTAAAATCTCTTATCTGGTTGGATGGTATAAAGAAATTATATAGATCATATCCTTTTAAACAATTTTTTTCCAGTTTGAATAATTCGGATAAAATCCATTTATCAGTAGATAATAAGTTCATTTCAGATCTATCAAGATCCGTTAAACTATCAGAAAAGGAGGATAGAAATCTACCTATATTCCATAATTTTGATAAGAATTTTTGAGATATAGCTATGCTTTGTTCAGAGCATCTAAAATCTTGGCCCAGATTAGTTTCACTAGCTGACCAAAATCGAAAAGTATCAGCTCCATATTGTTGTATTATAGGAAAAGGATCTATAACATTTCCTTTACTTTTACTCATCTTTTTGCCTTTTTCATCTACTCCATACCCCATAATCCAAGCATTAGTCCACGGTAGCGAACCTGTGAGTTGATAGCATCTGAGCATCGAATAATATAACCATGTTCGAATAATATCTTTCGCTTGTGGTCTTATTGTAGTTGGATATATTTTCTTAAAAAAGTGTGGATCTGATACATATTTAGAGATAAATAGAGGAGTGATACTAGAATCCATCCAAGTGTCGAACGTTTTTGTTTCTCCAGTAAAATCGTTTGATCCACACTTTAGACAACTACTAAATGGTGGTTTTTCTTTCCATGGCTGATAATATTTACCAGGTAAAGGGACATTTGCTTCTTGACAAGTATTGCAAAACCAAACAGGTACTTCAGTGCCATAAAATCTCCTTCTGGAAATTGGCCAATCTATAGATATAGTGTTAAGCCAATTGTCTAATATTTGTTTATGTACTTCTGGATAAAAGCATATATTTTTAGAAATATCCTTAATAATAGGTACAAATTCTACCTGTTTTAAATAATAATCATGTAATGGAATTATCTCTATGGGGGTTTTACTTCTTTCGCAAATAGGAGTTCTGTGAATTACTTTTTCAATTTTTTCTACGAATCCGTCTTGTTTTAAATCGTTAATTATGTTTTCTTGTGCTTGTTTGATTTTTTGATTTTGATATTTTCCTGCTTCCTTTGTAATACGGCCATTTTGATCCACTGAAACTATTTCCTCTAACTTGAGATCTCTAAAGACTTGAACATCATTTTGATCTCCATAACTACAGACCATTAAAGCACCAGTTCCAAATTCGGGTTTGGCAGAATGATGGGTCATAATAGGAACGGACCTACCAAAGAGAGGTAATATTGCTCTTTTACCATGTATGCCAAAAAAACGATCATCCTTAGGATTTACTATTACAGCTTGACAAGCAAATAACAACTCTGGTCTAGTTGATGCTATCAGTATCAGATCATTGGTATTTTCGATTTTAAATTTCATATAAACAAGATTGGTTAAAATATCATCGTAAATTATTTCTGCATCAGCAATAGTTGTACCACAATCTATACAATAATTATTTGGTCTATTAGAAATGTAAATTAGGCCCTTTTTCCATAAATCTATAAATGTTTTTTGCGTGAGTGATCTGAATTCTATTGAATCAGTTCTATAATATTCCTTAAAATTAGCACTTATTCCAAGGTTTTTCATAATGCTAATCATTTCTGATTCCAGATCGTCTAGAGCATATTTACATAGATCTAAAAATTTTTCCCTTTCCATTTGTTTCATTCTAATTTTGTGTTTTCTCTCAGTGTAAATCTCGACTGGAAGACCATTCCTGTCTATTCCAATTGGAAACAAAACTCTATTTCCATACATTCTTGCTGTCCTTGCAATCATATCTATCTGCGCATAATGAGCAGCTGCTCCTATATGCCAAGGTCGTCCTGAGGGATAGGGAGGAGGAGTATCTATTACAAATATATTTTGTGCATCGTTATTTTTATCGAAAGTAAAATTATAAATTTCTTCATTATCCCAAGACTCTAAAATTATAGATTCAAGTTTGTGATTCCAAGATTTAGAAGTTATCTTAGGTTCCATTTCCTTCTTTTAGACTTAATGTTTTAATGTGGTTATTAACGTTGATATCAAATGTTGAAAAATATGTTTATGATTATTTAGGTAGGTAGATATTTTCCGGATTGGTTCCATTATTTAATAATCAAAAAGATATTCTAGATTAATAATAAAATTTTTAGATTTGTTATTCTAGTTTAGCAAGAAGATGTGCACCTTTGTTAACTCCTTCATAGATATAGACTCCTAAAGCATCGATATTATCTGGCATGCTGGGGGAGAGGATACGAATGATTTCCTTGGAGAGATTCTCTACTGTTGCTTCATCAGGTAAAAGATAGACTGTGGATTTTGGTAATTGTAGACTAAAAAATCCTTTAGGACCATCAAACTGAACATAGTAATACAGATCGTCTTCTCTAATCAAATATCGTTTATTTATAAAAAATTTATGATCGAATTCACCTATCGCTTTTTTAATTATCTTCTTAGCTTCACTAAAATCCATTACTAATCCATTATTCATAGCTCCAATAATTTCTACCATCACGGTGGAGGTATGACCATGAAGTATAGAACATTTTTTAACTAAAGGCAGGATATGAGCATAATCGAAAGATAGCGACGGATCTTCGATAAAAATCGATCCTATTTGACAATCTTTCGACTTGAATAGGAAAAGGGAATCGAATTCAGTAGTTTTACCTGCATATTTGGAAGATCCGATTCCAACAAGATCAAGATTTGGAAAGGAATTTTTTAGTTCTCGGAAATTTTCTAAATCGTTATCAGATTCGATGATTTGTAAATATTTATTATTGCCGATTTTAAAATCAATTATCTTAGTAGTTTTTTTATCTGGCAATGAAATTTTTACATCAATCTCACAAGGAGTTTCGAGAAAATTAAATAAATTTGATATAGATAGTTTGGTTCGATTTGCAATGAGAGACCCATTATGATTTATATATTTAATACTACTTTCCACGAGATTTCTAGTCATTTTCTAATTTACTTAAATCAAAAGATTTTATGTATAAAAATCTTTAAAGACAAATTATATAAGTATAAAGATATCACAAATATGGGTAAATATAATCAAATAATATAACTAATTTAAGGAAAATAGACAAAACATGTAAATATTTCTTCATAAAGTAGAATTTTAAAGAGAATTTATTAAAGATAAATTGGGTATCTAATTCAGTTTATATGATTGTTTGAGATAAAGAGAAGACTATTGCAATGTGTTAAAACTAGTCTAGCCAATGAGGTAGATTTTGCAATTGCATTCTCCGGAGGTGTAGATAGTTCCTTGCTTGCAAGAATTGCTGCTGATAATTATAGCGATGTTACTTTAATATCCATAGGTTTTCCTAATTCACATGATATCGAATTTGCTAAAATTGTTTCTAAGAAAATGAACATAAATCACTTAATATATGAAATAAGGATGGAAGAATTTGCTAAAATTTCTAAAAAAATTCTATTATCTATTCCATGTAATAATATTTCTCATATCGAAAACTGTATAGCGTTTTGTTTTATCTCTTTAGTGGCTTCATCACAGCGATTTAAAGTTGTTCTAACAGCAAACGGATTTGATGAGCTTTTTTGTGGATATGATCGATTTAGGCACTTATTTTCTAAAGGTATAACAGAGATCAATAGATTTATAGATGAAAAAATCGAAAATGAATTAAGACTTTTTGAAGAAATTAATACTCTGACAAGAGAATACGATATCAGTATACGGCAACCATTTTTATCAAAAGAATTTATTTCCTATGCTAAACAAATTCCAATAGATAAAAAAATCAAAGGTAGTGATGATTTTCTAAGAAAACATCTAATAAGAGAAGCTGCGGTTTCTCTTAATGTGCCATTAGAAGCTGCTTTAAAACGGAAAAAGGCTTTACAATATGGATCTATGATCCACAAAAATCTTAGAAAAATTTTAAAAGACACCCATACTCGAAAAATTCTTTCAACTAAGATTAATCACTAAAATATCAATTTTGAGAAAATATCTCTAATAACATGATAAAGATAATATTCTAATCAATTGTAATTATAAAATAATGTTTATCGCTATGTCAAATCTTGGACAATTAAAAAATTCTATTTTTTGTTTATCACTATTTATTTTTTATCCATTAGCAACTCCTATACACTTTATTGATCCATATTCTCTCAAATGGATAGATTATACTGAACCAAGTGGGAAAATTTCCTTTCAATATCCAAATTTAACAGATTGGAAAATAAATTTAAAAGATCATAATTTTAAGGAAATTGAGTATATTCAGATATCTCATGTAGATTCTTCTGCCTATGTAAATATTTCATTAAAGATTATTCCATTAGATTTAATAGATATTCCAAAATTTTTTGATTTTGACGTTAGTCAATTTTCCAGAAGTACGTTAAATCCAGAGATATTATTAGATTTATTTGAAAACTATAATAAACCTAACCCAAATTTTTCAGTATTTGAAAAACATTCTGACAAATATACTATAGATGGAAACAAAGCCTATGGAATTTTAACTAGACAATCATTTGGTCTAGGAAATACGACGGGAATGTTAACTTTATATTCTATGGATAATAAACATAATTACCTCATAGAATTCAAATATAGCTTTGATCCCAATTCCTATATAACTTATCTTCCTATTACAGAAAAAATATTGGATTCAATTAGAATAAAAAATTAAGTGTTACTTTATAGATCATAAAACCTTTATAGAGCACAATCAATCAAATTGATATTTTTCTTATATTTTGAATGCCAACATTAACAAATCTAAAAAAGTATTATCCCAGCTAACTAAATGCAGTAAATAAAATTGTATTCAACTAGTTCCTCATATATACTCTAATTACACTTTCTCAAACCAATTATTGTAATTTGTTGTTGAAATTGTCCTTATTCAAAATTAAGGTTTCTTGTACGAGACCAAAATATCCTACCATTACACAATCTTTCTGTGTGCTATTTCAAATTTATTTATTCTAAAGAAGAGAAGATAAAGATACTAACATATATTGTTTGCATATTTTTCTAGGTTTGCTACTCTAAAATACAATATTTGTTATTATTCCAGAACTAATGCATTACTCCAGATAGTAAAGGTTATCAAGCCTATAAATGAATTTTACTGAGTAGATTTTTTAGATGACATAATTTGATTATTAACTATTAAAGAGACATTTTCAATTATTTTTTTACCTGATGCGAAATGATTCTCAGGAGTGAAAAGATATTTCAATTCATCCAGAGTAAAGTATCCAGATAGTACTGAGTCATTTTTGATTGCTTCAAGAAAGTGTAAATCTCTATCGTTTGCTTCAAATGCCACCCTTTGAATATCTCTGTAAGCTTCTATTCTAGGAACTCCCTTTTTAACTAGTGACTCTAACACAAATTCTGCAAAAATTTGTCCTTTTGTGATATCAATATTTGATCTTATTTTCTCAGTCTTTACCGACAAACCACCTACAACCTTTATCATAGTACTGAGCATTTCTTCGAGTAAAATCACACCCATCGGGATAGTAAATCGTTCATTTGCTGAATTTGACAAGTCTCTTTCATGCCATAATGAAATATTATCCATTGCTACATTTAATAGAGAACGTAATAATTTTGCTAAAGAGGAAACCCTTTCGCTTTTGATTGGATTTCTTTTGACCGGAACTGCACTGCTTCCCATCTGCCCTGTTTTGAATTCTTCTGCAACTTCACCTATTTCTGTTCTTTGTAAATTTCTTATCTCAATTGCTATCTTATCAAGAGAGGTACCAATTAAAGATAATAGAAATTGTACTTCAGCTAAACTTTCTCTGGGGATAACTTGAGTTGCTGCATCTACAGGAAATAAATTTAAAATGGAAGAAACCTGGCTCTGAATTTCTATTGCCTTATCGCCCATTAAAGAGCCCGTTCCTACCACTCCTAAGGTTTTGCAAAGTAAAAATCTTTTTTTTCCCTCTTCTATTCTTTCTAAATGTTTTACCATCTCTGCGGCCCATACAGCAAATTTTAGCCCAAATGGGATAAGACTAGTATGTTGACCATGAGTTCTACCAACTGCTGGTAAATTTTTGAAATCCTCGGCCTTACTTGATAAAATAAAAACAAGTTCCCTGATTTTGAATTCTATAATCTCAAAGGAATCCCTTAATTGCATAGAAGTTGTGGTATCAACAATATCGTTACTTGTTAAACCGAAATGAACCCATGGTTGTACCTTTACTGAGCACTCTTCGCTGAGTGCTTGTACGACAGATGCCATATCGTGATCCGTGGTAGATTCAAGTTCTTTAACTCTGGCCAAGGTAATTTTTCCTGATTTCGCCTGAAAATTTATTTCGTCTGATGCCGATTTTGGTATTAATCCATGACCTGATTGGGCTATTGCTACTGCTGCCTCAAATTCTAGAATATATTCCAATCTTTTTTGTTCATCAAAAATCTTTTTTATTTCTCTACTACCATATCTTCCAGAATCAATTGGCAGAATACCCATATATCTCTAGTATTGATTCTATTAAGAAAATAAACGTTGTTAGAAAATATCCTACCAGTAGAATAGAAATTGTTACATTGTAGAATCGTTATTGTTGTTTAACGAATCAAGTATCCATTTCGCTTGTTTTAAATGAACAGCATCGATCATCTTACCTTCAATCTTTAAGGCCCCATGTTTGTATCCTTTTTGTTCAACTTGTTGGAAAATATCTATGACTTTATTGGCCCAATCTATTTCATTCTTTGAGGGAACAAAAACCTCATGTACAGGTTGTATATGCTTTGGATTGATTATAGTTTTTCCTGCATATCCAAACCTTTTTGCTATAGTTGCATCTTGTATTAAACCATCTATATCATCCACTTTTTGCCAGATAGAATCTAGTGCGGAAATACCGGCAGCTCTTGCGTCTACCGGAATCTTTGATCGAGCATAAGTATATTCTAATCCATCTTTTTCTACATAATCTAATTTCATATCATATAAATAGTCAAATACACCGAAAACTAGTGCAATAACCCTTGAATCACAAGAAGCAATATGATAGGAATTCACAACTCCCAAAGAAGATTCAATTGACGGTATTATCTTGAGTTTGTCTAGGTTAATTTTTTTTTCTATTGTTTCAATCGTCTTAATGATCCTGTTTAGTTCTACAACTGTGTTAACTTTAGGTATCACTATTCCATCCAATCCACTAGAAATGATGGATTTTAAATCATTTTCATAAAATCCAGATTCGAATGAATTTATTCGTACAAATACAAGAGAATCTTTATCCATCGAATTCACATTGCTATCTTTTATTTGAGTAGAAGGATTGTTTGAGATGGTTTGTAGTACCATTTTTCTCGCTTCTTCTTTTTCACTAACAGGAACAGAGTCTTCTAAATCATAGCAAATTATATCTGGAGAAAGCGACTTTGATTTATCTAAAAATTTTTTATTATTTCCAGGTATAAATAATAATGTTCTGAACATTATTTCCAGACTCACATAAAATAAATAAAAAAAAATAAAAACTATAGTTTTTGAGGTGTTGTAAGTATTTTGCCAATCTGATCTGCATTAGCCATCATTACATGACCTTTTGCCTGATCAGAAAACGGAAGTGTTGTTGATATGAGTGGTTTAATTTTTCCTTTTCCTGTCCAGTAAACAACTTGTTCTAATTCTGCTTTTGTTCCTTGGGTTGAGCCAAGTAAATTAGTGCCTTTAAAGAAAAGATATCTAAGATCAATTGTAGAATCGTACCCAGTAGTTGCTCCAGTAGCAACCAGACTTCCACCCATCTTTAAAAGAGAAACCTCCTGTGGAAAAACTGCCTTTCCAATATGTTCGAATACTACATCCACACCCTGTTTATTAGTAATTTGTCTTACTTTTTTGTACCAATCAGATTCTCTATGATTTACTACATGATCCGCTCCTAACTCTAGGCATTTATCCATTTTTTCTTTATTTCCTGCAGTAGCTATAACATCGCAATTGTATAATTTTGCTATTTGAATTCCCATCATTCCTACTCCACTTGTGCCTCCCATTATCAAAACAGTTTGTCCAGGCTTAATTTTGACTCTACCAACTAACATATGCCATGCGGTCATACCCACCATAGAGATCGCTGCGGCATCATCAAAGGACATGTTATCTGGAATTTTAGCTACATTTACCTCTGGCAAATGAGTGTATTGTGCAAAACCACCCCACAATGGTCCAGTTTGAAAACCCCAAATTTGCCTCTGAGCGCAATCATATTCTTTTCCATCAGTACATAGATCACATATCCTACAACTCATGTTTGAATGAGAAACTACTCTATCACCTATCTTAAATTTAGTAACTTCTTCCCCAACTTCCACTACAGTACCAGCTGCATCGCTCCCCGAGATATGCGGAAGAGGAGTCTGTACAGGCTCTCCCCATATTGCCCATAAATCGTTATAATTATAAGCGGCCGTTTCGACTTTGATCAAAACTTCATTGGGTTTTATTTTAGGAGTATCAATATCTTCTATCTTAATTACTTTGGTAGGGTCCTGATTATATTCTCTAAAAACTGCTGCTTTCATTGTTTTGAAAATGCTATCTATACTTAATATAGTTAACTAGTAAAATTTTAAAAAATTCAGTGGTTATGTTAAAAGCGTTCTACTGGAATATTAAACTGAAAAATTTATTCCTATTTTTTTAAAAACATCTTTCCAATTTCCTATTTTCATCAAAGAAACCAAATCGTCCTTGGTATCTATATCAAAAGTCAAATTTGGATCAGTCAATTGTTTAACAAATACATTTCTGAGTCTGGCCTCTAACAAATGGTTATTATAACTATTATTGTCATAATGTGTTTTTATAATATTATGGGGTTTACGTAGCAAGATATTCGTTCCATCATATCTTTTCGATGGACAAATTATAACACCCTTTGAAAAATCATTTGATATTTCACATAGATCGTTGATATCCTTTGAACTAATCAAAGGTAAATCAATAGGTATTACAATACTTGCATCAATATTTTGAGTTTCTAAGTAAGAATCAGCTGTTGAAATTGCATTATTAACACCTTCCCTATGATCTGTAATATTAGTAATTTTTTTGTGGTTGCTTAGATGTTTGAAATTTTCAGTATTTGAAATGACTAGAATCTCGGATATTAAAGATGACTTTTCTAACTTTTTGATAGTTAAATCAAAAAAGTAGTTTACAAGAACCGTTCTTTCAATTGGATCTAATATAGAAGATAATCTTGACTTGGAATATCTAATATTTTTTATTGGGACTATTGCTACAATCTTCAATTTTGGTTTTACCATATGGTTGAGATGAATTTTGCTAGATTAACTTCATCTCTTTGATTTCTCATAATGATGTTTGTATTGTAAGTCTTCACATTGGTATTCATGATTGAATCTGCAAAATTCAAGTCTAAATTATGAACTACAAATTTGCTGATAAATTTTGAATAGAATTTTGCTATCCCCAATGGGGATATTTCAATGTTTTTGGATTTAAGATATTTACCTGCTGGTCCGCTAATAGGTTTTCGTCCGATAATAGGAGAAATAGCTATAATCTTATCTTTATTGGATTTTAATTCTTCATACACAGATTTAATTGATATAATAGGACCGATACTCGATACGGGGTTCCCTGGAGCTATGATTATAGATCTAGACGAACGTAAAGATTTTATAACTTGCTTATTTGATTTTGCATTTTCAATGTTCTTGTAATATACGTCATGAACTCTAGGTTTTCCTTTAAACTTTACCCAAAAATCCTGAATATTGAGGTCCCCCCTATCAGTAACGATTCTTGTTTCAATTGGAGTGTCTGTAGCTGGTATCACATCATTTTGAATTTGATATTTTCTACAAATATACTTAGTTGCTTGGGACAAAGATAAACCTTCATTGATTAATTTTGTTCTAATAATATGGGTTATTAAATCCTTATCTCCAATTTTAAACCAACTATCTTCATCTAACTTTTTAATATTTTTTATAAAATTAAATGAATCGTCCTTTATTCCCCAACCACGTTTCTTGTCGAGTATTCCTGCTAATCCATAAATAGTTGTGTCGATATCCGGACATATATACAAACCATGAAGCCAAAAATTATCGCCAACGTTGACTATTATAAATAATTTGGAGGTAATGGAACTTAAACCACGAATTAACTTGATGGAACCAGTTCCTCCCGCTAGAACTGTTATCAAATAGCAAAAGAAATTAGTAAGATCCATGTAAAATTTTCGTTTCTTAAGAATTTTTTTTATTTAATCTTCATATACATTAAAAAATGATTGTTTTCTTAACGATTGTCCCAGATTTTTATAATAATATATTATTATAATAATAAGAGTTATATTCTTCAAAGGGAGAGGTTTAATGTGAACCGAAAGGTCTTAATGTCATGTTGGATTATGGGATTAATTCTATTATCTTCAGTTTTTTCACAGGCATTTGCTTCGCAGATGGAAATATTCATGGTGCCACAAACTGATACTTCTAAACCAGATTTTACTGGTTCGACATTTTTGACTATTAAATATCCTCCAGGAAGCGAGTTGTCAAAAATTTTTAATGGAACTACTGAAAGACTTTCATTTACTTTAAATTCTACTGATCCTGGAATGGCCGAATTGGTAAAAACCGTTAACAATGCTATTCTTACGGAAAAAAATAGCCCCGTCCAATTGGAAAATGCAACGGTACAATATGTAGCCCAAATTAGGGGCGACGAAAACAGAGTTTCAATTGCTTATAAACTCAAATTTGATCCTGTAATGACAAAGTTTGTACTTCCCAGTAATGGAACTACAGCAGTAGACTTGGATTGGAGGAGTTTCGTAGTTAAAGAACCTCTTACAGTAGAGGTTCCTCAATATGGTAATTTTGATATAAACTATCTCATTGCTCCAATTCAGGCATTATATCCAGAGGCTGCCAAACTTCTTTCATCATCGGAAGATACAAAAAAAATTCTTGAAGCTCCACTTATGAATTTTGAAGAAATTGGTTTGCCTATGGAAAGATGGCACTTCCTCTTTGATCCAACAGGAAGTCAAGCCACAGCTGCTGGTTCAGGATATGCTGAACAAGGAGGTTCGAGAGTAGTTTCTGTGTTTTCTCTGGGAGAAAGTAGTTTCCGAGAGGGAACCCATACAGTTACTGAATCTTCGGTTGATACAACTGTTGGTGGTTCTGAAATAAGTATGAGAACTTCAACCCCCCCTCCAAGTGGCCAAGTACAGATAGGAGGCTTTGCAAAAGTTCAAAACGTAGGAGGGAGTGAAGTTGCATTTATTACAGCAAATGCACCTGAAGGAACTGTAACTTCCTCTGGAAATTTCCCCATTCAAGTATTACTTATTTTTGGTGGAATGATGGCAGCAGTTGCTATCTTAGTGCTTGTTAAAGCAAGGAAAAAATAACCTTTATTTTCTTTTTAATTTTTGGATTAATTACTTTTTAGCTTAAAATTTTTCAATTATGTATCCTCTTATTATAGTCTGTTGGGAATTGAAGGATTGTTATCATTTTTTCAATAATAAAAAAATTTCTAAAGTTAAAAAAAAAGCATATTTGTTTAAGTGATTTGGTAATTTTCTGATAAGCAATAAAATTTTATCATAATTAGCACTATACAACATCTTTTAGCACTATATATATAGAAGTAATTATAAAATATCATGTTTACAAAATGATATCAAACTTTTTTTCTTAGAGAGGATCTTCAAGAATGGTTTACATAAGAATTAAACATATCAAAAATCACGACTATGCATATCTGGTAAAAAATACATGGATTAACAAAAAACCTAAACAGACTATAGTAAAATATCTTGGAAATGTTTCTCGTTTAAGAATAGATGATATTCCAGAAGAGTATATAACAGATCAAATAAGAACATATCTTCAACGTGTCAATCGAAATACCAATGAACCTGAAATTTATGACATAAAGCTTCAAGATAACATATTCAGTCTGTTAAAGGATCATAACATCAATAAGCTAACCAAGCTTTATCAGTCTTTAGATGATTTGGATCTAGTCGATTTTTATGAAAGAATAATTATTCCAGTGTTACATAAAATTGGTGATCTTTGGGAAAATGGAACATTGGATGTTGCTACGGAACATGTATGCAGTAACGCAACCTCAAATTTAATTAGTAGTATTAATTCAGACAAGACATACATTCAAAGCAAAAATAAAGGAAAAATTGTATTGTGCACGCCAGACGGAGAGTTGCATAACATAGGATGTGAAATTTTAGGTTCTCTCCTGATGGAAAGAGGTTATAAGATATTTGATATTTCGCCATCAATGCCTAATCAATCCATCGCAGAATACATTCATGAGATCAAACCGGATTTAACAATCATCTCCCTTACATTAAAAGAATGTGTAAATAGCGTTATTAGATTAATACACGAAATAAACCAAAAAGACAAACAATTTAGGATAGTGGTAGGAGGCTCGGGTTCAAGTTTGTTAAAAAATAAGATAACAAATAATGGAAATATTAATGATAGACATACTTTTGTTTTAGAGGATGCAACAATTAGATATTTTATAAAAAATATTAAAAAATTTCTAAAAGATTGAAGTCTGTTAATTTCAAATAACTAAAATAACTTGCAATATGAAAGTCAATACACTATTAACATAACTCATTTGTTATTTAATAGGAACAGAATTATTGGTAAATAAACTTGAGATAATAGTAGATAAAAATAATCATGATTTGAAATATTAGTAATGGGTTTAGGACATTTTTATCTTTCTCCTGCTCATTACATTATTATTCAAAAATTTTTAAAAAAGCTAATGGATTTGGTCAAAGTATTATATAGAGAAAAAGAGGTAATTTTTTATTTTGTAGACAGGACGGCTTTTTTTAGAATTACGATTTCGAAAAATTAATTACGCTTCTATCTTTATTCTATAAAATGAAAGAATTATTCCTGCTGCTCCTAGTGCTATAGCGACATAAATCATCAGATATATTACATCAATATCTTTTTGTATAGAATCAATTTTGTCTAAAGATTCTACTATTAAGGATTGTGTTGAATTTATTTCGTTGTTTGAATCTCTTATTTGTTTAGAAATATCGTTTATCAACGGTCCCATCTGTTTTGCGATATTTTGAGTAGATTCAGTAGTACCGCCAGATTCTATAGGAAAAGATAACTTGTCCGTAGTTTCAACATCTTCTATCTCTACGTTCGTATCAACATTTTGATCATTAATTTTTCCATTTATGGACAGAGAATAGGATCCTATTTTCTTAGGAATAATGTCAGATACATATGAGCCAGCAGATTCTTCAGAAGGTAAAAATCTTAATTCTTTTGCAAGTCCTCCGTAAGTTATAGAAGTAGAAACATCTTTTAGTGCATTTCTAACTGGATTGTCCTCTTCAGATACTGAAAGCCAAACTTGATTCAAGAGATCCACCATCGGAGGTTCGTTTACCCAACCTACTTCAAGAGTAAGATTTCCTATTTGAACTGTTTGATGAGCAGATACAACAGCTGGATTAAAGAATATTAATATCAACGAGATAGGAATAACAAGTAACAGGATTTTCATAGTAGGGTAATAGGTTGGGCCATATTTTAAGTATTAAAAAAATGAAGATTGGTAACTGAATACCAATCGTATGTTTTGAATATTATGTAATATGCTTGTATATGGTAATGAGTGTTATTAGAAAAATTTTTTTATTACTGATTATCGATCTCCAAAGAAAATACTTAGAAATACAGAGAATATATGTCGGTTCCTGATTATTATTACTGCAAAGAGAAATTAGTATTTATAACTAGAATCTACCGGTGTACCATAAATTATATAGTTCTATTTGGTTAATAATAAAAGTCAATGTTTCCTATAAAAAAGTTTCAGATTTCATTCAAATTTATCCTTTTTATCTTACTAATATTTAGTCTATCAAATTTTCTTCAAAATGTAGATGCACACCCAATAGTTATAAATTCTATTCCTAAACAATTTCAGTCTGTTGAGACGGCACCAGACAAAGTAACGCTTTTTTTTAGTGAACCAATAGTATTAAAATTTAGCGAAATTTTTGTTCTAGATTCAGAGGGAAATCCAGTTGAAGAAGGAGATGCTACAAATTTAGATAGTGACCCTGCTACCATAACCATCCCTCTTAAAAAAGACCTCCAACCAGGAACATATACAATCGTGACCAAAGTTCTTTCTGCGGTAGATGGGCATGTAGTAGATAATTCTGTTATTTTTAACTTTGGAGAGGGAGGAAGTGTTGCAGATCTTCAAAAAGCTGCTGGCGAAAAGAAAGATATACTGAAATTGTTATCGCTTGAAAATTCATTTTCAAGAATTCCAGGATATATTGGTCAAATAATATTAGTTGGTAGTATTTTTACTTTTTTGTGGATTCGAAAACCATTTTTAAAATTTAATTGGTTATTTAATAGTGTTGAATCATATGCTACGGAGATTAGGAAAAATTTACTAAGATTAGATATTATTGCAACTTTACTCATTTTGGGATCTATTGTTGCAATGGTTTTAGTTCAAGCTTCATCAATCAACGGAACTATAGCTGATGTATTTAGTACAGAGTTTGGAAATATGGTTCTGATACGATTAGTTTTATCTATAGCACTTTTTATTATATTAATAAATCTTTATCGTAAGATAAAGACATCTATTCTAAGCATAAAGAATGCAATGATAATTCTCGGTATTGGATTGGCAATACTATTGACAAATAGTTTAATATCTCATGCTGCAGCATTACAAGATAATATTGTTCCCATATTTCTAGATTATTTCCATGGGTTTGCTGCCTCTATTTGGATTGGCGGATTGATATTTCTGTCATTTGTGTTAGTTCCAAGACTTGTAAAGGTTAAACCTGAGATCTTGAAAATTAAATTGGGTTCTATTATAATCCCAAGATTCACATCAATTATTTTACCAATCTTAGGTAGCTTGAGCATTACTGGTCCGACATTATTATGGTCAATAGAAAGTGATTTTTCGTTAGCGTTTTCATCTTTGTATGGAAAAATACTTGTTGTAAAACTGACATTAGCATTAATCATGATAATACTAGGTGCATACCATCAATTTATTACTCAAAATAAATTACAGAATCTTCTTGTAAAACCTGTAGGAAGTACACAAATCGGAAATTATGATCAAACATGGAATACACAATTAGTTGTCGATAGATCATCTTTATTAAATAAATTTAAAAAGAACATACAGATTGAATCATTTATTGGTATTGGTCTTTTATTAGCGGTTTCATTAATGACTAATATGGTTTTACCTTCAGGAGAATTTCCATCAACCGAGAATGAAACCAATATTTTTACTACTGATCTTTTAGGAGGAGGGAATAATGTGATAAACAAAGAAAATCAAAATTTGTACTCTACAACATTATTTGCTAATGATCAAAAAATTGATGTAGATTTAGAGCCTTTAACATTGGGGCAAAACAATATTTTTACTACCTTTACATATAGCAACGGATCACAGGTACAAAACATAGATAATGCCTCTTTAAATATAGTTCAGATAGAAAAAGGAATTGGTCCAATTCTTATCGAAATGAATAAAGACTCGGAATCCACATTCTCAGCGTCGGTTCCTATTAGTACTCTTGGGTTATGGCTTTTTGAATTACAAGGGAAAACTTCAGAGCCAAACGTTCCTAATACCGTAGCATCTTTTTCTGTTGATATAAGACCTAAAATATCTGATTTAAATTTCAACATTACAGAATATAAATTTCCAGAACAATCTCTACCATTGTATCCAGTCTATCATTCCCAAAGTAACTCAATTTGGATTGGAGACACATCTCCAGGCAGTGGAAGATTGTGGGAGTTTAACTTGGAAAATAATAATTTTACTATACATAAAATAAATGAGTTAAATCTTATAACTTTATCTATTTTCGATCTTAAAAATCCTAATGTCTTATGGCTAGTTGATCCTACTTCTAATATTCTTGGAAAATATAATATTGATACAGAAGAATTTAATCAATATGAAATACCTGTAGAGGGGATAGTTACCGGTCTAACAGTAGATGACAAGGATAATGTATGGATCACAAACATGCAAGATAATTCCATTATTAAATTTGATACAGCTGATAATACATTTACAGCATTTGATATTCCTACAGAAAATTCTAATCCACTTGGACTAACTTTTGATGAACAAAATAATAACATATGGTTTATAGAGTCAATAGGAAAGATTGGTAAAATAAATTTAGAAACTAACGAAATTGTAGAATATCCCCGGGAAAATGATACAGCAAATAAGAATATCATGGTAGAACCTACATTCCTGATATTGGACCCCGATAGTTCAAATATTTATATCAGTAATCATGGAAATAACAAAATAATCCAATTTAATCAGTTTTCTGAATCTTTTAAAGAGTTTGAACTAGGTGATCCAGAAGGCCTAGCATTTGGAATTGCTTTTGATCAGTATAATAATATTTGGGTAGCTGAACACGTAATTGATACACTATCATTGCTGGATCCAACAAATGGAGAAACATTTAATGTAAATATTCCAACTCAGGGTTCATTTGTTCAATATATCATATCAGATTCAAAAGGAGAAGTTTGGTTTGCAGAACAAAGAGGAAATGCATTGGGAAAGGTTTCCACTACTTTTACTCCTTCTATTTCACAGGCAAGTAGCCAATCACAGGCTACTGCAACCGAAAGTACTAATACTAATGCGAATCAAACAAATCTTATATTTTCCACGCAACTATTAGAAGGAGTAGACTTTCACAATGTTTTCGGTCCTATAATTATAATTGGGGTTGTAGGGGCTACAGTGTTATATGTGTTAAATGATCGACAAGTTCGAATTAATCTACAAGATATGGAAAATTATAAACCAACTAAAAGAAAATATAAAAAACAGAAAACTAAAAACTAACAAATTTCAAAAACGTTGTATTGAACAATGATATTTTATTCGATAGATTTTAATTTTTTATGTATTAATAATGCAGTTGGGTTAGAAAGAATAAACTGAAATATTTCATTTATCGAAATACAATAAAACTCATGGTATAAAAATCGAAATTTAGCAATATACCGATATTTAATCGGTAACAACCTTTTCTCGTCACTCTGAATTAATCGGTATGAAAAATTTACTATTAAATATTGAATAAAATTATATTGGTAAATAACTTGAATATCTTAATATCAAACTTATCATGATGGATTGAAAAAATCAAATACAGAAGCAAAAAGACCTTTTTGTGGTTCTCGTACAGAAATATCAAATTTGGTCATTAGAGGATTTGTTGCATATTTTGGATCATCGTTAATTTTAGCCAGCAAAAATATTTCATAGTCACTACTATTAGTGAACATATGCTCAATAAAAATATCTCCTATAGGATAAAATTTATATGGAATTTGATCAACAATTTTCCCTAATTCTTTATCTTTTATTATTATAGAGGCAAATAATCCATAAACATCAAGATTGTCCTTTTGAACATTAAAATTCAACTTGGCAGAATCCCCATTTGGAATAGGTTCCTTTGGATATGGTAGAAATAAGATTTTGTAATTTTCAATCTCTTTCATAATTACGTTTGGGGCATCTTCTGGTATGTGACCGTAGACAAAACCACAAGACAATAGGGCAATGAGACACATAAATATCAAATCCATTATGAAAAAAGTATTCCCTTTCAAACTAATATCGTTACCTTTGTTGTCATTCAGTTTGTAATGAACTAATTGTAAAATTTATTTTGAATCCATCAGAGCTAGGCCTATGAGCTACTAAACCAGAGCCGGTAAAGTCTACTTCTCCTTGAGTGGAATCAGATAACAATTTATCTGTTGTATAATAGATTCCACTTATATTCCAAAGATTTGAAGGTGCCGTATTATTTGATGTTGTCGTGTAGGCAATAATGTCTACCGGCAGAGTAGAATTGAACTTTACTGTTCCGTGAAAGATCTTTTCCCCGGTAGTATTTACTAGATTTACTATCTGATGGGATTCATGACCCAACGCATTATGAGGGACAGAATTTTGATTTAATATTGTTTGTTCAGTATCTACAGCATTAACATAATCCAGATCTATAAAGATTATACATGGGATTAAAAGCATTAAAGGAATAATAATCAAATTCTGATGAATTATCATTTAGAAATTTTACCAAGTTTTTTATTTAAAATTATTGGAACATTCTTCGATATGAATTAAAAATTCCAGGCAAAAAGATTAACAAAATTCGTTGTTTTTATAAAACCTAATTGAAATAAATATTATTTTTACAGTCTTTATAAATAAATTCAACTAATTTATCATAGTGGCTATTGATACTGATTCTATATCAATTAGCAAATATATTCTGACAGAAATTAAATATTTTCAATGCCATCTTTATAATTTCGCGTAAGCACACTTGATAAATGGTATATTATACAGATTATAAGATTCCATTCAAAATATATGATACAATCTGATGTAATTAAATACTTAAGTATATTAAATTATTGATTTTTTAACAGATTAGGAGATCGTTAGAGAAAAATGTTTTCACAAATAAGAATTGATAATACAGTTAAAAAATGGTTTGTCAACTATTTACACAGTTATCAACATAGAATTTAAGTCATCAATTTATACACAAAAAAATAATTGTAATTGGATATTTATTACCTAGTGCTAACCTTATTAATGTGATTTAAAATTTTTAAATAGGTTACAAGAAATTATAACCAATCATATGGTTCAATTTCTCATAATGCAAATCATGATAGTTTCGTTAATAGTCTTAACTTTTACCACCAGTTCAAGATATGTCTCTTCTGAACCAATTATCAATGATCCTTCTTTAAGTGTACAAATTATAGCAAAAGATTTTTCTAAACCAACAGGAATGGTATTTTTAGATAACAACATTATCGTTATTGAAAAAGATGGAGATGTAAAATTAATTTCAGAAGATACCAAAGAAGAATCTACATTATTACAATTTGATGTTGATACAAAAAGCGAACGAGGATTGTTAGGAATTGAAGCAAACGGAAATGATGTTTTTTTTTATCTTACTGATGCAAGTTCGGATCCAATTAAAAATAGAGTTTTTAAATACTTGTGGAATGGAAATGAGTTGTCGAACCCCCAGTTGATATTAGATCTTCCTGCATTACCAGGACCCAATCATGATGCTGGAAAACTAGTTCTAGAAAAAAATAATCAAAATGGAATAACTGAAAATCTTTATGTAATAATTGGTGATCTTAATCATGATGGAATACTTCAAAATCAAAAATCTGAGGATGAACCCGATGATACAGGAGTAATATTCCGAATCAATGTATTAGATGGTTCACCAGTAGACAATAATCCGTTTATTGCAAACTCCGATTTTTCAAAATATTTTGCCTATGGTATAAGAAATAGTTTTGGCTTAACATTGGATCCAGAATCTAGCTATCTATGGGAAACTGAAAATGGTCCCAGTTCATATGATGAGATTAATATTGTTAGACCCGGATTTAATGGTGGATGGAATGAAGTAATGGGTCCTATAGACAGAACAAACAAAAATGAAGGCGATCTAGTAATGTTGCCTGGAGCGCATTATAAAGATCCAATCTTGAGCTGGAAAGACCCAGTAGCTCTGACTGATATCGAATTCCTGAATTCTTCCAAGCTTGGAATAGAATATATGAAGAAAATGTTTGTTGGTGATTATAAGAATGGTAATTTATATTTCCTATCCCTTAATTCGGACAGAGATGATTTAGATATTAATATGTATCCAAGTGAATTGCATGATAGAGTGGTTGATAGTGATGAAGAATCATCATCCATTTTATTTGGTACTGGCTTTGGTGGTATATCAGATATTGAAACAGGACCAAATGGCGATCTTTATGTTTTATCTTTTAAAGATGAAGTTTTATATAAAATATCTAAAGATTAACCTATCTAGAGATATCGATTATCAAGGATGTCGGGAGGTCATTAGCCAAGGACCAAATTAAAAAGTCATCATAAATTTCGATCCAATCCATTCCTTCGGACACCTTAGCCGTCAAAATGATTTCTTTTTCACTTTTTGTAAAGAAACTGGCAATTACTTCATCTGATTTCATCAATTCTTTGGGTAATACTATTCCTTTCCTTCCTCCTTGAATATTTATTGTGTAGGTGGTGTCCTTAGATGACGCTTTCCCTACCAAGTAACTTTGTCCCAAGTCCATCTTAAGAGAAAATTCCAAAGGATAATCAAAAATCTGACTCATTGTGTTTAGTAATATGATCGCATAATAATTATTTAAATGTCTCAAGTTCTTAATTAATAGTGCCAACTAACAAGTTGCTATCAAAAAACAAATAAGAAATAGATATCAATTTCTATCGTTTATATAATGCATTATTAGAACTTTATTGACTTTATTTTTTTGAAATAATATTCATTTTTCAAAATCGTTATTATCTTTAACTAGATCATTATTATATCTAAAATATTGTTCCTGATTATGTAGATGTAAGAGAGTAGTATCCTTGTGTTGAAATTTATAATAACCATCAAGTGATTAGTTTTTACCACTCAAACGTCGATTATTACTTTAAATCATGGTTTTCTGAAATTGAGGATCTAAGTTGTGCTTCAATCCAATTATCTATCAATAGTTATTATCAACTTATGAAAGCGAAGCACTGTAAACTTTCAATAGTAAACTTAGTATCGGACTAAGTCCTTGACATCTTCTTTTTTACAGCATCTTCCACGAGGGATTAAATGTCCATGAGGACATGATCTAGGATGTTTTAATAAGGTACATAATGCATCGGTGAATTTTGTTTTCATATGGTGTTCTATTCCACAAACCATCTCCTCATCAATTTCAATTTTTAATGCATCATTCATCATTACCTCTAAAAGTCTAGTATTTCGAATCATCTGCTTTCCTATTTTTTCTCCTTTTTGGGTCAATTGAACTAAATTTCCTTTTTCGTATGAAACAAGATTTGAATCGTTTAACTTGTGTAACATCTGCACTACTGAAGGTTGTTTTACATTCAACAATTTTGCGATTGAACTAACTTTAAGTTCTTTACCCATTTCTCGTATGAACCATATAGCTTTTAAATACATCTCTGTATGTTCGGATTCTGCCGTACCTAGATACAGAGCCTCTTCGCTAACAATTTCGTGAGTGGTTTTCAAACTTACTTTTATCATAACGTCAATTCCAACTATTAACTTTATCCTATAAAGGAGAAACTAAATTTAAATCCCTCATTATATGAATATCTTTGAATGGATACTATTAACCGAATTACCGTCCTTGGATCCGGCATAATGGGTCATGGAATAGCTCAGGTATCTGCTATGGCAGGATATGATGTAGTTATTAGAGATATCCAACAATCCTTCCTCGATAAAGCGATAGATAAGATAAAGTGGTCAGTAAATAAACTAGTCGAAAAGAAAAAAATAGATCAAACTGAAGCAGAAAGGATACTAAATAGAATACATCCTATTGTAGATATAGAGCAAGCTTTAAAAAATTCTGAACTAGTAATAGAGGCTGTCCCAGAGGATTTAAACCTAAAAAAGAAAGTCTATGGAGAATTAGATAGATACACAAATGAAAATGTAATATTTGCTTCAAATACTAGCACTTTACCTATTTCAGAAATTTCATCTTTCACATCGAGACCTAATAAGACTATTGGATTACATTTTTTCAATCCCCCACAATTGATGCAATTGGTGGAGGTTATTCCAGGAAAACAAACAAAGCAAGAAATAATAGATATAGCGATCAATTTTATAAACAAGGTAGGAAAGACCCCCATTCTTTGTAAAAAAGATGTTCCGGGCTTCATTGTAAATAGAATTTTTATACCACTTGTTCATGAAGCCTGTTATTCACTTGAAAGATCCGATGTGTCGCTTGTAGAACTGGACTCTGCATCAAAATACAAAATGTATTTACCGATGGGGATTTTCGAATTAGCTGATTATACAGGTCTTGACGTTATACACAAGGCAACAACTGAGATGTATTCTCGTGATAAAAAGGTCATTTTCCCACATCCCAAAATTCAGGAGTTATATGACAAAAAGGAATATGGTCAAAAAACTGGAAAAGGGTTCTATCAATATCAAGGGGATAATTATGAGCGAGTTCAGCTTACAGAAGAATTGGCAAAAAAATTTGACCCAATTGCATTGGTCTCTGTTGCAGTAAATAATGCTTGTTGGCTACTTTCTAATAATGTATGCGATAAAGAAGACCTAGAAAAAGCATTAAAGTTAGGAATGGGTTTAAAAAAGGAATTATTTCAAACCGCAGAGATCTTTGGTATTGGAAAATTAATTAATACATTGAAAGATCTCCAATCAAAATTTGGAGTCTTTTATGAGCCAGACCAATATTTACTTATGTTGAACAAATAAGAAACTATATTTCATATTATTCCTAAGTTAGAATTTTGTTCACAGCTTCCTTTGGACTCTGAGTTTTATAAATTCTGATTCTTTTTCGTTCATCTAGAAATTTTCCTCCATATTTTTCAGCTATTCCCCCACTACCGGTAATAGCTACCATTTTCTTTTTCAACATATAACCTACAGTTAATTCGGTTAATGTTCCTACTCCTCCACCAACGATGATAATTCCATCACAAGAAGATGCTACAATAAAATCTCTGCTAAATCCTATTCCAGTAGGAATAACAATATCGCAAAATTTATTGGCATAAGAGAAATCATCCTGTGGCAGAATCCCTACCGTTAGACCACCAACATTCTTCGCTCCTTTACATGCCGATTCCATAACTCCCCCTAAACCCCCACACACTAAAACAGATTTAGATAATGCTATCTCTTTTCCCACATCATAGGCTATTGTTTTTGCGATAGGAGTGCACCTATCTTCATTATAACCAATTACAGAAATCTGTGTTTTACGCATCGAATATAAAAAATATTTTATCTTTATTTTTTTGTTACTTGTAAATTACTATTTGTAATATATCATATTAGGGAAATCTAGTTGAAAATAGATTATATAGAACGGTAATCTCCATTTTCTGTATGAAATATAGAGTAAAGGATGTTACATTGGCAAATGCTGGCAAAAAAAGAATAGATTGGGCAGAATCGCATATGCCAGTACTTTATGCTTTAAAAAAAAAATATGAAATATCAAAACCTCTTAAAGGATTTAAGGTTACTGGATGTCTACATGTTACTAAGGAGACAGGAGTATTAATCAGGACTCTAAAAGCTGCAGGAGCTGAACTCTCTTGGTGTGGATGTAACCCGTTGAGTACTCAAGATGATGTTGCTGCCTCTCTAGCAAATGATGAGGAGATTGCTATTTTTGCAAGTAGAGGTGTTTCAACGAAAGAATACTATGAAGATATCCATTCATCTATGAATATACTTCCAAATGTTACAATTGACGATGGGGCAGACCTTACTGTCGAAATTCATAACGAATCATCGTCTAATGATAAGTATGATTTATTTGGAGGAACAGAAGAGACAACTACAGGAGTAGTTAGACTTAGAGCACTAGAAAAATCGGGAAAATTGATGTACCCAGTAATAGCAGTGAATGATGCTGAAACTAAACACGATTTTGATAATGTTTATGGGACTGGTCAATCCGCTCTAGATGGAATTATTCGTTCAACAAATGTAATGATTGCAGGAAAAAATGTTGTTGTTGCTGGTTATGGTCATGTGGGAAAAGGAATATCAAGAAGGGCTGCTGGATTAGGTGCAAATGTTATTGTAACGGAAATTGATCCTATTGCAGCACTAAAGGCAAAACTTGACGGATATGCAGTTACATCAATGGAGGAAGCATCATCTAGAGGAGATATTTTTATAACTACGACAGGGTGTAAAGATGTAATTAATTATAAACATATTCTTAATATGAAAGATGGGACGATCTTAGCAAATGCTGGACATTTCAATGTGGAGATTTCAGTATCAGAATTGGAAAAGAATTCAATAAATAAACAACCAATAAATGAACATGTGATGTTATACAAATCGCAGCAAAATAAAAAAATATATTTGATTGGTGAAGGGAGATTGGTGAATTTAGCAGCAGCAGAAGGACATCCTTCTGAAGTAATGGATATGAGTTTTGCAAATCAATTTTTAGCTGTTCTCAAGCTTTCCAAGGAAGGTAAATCTTTGAAACCCAGTGTATATACGATAGATAAGAGCCAGGATCAAGATATTGCAATGGCTAAACTGACTTCTATGAATGTTAAAATTGATGTTCTTACTCCAGAACAACAAAAATATCTTTCTGGATTTAGTGAAGGAACATAATAAATAAATCCTGAAAGAATATACAGAGAATAGAAAAAAGCTTTTAAATGTCTAGGGATGGATAGTCTAGTTTGGTTAAGATACCTGTCTCACACACAGGTGATCGAGAGTTCAAATCTCTCTCCATCCATATCTCTATACACAAATTCTATAACAAACTAGTTTTCAGGATCGCTTTACAATTTTCCGTAAATTGATATATCTTTTTTATAATTTTTAGGCTTTCATTTATGGAATTGTTTGTCTTCTTTTTATTATTTTGCCTACAGGCATTGATCTAAACCAGTTAAAAGCGACAGATAATCTGTCAAATAATCTATTGGACATGTAGAAAATATTTTTACATCATATTGTGAGATCATTCCATTATTGATTTACAATCATAGATATTTCTTTAATATTTCCTTGACTTCATTATCACCTACTTGTTGGAAATTTTCATAGAATTGTCCAACAGCCTGAAAATCCCTAATTTCTTGTAGGATAATTACGTAGTCTGTAATTCTCTTGAGAATCTCAACTATTTCATCTTTAGGAGCCACAGGTACTGCTATAATTAACTTTTTTGGATGTTTTTCTCTTTTCAACCACTCTACAGCAGATATAATTGTAGCACCAGTGGCAATTCCATCATCTACCAATATCACAATTGTATCTTCAAAATTTACATCATATTCTATAGAACCTCTAAAGGCATACATCCTGTGTTCTATTTCCTTTTTTTGTCTTACTCTTTCAGAATCAATGTATGAAGAGTCAATTTTTAAAGCATTAATTATATGTTGGTTGCCATAAAAACTTCCGTCTGGCATTACTGCTCCAATTGCTAATTCTGGATTATGAGGAGCTCCTATTTTTTTTGTTACCACAATATCAAGATCTAAATGGAGTGTAGAAGCTATTATATCCCCAACCACTACACCTCCTCTTGGAATAGCCAAAACCAAGATCCCTTCCCTAGATAGATCTTCCCTAAACAACAATTCTGAGATTTGTTCAGTAAGCTGTTTAGCAGCATCTATTCTGTCGAAAAATTTAGCCATCTAAAACACACTTATATTGGATGAATCATAAATAAATATTCTATTCAATTCATAAAAATTCATATACCTATTAAAAATAAAATGATTAAATAAATTCCACCACCATAAAATCACACTATGTATGAGATGAAAATTATGCTGGAATCAATGTCCTCTATTGGACAATTCCCACACTAGGTCATCAAACATAGAATTCATATGACCAACCTTTATTTTGACGCCTTCAAGTAAGTTTACGGCTTCTGCAGTGTTGTTATTTTTAATTAATGATATCACCTGATCAACATTTTGTTCTAATAAGTCATGTGTAGTACGCATATCTTGAATCATTACATCAGAAGTAAATTGTGCAAAAGCATTAGGAAAAATAGAGAATAAAACAAGTATAATAATATATGCTACTATCATAATTATTATTACACATTAATTTATTTAAATTTTTAGAAAAATAAGATAAAGAAACTATTATATTAATATTTTTCCAAATTTTGAGGTGGTCATGATAAACAAAATTGAAAATAATATAGCATAATGTTTCACAACCTCTTTACATTCTAATTTGATTGAAAGGATATACAATATCAAAAAAAAGCAAATCAAAACATATAGAACAGGAGATAATAGTATAATAATAGATAGATACTTGTCTCTAGAATTTAAAAAAATGATTGAGATCATTCTTGAGCGACAACCAGAAATAACAGCAGAGCAAATAAGGGATTTAATAGATGAAAAAAAACGGAAGATAGGTGCAGGTTACTTAACTGATCAGGGTGCTTTATTTTTAGTTGCTGCTGATCTCGGAATTTCATTTGATAATGACCAAGATAGTCAGACGAATATAAAGGACTTATACATAGGTGCTCAAGATGTCAATCTTCTAGCACGAGCAATTTGTATTTATCCTATTAGAAAGTATATGAGACGGGATACTAATGAAGAAATCCAGAATAGAACTTTAACTATCTATGACAAATCTTCCTCTATAAAATTAAGATTGTGGGATAATCATGTTAATTTTCCTGATAATGAGGGTTTGAAACCTGGAGATTTAATAAAAATTTCTCATGGTTATGTTAAATCCGGGATAGATAATAAACCCATCATAAATCTAGGAGATAGAGGCTCTATTGAATTATCAGATGAACAGACAGATATCCCATTAATTGATGAAATAACCAAAAATATTAGCGATCTAAAGGAACCTATTGAAAATATTGCTGTAGTAGGATATATTTCCTCGAACCCAAGAATATCCAGATATACTAATTTTAGAAACGAACCTGGCAAATCACTACAAATAATTTTGACCAATAAAGAAGAAAATATATCATTTAGAACCATAATTTGGAACATAAATGAAGAACAAATTCCTGAAATTTTTACTAAAGGGTCTAAAATAAAATTAGTTGGAGTGAAAATTAAGGAAGGTAATCCACAGTACAGTAATGCACAATTAGAGATTCATGGAGATGAAGCTACCAAAATAGAAACCATCGATTACGAAGAAAGATTAGATGAGGGTAAGGTTACTATTTTAAAAATAATTTCTAATTCTACGGCAGAGGATTCATCTGAGGAAAATTTTTTAGCTATCGACAAGGACAGAAATTTTGTTTCTGTTGTGATAGACCAAAAATTAATAGACGGAGAAATACAAACTAATAACATTGTTGAGGGGATACCAAATAGGATTTTTGGAAATATTTATTATTTTACGAATGAGGATTCATTTATAAGAGTTATCGATGAAAAAGATGATGCATCCTTTCCAGATAATTTAGAATTAGAATCAAAAATTAAAGAAATTGAAATATCAGAGAATCCCTACATCATAGAAACAATTGTTTTAAAACAACCCAATACCTCAGAAATTACTCTAAAAAGTGGTGAAAATGTTATAGTAACTGATACACTTATTGGAGATGACACAGGAGAAATAAGAATAACTGGTTGGAGGGAACAAAGTAAGAAGATTTCGAAATTGGTTGTAGGAAATAGAATAAAAGTGATTGGAGCAATTGCGTCTATGGGAAGAGAAAATAAAGTGGAATTAACATTGAAAGTATTTTCTGAAATCAGAAAGATAAGTTAAAAAGAATTAAAACGTATTGAATTAAAAAATGCTAACTATCCCAAAAACCTCTAGTCAATATGTATTGGCGTTCTGCCTTGTATAATTGTCTAAATAATTCCTCCTCACTAACGTAATCACGTAATATTCTCGCAGCAGTATCAGCTCCTATACCATGTCCAGCAATAACGTACACTGCTTGTTTTCCAAAATTATTTATGAGTGAAGATACTTTCCATGCACGGTCAAATTTATGATTTTCATCTTTTGATAGAATTTTTCTTTCAATTTTTTTTTGTATTATTTGTCTCAGTTCATTATCGTACCAATGGGTTATGGTTATGAGCCTGGATTTACAATATGGACATCCAATGTCTGTTGGTGTTTCCTTTACAGTAAGAACTCTTTGCCATTTTCCACATCTAATACAAATGAATTTTTGTTTAGTTTTTTCTATTCTTTCCTTAACTAATTCTATAACACCTGCCTCGATGGATGTTGGTGTCATAGAAAATTTTGTTGAATGCTCAAGTATAGGTTTAGATAGACTTGAAAAATCAGATACTTGAATCCAATGAAGATGGATTTTAAGTTTTTTAAAATTATCTAGTATGGTCCTAGTTAAGGAAATATCATATTTTTCATGAATTAATTCTCTGATAGATTCTTCACTTAGGGGTGTTTTAGAATATTTATCATAAATAAATCTTGCAATTTTTTTATCATATATTGCTTCTTTATTAATAATACCAAATCTTTTGGCTACCATCCATACCTTCCAGTTTAAGTGATATGTATTATTCAATGAAGCGATTAAAATTGACTCGATATCATAATTACCTAATAGGACAGATTCAATGTGAAATTTAGTAATCCTAGCAGACGAAGTTAGCAGTATCCTATATGGATCGCTTCTAGTTTCTACGATATATCCAAGTTTTGATGAAATAATTGTGGAAAATAAAGAAGACAGAGTATTATTTATTTTTGTTCCAAAAGTAGCATGAATTATAATCTTGTTTTGAGTATTAGATATTTCTACTATTATATTATTCGAATCGGGCACAAGTTTAAACGAGGAAAAAAAATCAGTTAATACAGGATTATCAACCTTTATTTTATTATTTACAATCATATTTCTTATTTTCCCTACTTCGATACACGTATAATAATCTACTGGGATTAATTCTCCGACCCAATATGGAACATTAATTTTATTTCCATATAATGGTTCCACATTTACTTGAAATTTTGGTTCATCTATCGATATTACTCGCCATTGTGATCCTTTTAGAACAAAAATGTTTCCTTTTTCACAATAATCTCCTACAAATTTTTGATCTAGTGTACCAATTTTTTTTTTACTAATAATATCTAATACATGAAATTTTAAAATGTGAGGAATCATTGAAATATTTTCAAAATAATATTTATAGGATTTGAGTTTTCTCCTAAATGTTTTAGATTCTCTATTATATTTAATTATTCCAGTTTTGTCAAGTATATCTAAACATGCTTCAATTGTAAATACGGAAATATTTTTGAATGGATAAGCTTTTGAAATAATCGAAAACGCAGAATCGATATTAATTTCATCTCTTGTTTCCAATGCTAGTCCTACTAAATGGTGACATAAAACATCCAATGATTTAGTATGAATTGATTGTTGTTCAACAGATCCATTTTCCATTCTTCTAATTAACGCAATACATTCGATTTCATCATCAGGATTATTTGTAACGATCAATCCTTGAGCTGATAGCTTGCGTTGGTGCCGACTTCGTCCAATGCGTTGCATTAATTTAGTGACTTGTCTTGGAGATCCATAATGAATAACTAAATCAATAGAACCTATATCCAAACCCAATTCTAAAGAAGAAGTACATACCACTATGCCCGCTTTACCACTTCTAAGTTTATATTCTGTATCTTCTCTTATCTCCTTTGAAAGAGATCCATGATGTATATCAATATCAACATCTTTTTGATTACGTAGAATAGTGCCGAAATATTCAGCTTCATCTCTTGTATTAGTAAAAAGTAGTATGGAACCGGAAATATTATTATTTTTAATGTACTCTAAAATGAACTTGACTACATTATTTATCGTACCTTTTACGAACTTGACTTGAAGATCATATTTTCGTATAGACTTGTCTTGAAGGACAGCACATTTGTTATTCGATCCTACTATGAATTTGCCTGTCTCTTTTATATCTCCTAGAGTAGCAGAGAGCCCTATTCGTGTAACTTTATTTTTAGAATGAAATTGCAATCTTTCCATTGATACAGTCAAATGTGATCCCCTTTCGTTAGACACTAATTCATGTACTTCGTCGATTATGATGTATTTTAGAGATCGGAAAGCTTTCAATAATTTTTCGATAGTTAGTAATATAGGTATAGATTCAGGGGTTGTTATTAAGATATCAGGAGGATTATTAGTTATCTGCTTTTTTACTTTGAGCGGTGTGTCACCATGCCTAATCTCTACAGTTAAATTTTCTGTTTTAGCATAGTAGATTATCCTACGTAGAACGTCATTATTAAGCGCCCTTAATGGAGTTACATAAATTGCTTTAATTCCTGGTTCATTTTTTACTAATGAAATTAATTTCATGACAGGTAATATGGCAGCTTCTGTTTTTCCTGATCCAGTAGGAGCTACTACTAAGCAATGATAGTCTCTTAAAATGACCTTTATTGCTAGATTTTGTATGAAAGTTAGAGTATTAAAACCATAACTAGAAAATTGCTCAACAATAATTCTTTCTGCTTTTTCATAGTTGAGTTTTGACAAAATTCTTTAGGTATCATTTTTTGGACTACTTTTATCTGGCGTTGGTGAATTTGATTTTTCATAAACCATTATAGAAAATAAACCTGTTATAAAAAGACCTACTGCAATCCAAACATAGGTATCAAAATTGGAAATAGACTCTATTGCCATGACGTATTTACTATTGATTTTATTATCAATATATATTTTATATGGATTAGCTTAAGAATAAATATAGCAACACGTTGGAAAAAGTTTACGATGACAAAAAATGATAAAAGAGGTGCTAACCTAAAAAATAAATCTAGAAAAAAAAAGGCTGTGGCCCTATTATCTGGAGGATTAGATAGCAATTTAGCAATTAGAATGATACAAGATCAAGGAATAGATGTTGAGGCGGTAGCTATTAAAACACCTTTCTGCGATTTTGATTGCGGTAAAGGTTGCGGTCATCGCGTCAAAGAAGTTGCGACAGAACTCGGAATTCCTTTGAAAACCATTTATTTTGGTGAAGAATATCTTCAAATGTTAAAGAATCCAAAACATGGTTATGGGTCTGGAATGAATCCATGTATTGATTGTAGGAGTATGATGTACAATGCTGCAAAAGACCATATGGAGAATATAGGTGCAGAATTTATCATTACAGGTGAAGTTTTGGGTCAGCGGCCTATGAGCCAAAACAAAAATGCATTATCAATCATTGAAAATGAAACCGGTACTAAAGGAGTAATAGTTAGACCATTATCTGCAAAACATTTGCAAATTACCGATCCAGAGAAAAAAGGGAATATTAAAAGAGAAAATCTTGGAGATATAAAAGGTAGATCTAGAAAGGAGCAAATAAAATTAGCAGAAAAATATGATATCATTGACCCGCCAAACTCTGCAGGTGGATGTTTATTAACCGATCCGATATTCTCTAAAAGGATAAAAGATCTATATGAACACAATATAACTATTCCTAATATTAATGATGTTGAATTATTGAAAATTGGGAGACATTTTCGAATTTCTGGAGAAAAGAAATTAATTGTCGGAAGAAATAGAGAAGAGAACACAGTTTTAGAGGCTCTAGCTATAAAAAAAGACTTGAAAATTATTGTGAAAGATTTTGTTGGTCCGACATGTATATTCAGAGGCAAAGAACCTACTAAGGATGAAATTATCATGTGTGCCAGAATTGCTGTTAGATATTCTGATGCACCTAAGAATAATATTTCAATAGTAAAAATATGTGGACATAATTATGAAAACGAATTTAGTGTTATGCCTTTAGATAACCATAGTATAGATAATATAAGAATTTAAAATTAAGTTTCTAACAAAGACATTTTAACAGAAAACAAAACTTCAAATCCTTTGGATTCTTTCAAAGATGTCAAGGTATTTGATTATCAAATCTAACTTTATTTTTTGACTTATCAAATCATTATCATCTTTTATGCTGGTAACTAAATCAGAAATTTTCCCAAGAATTATCTTATCATAGCCTGACTTTTCGGCATCGAAAGTAGTTATATCATTTGTTATTTTTTTTAGGCTACTCACTTCATGTGGTTGAGTTGTGTCGCTATTACCAATATCACTATTTTCTGTTATCTCTAAACCGCAGTTTATGCATATGACCTTGTCCTTGTAACGAATCTGCACTCCACTGCAGTTATTACAGGAGGTTTTTAGTAGAGATCCTCCTTTTAGTAATAATTCTGCTCCATTTTTTAGATTTGCTGTCGGATTAGAATTAGAATTCATTAAATATTTTATGAATTTCATACATAATTAGTTTATCTATGAAAAATAGTAAGGATATTATAATAGAGTAAATCATCTAAAGATAAAGTATTTGTGTTAAAAAATATGACCATAGAATCGCGATTCAATAAATGATGTTAGTGACTCCTAATCCTTCTCTTATAGTTCTACTAACACTCATATTATAATTATAAATTTTAAATGAATAGTCTGACAAGATCGGGACCATTTCGTCTATACTTTTGCTAAGATAATAGCCAGGACAATCACCAGTAAATTGAAATGTTGCGTGAACTATTGGTTTTCCCTCACGAGATTCTATCCAAGAGGCAAAAGGATAAAGCCAACAAACACCTGGTTTATCATCTTGAATTTTACAATAACCCTGATTGTCCAAGAATCTGCATTTAAGTGGATGTCCATCCTCTTCGGGCTTTTCATTTTTTTTTCTTCGTAATGATATCATCGTTAGAAATGTAATTAAATTTCCATATGTAGCATTTTCCTGCCAACTAGATGTATTGGTTTCCTCTTTAATAAACTCAGATTTCGAGGGATATCCTAGTCTTTTACTTATGTGATTGATGTCCTCCTGTGTTAAAGGTAATCTTCCTTGTTTTTCGCAACAATTATGGCATTCTGGCCACAGGCATTTCCATATAACATAAAGATTATCATTAGATAATTTCGGTATATGAAATATTACCTGATTTATCTGAATTATTGTGTCTATAAGGTCATTCCTTTTTCCTAAATGGATATCATAAATTTTTGGATCGATTTTCCATTTTTTAGATATAAAGTCCAAGGAAGACTGTATAGAATTTTCTTTATTCATTGTAAGATAATTGTAGATGTTTAAATTTAATTATAACTGAAGTTATGAATTATTTTTACAATAATTTAGTAGCTTCGGGTACGAGTAGATATTGGGATTGTATATTTAGTATTTTATTTATCGAAACTGCTAAATTTTGTACTTTGTTCTTTTCTCCATGGCTTACCAATACTCTTTTAAGCTTTGGTTTCAGACGGCTTACATATGCAAGGGTTTGATTATAGTCGCTATGATTACTAAATCCATGGATCGAATCTATCTCGCATTTAATTTCAACTTTTTTTCCATTAATCACAATTTCTTTGCTACCTATTTGAATTTCTTTTCCCATAGTTCCCTGTGATTGGTACGACAAGAATAAAATTTTATCAGTAGGATTATTCGAAATTTGTTTTAATACTTTAAGAGAAGTGCCTCCTAGAAACATCGAGGATGGAGCTAAAATGATACTTGGTTTATTGATTTTTGATTTTGATGGTATTGGCTTAATGTTGTGATAATTAAACAAGTTACTAGTATCAGAATTTTTCAGGTTATATGACAAATAATCTTTATACATTTCGTAAATAGTACATCCTTCAAGTATTGTATTATCTATGTAAATATTTGCTAAATCCAACTTACCTGTATCTTGATTCTGATTTAAAGTATAGATAAGCTCTTGAGCTAATCCTATAATGGGAACTGGTATAAGTACCTTACCTCCCGAACGAATAGTTTTGTTAATACTCTCAATTATGAGCGGATCGGATTCTTCACGCTTATGGGGAGAATCTTTTATTCCGAAAGTCCCTTCTATTATGAGTGTTTCGACCCTTGGAAAATTCCAAGAGGCATTATCTAGCAGATATGTTTTTCCAAATTTAAGATCACCTGTATAAACAATATTGTGATCTCCGTTTCCAATATGCATATGAATAGATGAAGATCCTAATACATGTCCAGAATTGTAAAAAACTAACTTGATATCTGGTGCTATATCTGTAACATCACCTAAATTTAAAGGGATTGTGTGTATGATAACATTTTTTATATCTTGATCTGAGTATAATCCATGATTCTTGTGATAATCTAGAAAAAGCATGGTCATTAAGGGAAGAGTTGGTTCTGTACAATAAACGGGTCCTCGATAGCCATACTTGAAGAGATATGGAAGAAAACCAGTATGATCCATATGAGCATGACTTAAAATTATTCCATCAATTTCTTCAGGGTTAAAACCAGTTATATCCATCCTAGGAAAATGATGTAATGCTCGATTTTCCTGCAGATTAATTCCACAATCTAACAATATTTTGCTTTCATTAGTTACAAGTAGAAAACATGATCTGCCTATTTCACCACACCCTCCTAATGCAATCAGGCTTGCTTCATAAATATTATTTAGTCTTGCTCGAAAAATGTTTTCTCCCACTTTTTTATAAAATGCTATTCGATAATCAGTAGCTTCTTTTAAGGTATTGTTTATGAATTGTATTGAAGACATTACTTGCGACGATTTTCTAATCTTTATTTTCCAGCCAGTTTCTACAACTAGATCTAGGATTTGAGATTCACCATTGATTAGTTTGTTTAGATTATTGATGTAAATAGTAATCTCCCCTAAGGAATCATCAAAAAATATACTCTTAATGTTCTTCGAATCATAATGTCTATTTATTATTGATAATGTTTCTTTATGGGATTTTCTAATAGACTCGTCAGTTCGTATTACAATTCTTTTTTTAACAAGATTAACCATATTTGTCAATATCTTTGAAGTTTCCATCAAAAATTTCGGGTTAATTGTGTATAGAGATATGAAAGGGCCTTCATACTCTATTTTTGTTAAACCGGATTCTTTTGGAAGGTTTTTCAAAATCGTTGCCGTGATGTTTTGATTATCACTTTCATCTTGAGTGTTTATAAAGTTCATATCGCTATCCTGTAATGTTTATGTCATGAAAAAAATATCATTGGAATATAAATCAATTGTAATGTCCAATGATAAAAGTTTATTTTATTAATAAAAAAAAGTTGAAATACCAATAAATCCTAAGTGAATTAGGAAATAAGATTGGGTAGCGTAGATGGAGAAAATAAAGTAGACGATAACAAATCTAATATTCAGGAAGGACAAAAGGAAGAACGTTTTCGTAAATTTAGATCATTTAGAATACCTGTAAAAGTAGATGAAGAATATGATGTTAAAATAGAAGCTATGAGTAAAAGAGGGGACTCAGGTGTAGCCAAGATAGAAGGAATGGTAATTTTTGTAGCTGGTACTAATGTAGGCGACCAGGTCAAGATAAAAATTACCAGGGTCGGAATGGGTTATGCTATAGCAGAAACTGTTAAAAACTAATAACGGATAAAAAATAAAATTTATTTTAAAGATTGCTATCATTTTAACTTTTAGAAAATCGATTTGGATTTAAATTCCCATTTAATGGAGTTACCGAGGGAGATTTTAATTGGAGACAATGTTATTTCAAACCTAGGGAAATTCGTAAGAAGTATAAATAAAGATATTTCCAATGTAGTAATCATTTGTGGGCAGAACGTAAAAAACAGAACTGAGACTATTATACACAAAACACTACACAAAGCAAATCTAAATGATTATTGGTATATAAGAAATGAAGCTTCTATCGGAGCAGTATCCAAGTCAAAGTCTGAAATAAAGGAATTAGAACCGCATATTATTTTAGGTTTAGGTGGAGGAAAATCTGTAGATGTAGGAAAAATGATTGCATTTTATTTGAAAAAACCTTTCATAAGTATCCCCACTTCTGCATCTCATGATGGTATTGCAAGTCCTTTCGTTTCTTTGAGGGGAACAGATAAACCCCATTCGATCAAAGCGATTACACCTATAGGTGTACTTGCTGATACAAAATTAATTTCCGAAGCCCCATTACGTTTGTTATCAAGTGGTTGCGGAGATCTCATTGGAAAGTTAACTGCTGCAAAGGATTGGGAACTAGCTAGGGATGAAAAAAATGAATACTTTGGAAGTTATTCTGCCAGTTTAGCGCAAATGAGTGCAACCATCATCCTAGATAGATCAACCGATTTATTAACAAATAAAAAGTTAGGTCTCAGAACTATAATTGAAGCTTTAATCAGTTCAGGAGTAGCTGCTTGCATAGCAGGTAGTAGTAGACCTTGTTCAGGATCTGAACATCTATTTAGTCATGCTGTAGAATATATTGCAGGCGACTCATGTGGGCTGCACGGGGAGCGGGTTGGTATTGGTACAATATTAATGGCAAAATTGCATGGTTTAGAATATGAGAAAATAATACAAGCTCTGACGAATTTAGGAGCTCCCACAAAGGCAAGCCAATTGAATATCAAAGAAAGCGACGTTGTTCAGGCATTATTGATTGCTCAATCACTGAGACCTGAAAGATACACTATACTAAGCAAGACTAAATTAAATAAAACCTCAGCTTATGAATTAGCTAAATCAGTTATGGTCATCTAATTTAGTGGGTAAGAAACTAGTTTCTCACAACCTACTTGTTCTTTGTTGAGTCTGAAGTGTTTGTTGAGTCTGAAGTGTTTGTTGAGTCTGAAGTGTTTGTTGAGTCTGAAGTGTTTGTTGAGTCTGAAGTGTTTGTTGAGTCGGATTTGGAGACACTTTGTGAAAGATATGACTCCTGGAAGATAATTTGTTTTAGAGATTTAATAAATTTAAAAATATCTGTAGAAACTGCACGTTTGAGAATTTGCAATCCTTCCAAAAGAAAAAAATCTTCAGGAATATGAATTTCAAGAATTTCTCCTTTGATTTCTAATTTTATTTGCTCTGTGTTGATGGGAAGACGTCTTTTGATTAAATGAATTATCTTGTCTTCATCTGTATCCAATTTCTTAAGAATATTGATATTATATAATAGATTTCTACTTGCAAGTCTATGATTATAATCTATTTGAACACGTCCTGACCCAATATATCGTACTATTCCTGCCCTTTCATCAATCTCCACAACATCACCAATTTTAATATCGGAAGCTTTTTCACCTAATTTTCTTTGTGGAATCATTCTAACTTTGCTAGGGTCCCTTTGGCCAAATCCTTTTTCTGGAGAAATTTCTATATCTAGTGTCTCACCAACATTCCCTTTTGAAAGGACTTCATCCACCCCTTTAAGAACCCATCCTTCTCCTACTGATACTAGTCGAGGCTCATATTTTTTCACTGGGTCGTATAAATTCGAATCTTTTGCATCATTTTCTCGTGTAGTTTCAAAAATCTCATTATTATCTTTTATTCTAGCAGTATAATCTAATAATATTAAGGATCCTTTTTCAAAAGGCATAAAAATCGCTATTAATTTACCTTATATTAAGCTTGACAAAAGGATAATAGAATTATATGTTCTGAATTTTGTCTTCTGCTACGTATAATGCTTCTTTATTTACCTGCATTCCAAGCATAGACATAGCAGAATATATGGATGACATAGTCCTCATTACGTGATATTTGTTAACTTCTCCCATGCTTCCAATTCTGAATACCTTTCCTTTTAGACTTCCAAATCCCCCTGCGATCAAGACTTTGAACTTGTCAGATAACAAAGATCTAAATTTTTTATCATCCATTCCGTTTAGATAGTTTAGAGCTATTACTACATTGCTTCTTGCGTTTTCGTCAGCAAAAGGAGTTAATCCTAATGTACTGAGACCAGAATAAAAGGCATCGGCACATTTCCTATGTCTTTCTATACGCTTATTCATTCCCTCTTCCAAAATAATATTTAACGCTTCATCGAATGCATAGTAGAGAGGTAAGGCTGGTGTAAAAGGTGTTTCTGTGTGTTCATTATAATATCTAAAATACCTATTAATATTTAGATATAGTATAGGTGATGGATTAGATTGCATGTATTTCTTGGTACGTTCATTTATAGATATAGGAGAGACACCTGGAGGTGCAGCTAATCCCTTTTGCGATGCAGTAATGCATATATCTATATTCCATTTATCTACAGGGAGTTCGTCTCCTCCGAGTATGGAGACTGCGTCAGCAATAAAAAATGAACCATATTTTCCACAAAGATCTCCAAGTTTGTCCATATACCTTAATGTAGTACCAGTCGATGTTTCATTGTACACGGCATAAACTGCTTTAGTATCTTTATTTTCTTCCATAGCCGTTTCTATTTCTTCGATTGGAGGATTCTTACCAAACGGTGCATTAATCCTTATAGCATTTCCTCCCCAACTGTCTATCAAATCCGCAAGACGTGTACTGAATTCTCCGTTAACAGGAATTATGGCCTTATCACCTTTTTTAATCAAATTCACTACAGAAGATTCTACGGCACCAGTACCAGATGTAGTAAAAAGAATAACGTCACTTGTGGTATCAAAAACTTGTTGTGTCTTTTCAATAATTCCTTTATATAAGACACGAAAATCATCACTTCTATGATTTATAATCGGAGCTAGCATCGCATTCATTACACGATTTGGAACGTTAGTTGGACCAGGAAGCATTACTAAATATTCCATAATTTTTCAATTACTGTCTGTTTAACCTATATTTTAATATATATTTGATTATAGAATAAAAAATTTGGTAAGCTAAGAGACATGTGTCACCCCTCCTTCACAATAAACAAAGTGAAAATCAATGATTATTGTACAAGGAGAGGTGTATCTAGAGAAATACCATATCAACTTATTAAAGAAAGAG
>Ga0315534_1000016_pt1 | contig 75732 bp, 77 predicted proteins | sample SalMarSW160240MG_FD_203094 | JGI IMG/M metagenome (GOLD analysis project Ga0315534, IMG submission 203094) | Salt marsh sediment microbial communities from the Plum Island Ecosystem LTER, Massachusetts, United States - Salt Marsh Sediment SW1602-40 ... | reverse complement strand
AAAGCAGCAGAGATTCGGGCACTTTCCACCGATGAAATCCAAAATCGCTTGGACGAAGCGCGTGATAATTATTTTCGATTGCGATTTCAGGTTTCCACCGGCCAACTGACGGATCATTCGCAGCTTCGCATTGCCCGCCGCGAGATCGCACGGCTGGCTACGATTTTGCATGAATTTGAACTGGCTGCTGAGCTCGAAGGAAGGGAAGAATGAGTAATTCAAGACGTAGAATGGACGGCGTGGTCACCAAGGCAAAACTGGAAAAAACCGTGACTGTGCGCATCGATCGAAGTTTTCGCCATCGGTTGTATGGCAAAGTCATGCGGACGAACAAGAATTACCTCGTGCACGATGAGCTTGGTTGCCACCCTGGGGATATCGTCCGTATCGTGGAAAGCCGGCCGATTTCCAAGCGAAAACGTTGGGTCGTGCAGGAGATTGTGATGCCTGCCAGTGAGGCGGACGTAACTGCGATCCAGATTGAGGCACAGGTCGAGGAATCGCTGCTCGTATCGGAAACGCTGAACGATGAAGAAAGCGAAGCGATGGAGACGGAAGCATGATTCAACAAGAGAGTCGTGTGAAGGTCGCCGACAACACCGGTGGACGTGAAATGCTTGTCATTCGCGTGCTTGGCGGTTCACGCAAGCGATACGGACGCATTGGTGACATCATCATCGGAACGATTAAGTCGGCATCCCCGCATGGTGCTGTCAGTAAAAGCGATGTCGTACGAGCAGTCATCGTGCGTACCGCCAAGGAGTATCGCCGTGAGGATGGGTCCTACATCCGCTTCGATGATAACGCTGCCGTGATCCTGGATACGGATGGACTCAATCCGAAAGGTACCCGTATTTTTGGTCCGGTAGCCAGGGAACTGCGCGATAAGGGTTTCACGAAAATCGTATCGCTTGCTCCGGAAGTGTTGTAGGAGACGGGAAACGATGAAGATCAAAAGAGGCGACAATGTCGAAGTGATTCGCGGACGCGATCGAGGGCATCGAGGCGAGGTGATCCGCGTTCTGCCGAAAGAAGACCGCGTGATCGTACAAGGTGCAAATATCCGCAAGAAACATCAGCGTCAAATTCAGGCGGGCAGTCGGCAGATGAACCCCGGCATTATACAGTTCGAAGCCTCGATGCATATTTCCAACGTCATGTTGGTGTGCCCGAAATGCGATCGCCCAGTGCGGATAATGTATACGTTTGAAGCGGGCGAACGACGTCGGGTTTGTAAACAATGCGAAACGGTCATTGAATAAGCACTGCGCATGGATGGAGTACGAGAAGAATGGCACATTATTTGAACGAGCGTTATCAGAAGGAAATCGTCGACACCATGATGAAGGATTTCGATTTGGCTAACCGCATGCGAGTTCCTCGAATGGAAAAGATCGTGGTCAACGTTGGCGTTGGCGAAGCGATCGACAATGCCAAGGCACTCGATGCGGCAATCGAAGACATCACGACCATCACGGGTCAGAAACCGATCGTCACAAAATCCCGCAAAAGCATTGCGAATTTCAAATTGCGGGAAGGTCGATCGATCGGCGTGAAAGTTACCTTGCGCGGGGAACGCATGTGGTCGTTTTTCGACCGCCTGGTCAACGTGGCTTTGCCGCGTACACGTGACTTCCGCGGTGTTTCTATGGACAGCTTCGACGGTCGAGGGAATTACACGCTCGGTCTGCGAGAGCAATTGATATTCCCCGAAATTCATTACGACAAAATCGACAAAATCCGCGGTTTCGAGGTGACAATCGTCACCTCGGCAGAGAACGACGAGCAAGGGCGTCGTTTGCTGCAGCTGCTTGGTATGCCCTTTGGGAGAAGAGAGTACGATGGCTAAAACTTGTATGCCGATTAGAGAGAAGCGAAGAAAATATAAGGGCCGGATCCGAAATCGCTGCCGAGTTTGCGGACGACCGCGCGGGTATTATCGGCGCTTTGATTTGTGCCGCATCTGCCTCCGGGAGAAAGCTCTCGAAGGTAAGATTCCGGGCTTAGTGAAATCATCTTGGTAGTCCGAGAAGCGGAGAGAACTAAATGACGATATCAGATCCGATTTCCGATATGCTGACCCGAATGCGCAACGCGGTGATGGCCGGTCATACGACCGTCTCCGTTCCGAAAGCCAAGATCAAAGTGGCCATCCTCGACATCCTCAAGAAAGAGGGTTTCATCGATGACTACGAAGATAACTCCCAAGCGGACAAGGTGCAAGGTACGCTGCGCATTCAACTGAAATACGTCGGTGAACATCGTGAACGCAGGTCCGTGATTTCCGGAATGCGACGAGTGAGTCGCCCCGGGCGAAGAGTATACGTCGGCAAATCCGATATCCCCTGGGTTCAATCCGGGATGGGGGTTGCCATCCTGTCCACACCCAAGGGCCTGATGACAGATACCAACGCGCGCAAGAGCGGCATCGGTGGGGAAGTGCTTTGTGAGGTCTGGTAGGAAATCTGCACGGCGATTCCTGGTTTACGACTGCTGGGAATGCCGCGCCTGATCGTTCGGATTGATCCGAGATGGATTGTGCTCGGCAGCCGAAGTAATAGGAGGACATTGTGTCGAGAGTAGGTCGTATGCCCATCCAGATACCCGAAGGGGTGACGGTTAAGATTGATGGGCCACGAGTGGAAATTAAAGGGCCGAAAGGCGAATTGAAGCGGGAATTTCACCCTGCGATGAAGCTTAATTTTGAAGACGGAGTGCTTACGGTACAGCGCCCGTCGGATGAACCGCATATGCGCGCCCTGCATGGACTGACCCGCGCCCTGGCCAACAACATGGTGCTTGGCGTGAGCGAAGGTTTCGAAAAGACGCTTCAGATCGAGGGCGTAGGTTACCGGCCTGAATTAGAAGGCGAGACCTTGGTTTTGCACTTGGGCTTTTCACATCCGGTTCACATCCCGCCACCGCAGGGAATTGCGTTCGAGGTTGACACGCGGGCGCGGTTGGTCAAAGTGCAAGGCATCGATAAAGAACTCGTTGGTCGGATTTCAGCGGACATCCGCAAGATACGACCTCCGGAGCCCTACAAAGGGAAAGGCATCCGCTATTTTGGCGAGTACGTGCGTCGCAAGGCTGGCAAGGCGGGTAAGGTAGGTTGATCATGGCGAATAAGAGTCGAAATGAAATGCGCAAGCGTCGTCACACGCGAGTACGCAAGAAAATATTGGGCACGGCGAAAAAACCGCGGCTCAACGTATACCGCAGCCTGAATCAGATTTACGTTCAGGTGATCGACGACATCAGCAGACATACGATCACTTCCGCTTCGACATTGGACGCCGAAGTCAAGAAGAAGTTGAAGGGAATGAAGCGCGTCGACCAAGCGAAACTCGTCGGTTCTCTCATAGCGGAACGTGCCAAAGCGAAAGGGATCAAGCAAGTCGTGTTCGATCGCGGTGGATATCGATATCATGGTCGCGTCCGTGCTCTGGCAGACGGAGCACGTGAAGCCGGTTTGGAGTTTTAAAGACTCGACGGATGGCGTCAGATGCCAATTCAGGGCCGAGTTTGAAGGGAGTGCACTTACGTGGGATCAAATTATCGAGGTAGAAGAGACGAACATGACGAACTCGATGAGCGCGTCATTGATATCACTCGTGTAGCCAAAGTCGTCAAGGGTGGTCGGCGTTTTTCATTTCGTGTCATCGTCGTTGTCGGCGATAACCACGGCAAGGTGGGTCTCGGCATCGGAAAAGCGCGTGGCGTGCCGGATGCCATACGCAAGGCGAGCGAGAAAGCCCGTAAAAAGATGAACGAGGTGCCGCTCGTGGGGACGACCATACCGCATGAAGTGATCGCCACACACGGCGGCGCGAAAGTGATGCTCAAACCGGCTTCCTTGGGCACCGGTGTGATCGCCGGGGGTGCTGTTCGAGCCGTTATCGAAGCCGCCGGCGTGCACGACATTCTCACCAAGTCATTGGGCAGTGCGAATGTTCTCAACGTTGCCTATGCTACGATGAAGGGCTTGCAAAGCCTCAGGTGGTTGGAGCAGGTGGCTGCCGATCGTGGGAAGCATCCGAACGAGTTGAAACCCTTCTGGGAGCGAAAGTAAGATGGCAAAGCGTTCGAAGAAGTCCGGGAAAAAAATTAATATTACGCTGGTGCGCAGTCCGATTGGTTATCCCGAGCGCCAGAAGCGAACCATCCGCGCCCTCGGACTGCGTCGTATCAATCAGACCGTGGAGCAAGTGGACGGTCCGGAAATCCGAGGCATGCTTGATAAAGTAGGTCATTTGGTGAAGATCGAGGAGTGAAATTACGATGAAGTTACACGATCTCAAGCCGCGCCCCGGCGCGACGAAAAATCGCAAGCGTGTGGGACGGGGTATCGCCGCCGGGCAGGGAAAGACAGCTGGCCGGGGCATGAAAGGGCAGAAGGCTCGAGCTGGATGGGGCGGTAAGCTTTACTTCCAGGGCGGAAACCTTCCCCTGTTTCGTAAATTGCCCTTCAAGCGCGGTTTCACGAACGTCAATAAGATCGAGTGGAATGAAGTCAATTTGGGACGCTTGAAAGGCTTTAAGGCTAACAGCGAGGTGACTCCCGAAAGTCTCGCGGAAGTCGGCTTGCTGGACGATCACAGCAATCCCGTCGTAATTTTAGGGCAGGGCGATATAAAGGTCGCGCTCAATGTGCGCGTCCATAGAGTCAGCCAGGGCGCACGGAAGAAAATTGAAGCGGCCGGGGGCAGCGTGGAGATTATCGAACGCTAGGCACGTTCCCGGCGTTTGATAGGAGGGTAGGATGAGACGTTCGGCATGGCGTTTCTTGGTCATTTCAGAAGACATTCGCAATCGATTGCTCATCAGTCTCGCACTTCTGGTGATCTATCGCCTGGTCGCCCACGTTCCTGTGCCGGGAGTCAACCGGGCGGCGATCCAGAGCGTACTTACCGGAGAGAGTGGAACGGTCATAAGTCTGTTTGATTTATTGTCCGGGGGAACCGTGTCGAATTTCTCGGTGCTGGCGATGGGTGTGTATCCCTACATCACGGCGCAGATCATCCTGCAGTTGTTGACCCCGATTGTGCCTTCCTTCCAACGCCGTATGGAAGAGGATCCGCGCGAGGGCCGTAAGTGGCAAGAGAAATGGACCTATTACCTCGCCGTGCCAATGGCGGCATTGAACGCCATCGGTCAGTTCCGCATTTTTCAACAATTTGCGCGCACCGGCGGTCAGGAGATGATCGATTTCTCGCTAGGTCTGAATCTGCCAACCCTGACCATCATTCTAACGATGACGGCTGGCACGATGTTCGCCATCTGGATCGGCGAGTTGATTTCGGAATACGGCATCCGCAATCAAGGATTGTCCCTGATCATTTTCGCCGGTATCGTGGCGCGCATTCCGGCCAATCTGGGACGGATTATTTCCGATCAGCAAAACGCAATCCCGTTGCTCTTATTCGTGATCTTCATCATGGTGCTGACAATTTTTGCCATCGTTTACGTTCAAGAAGGCCGGCGGAACGTCCCCGTGATGTATCCCGGCCGCAGGGTGGGCAATCGCATGTCTATGCCTGTAAAAGGAACGCTGCCTCTCATGGTGAACATGGCCGGTATGATCCCGCTAATTTTCGCGCAGTCCTTCCTGACCTTCCCGGCGGTGCTGGCACAGTTCATCATCGGATCTGAAAATCAGACGCTGAGTAATATTGGACTCTGGCTGCAGGGGACCTTCGGCGGGATAAACGACACATATTGGATTTTATATTTCCTCATGGTCGTGGCTTTCACGTTCTTCTATTCGGACGTCGTGTTCTCGCAGCAAAATTATGGTGAGAATTTGAAGCGCTCGGGTGCGCAGGTTCCAGGTGTAACGAAGGGTGCGGCAACGCAGCGTTACCTCACGCGCGTGCTGCGCCGCATCACCTTGCCCGGCGCAGTGTTCCTGGGCATTGTCGCCATTATGCCCTTTATCGTTGGTCTGTTCTACAAATTCGGCAGCTCCAATCAAGGGCTGCTGCTGGTCAGTTCGTCGGGGTTGTTGATCGTCGTAGGAGTCGTACGGGATACCTACCGTAATATCGAAGCCGAATTGAAGCTGCGCGGCTACGATTCGGCGGTCCTCGTACGCTAAGCGTGTAGGATTGAGGAAATCTCGAGCATGAGTTGGAGACGCGGGGTCGTGATCAAGAGTGAAAGGGAACTGGCTTTGATGCGCGAGGCAGGAAAAGTCAATGCGCGGGCGTTGGCGGCTGCCGTCGCCATCGTGCGGCCGGGTGTTCTCACGGAAGATCTCGACGCCGCGGCTGCGGAGGTGCTGCGCCAGGCGGGTGCAGAACCGGCGTTCGTCGGGGTGCAAATGCAGGGTGCGGATCCCTATCCCGCCGTCACGACTGTATCGGTGAACGACGAACTCGTTCACGGCATTCCGGGAAAGCGTCGTCTGGCGGAAGGCGACATCGTCAGCATCGATTGTGGATCGATCCTGGAAGGTTTCGTTGCCGACTCGGCGCTCACCGTGGGCGTAGGCGAGATCTCGCCGGAAGCGCAGGCGTTGATCGACACGACGCTGGAGGCGTTGTACATCGGGATTGCGCAGATGCTGGAAGGCAACCGCACCGGAGACATTTCCGCGGCGATCCAGGATTTCGTTGAGCACCATGGTTACAACGTCGTGCGCGAATACACGAGCCACGGCGTTGGCAGGAACATGCACGAAGATCCTCAGGTGCCCAATTATGGCCGTGCGGGGAGCGGATTGGCGCTCAAGCCAGGCATGACCATCGCCCTGGAACCTATGGTCTTGGCAGGTTCCCCACAAACACGTGTGCTGGATGATCACTGGACGGTTTGTTCGCTCGATGGGCAGCTGACGGCGCACTTCGAGCACAGCGTGGCAGTGAGACCCAATGGGCCCCGGATTTTAACCTTATTGGATGGAAATCTGGACGATTTGGGTTTGACACAGTATAATCAATACTTTGCTGGTCGCTTGAATGCGATTGGCGAACAAAGGAGTGATCGATCATGAAAGTCTCCGCCTCGGTGCGAAGGCGTTGTCCGAAATGCAAGATTGTGCGCAGGCGTGGGAAGGTTTACGTGATATGCGAAAACCCACGCCACAAGCAGCGACAAGGATAGGCATATGGCGCGTATTGAAGGTGTTGACCTGCCGCGAGATAAGCAGGTTGAAGTTGGTTTGACTTACATTCATGGAATTGGGCGCAGTACGGCGCAGCGAGCGCTTGTGGCTACGCAAATCCATCCAGCGACGAAAATTCGTGATCTCACGGAAGAAGAAGTCACTGCGTTGCGTGATTACATCAACCAAAACATCATCGTTGAGGGTGACCTACGTCGCGAAGTGCAGATGAACATCAAACGCTTGATGGAAATCGGTTGCTATCGAGGCTTGCGCCACCGGCGTTCTCTGCCAGTGCGCGGCCAGCGTACGCGGACCAACGCACGCACGCGTAAAGGACCGAAGAAAACCGTCGCGGGTCGTGGACGAAGACGGGGCACCAAGAAGAAGTAATCGCTCATTTGAATCTGGCGCGGCATCCGTTGGAGTGTGGGTATCCTTCCCCCCAGCGGCTAACTCCGTGATGCAAGGCGCCTCACGTTCGGTGATCGAAAAATAGAGAGGTTAGACAAGATCGCATGGGACGAAAAAGACAGAAGTCGCAGCGGGCAAGCACGCGAAAAACCAAACGAACGCTATCGCACGGAAGAGTACATATCCACGCGACGTTCAACAATACAATCATCACAATCACAGATCAAGAAGGAAACGTTGTGATTTGGTCCAGTGCCGGAGCATCCGGCTTCCAGGGATCGCGAAAGAGCACGCCGTACGCGGCTCGCCTGGCAGCCAATAAAGCCATCGAAGATGCGAAAGCGATCGGCCTGCAGGAAGTCGATGTTTTGGTCAAAGGACCCGGACCCGGGCGCGAAGCAGCGATTCGAGCCATCCAAGGCTCCGAAGTCAGAGTGCGATCGATTAGTGATGTCACACCGGTACCGCATAACGGCTGTCGACCGCCGAAGAAGCGGCGCGTTTAAGAGCCGTGCATTGAAGTTCGCTCGGATTCAGCGAGTACACATGCCTGCTGCGCACTGCGCGGTAGAAGAACGAAAACGGAAGGATTGAATGGCTAGATACACTGGACCAGTATGTAAATTATGCCGCCGAGAGGGTGAGAAACTTTTCCTCAAAGGTCAGCGGTGTTTTACGCCGAAATGTGCCTTTGAGCGTCGGAGCTATCCCCCTGGAGAACATGGGCGTGAGGCCCAATTCCGACGCCGGCGAGTATCGGATTACAGCAAGCAGTTACGAGAAAAGCAGAAGACACGCAGGATTTACGGCGTATCGGAACGTCAATTCCGACGCTATTATCGCAACGCTCTGAAGAAACGTGGTCTTACCGGATCGAATTTGTTGCAGACGCTTGAGTGTCGCCTGGACAACGTGGTATATCGTCTCGGATATGCCGAAAGTCGAACGCAAGCACGGATGTTGGTCACGCACGGCCATTTTAACGTCAATGGCCGGCGGACCGATGTACCATCCATGCTGGTGCGCATGGGAGACGAGATCGAAGTTCGTGAAGGTTCGAAGTCGCGAGCGTATTTCAAAGACGTCGCCGAACTCGCCGAAGCGCGAGCGCTTCCGCGCTGGTTGGAGCGCGATCTGAAGAAACTGAATGGTAAAGTAACTCAGATGCCCGAGCGTCGAGACGTCGATATGACTCTGAATGAGTCTCTGATTGTGGAGTATTACTCTCGCTAGGTGCACAGCCGGGTAAGCAGACGGCGAAGTGTGCTTGGCGGAATTGATAATTATCCGTTGAATGGTGTTGCCCTCGAGCAACACATTCGGTCCCGAACATAACCGCAAGGTATTGATTTGTGGAGGGTTGAAGTGCCAATATCCACCAACATGGTCATGCCGAATATCGAACGCGTAGCCGTTGCACGGAACTATGGCAAATTCGTCATCAGTCCCCTCGAAAGCGGTTACGGCATCACGATCGGGAATGCACTGCGTCGAGTGCTGCTTTCATCCTTGGATGGCGTAGCCGTGACGTCGATTCGCATTACCGACGTGCCGCACGAATTCTCGAACATCGATGGTGTTCGTGAGGACGTGCTGCAATTCATGCTCAACGTGAAGAAACTGCGCTTTATTTTGCACGATACGGATACCGCTCGCATACGCCTGGAGGTCAAGGGTGAGGGCGTGGTAACGGCCGCAGATATCATCGCTCCGGCCGAAGTCGAAACCGTAAACCCAGAGTTGTACCTCTTTACCGTAGACGACGACAAGGCACATCTCGAAATCGAGATGACGGTACAACATGGACGAGGCTACTCTCCGGCGGACGAGCGCGGGCGTTTGCCCATCGGTGAACTTCCCACCGACGCCATCTTCAGCCCCATCCGCAGAGTCAAGCATGAGGTCGGACGGGCGCGGGTGGGCCAGGATACCAGTTTCGATAAACTCATAATCGAAATCTGGACCGACGGGACCATCAAACCGGAAGAGGCGTTGAGCCACGGCGCGCAAATCATGATTGCGCATCTGCGCGATCTGGCCGGCGTGACGGAAGAAAGTTTAATGATGGCCGTTGCCGAGGAAGAGGAACCGCGACTGGCGAGCGAAATCTATGATACACCAATCGAGAACCTGGACTTGTCTGTGCGAGTATTCAACTCACTCAAACGCACTGGAATTACTAATGTCGGGGAAATCCTCGATATGCTTGAACGAGGATCGGACGCCATGTTGTCGATTCGCAATTTCGGTGAGAAAAGCCTGCAGGAATTATCCGACCGCTTGACTGAAAAAGGTTACCTGGACAGCGAGGACGACAAGGAAGAGGAAGTAGTGGAGGCTGAGTGAGGTAGAAAATGAGGCATCGAGTAGCAGGGCGCAAATTGAATCGACCGATGGGGCATCGAAACGCATTGCGCCGAAACCTGATAACTGAGTTGTACCGCCATGAGCGCCTGCAAACGACGAAGGCGAAAGCGCAAGCTATCCGAGGGGAAGCGGAAAAATTGATCACGACTGCCAAACGCGGCATTGCCGCCAGCGAGTCGAAAGCCGTTCACGCTCGGCGACTGGCAGCTGCCCGGATTAACGATCCGGAAATCGTTAAGAAACTGTTCGACGATATCGCCCCACGTTTTGCGGATCGCCCCGGCGGTTATACGCGCATTCTTAAACTGGGACCGCGCCTCGGTGATTCCGCCGAAATGGTCATCATCGAGCTGGTCGAAGAATAAGCCAGTCAGAGACTGGCGATACCGGGCGCCCAACGAGGCGCACCGATGGCAAATTACAAATCGATTATCGCCTACGACGGCACAGCTTTTCAGGGTTTTCAGCGACAGAAACCGGGTGTACGGACCGTGCAGTCGGTTCTGGAAGACGGATTACGATCTGTCGGTTGGGATGAAAATTCTCTCAAAGCGGCTGGTCGAACGGACACTGGTGTACATGCCAAGGGACAAGTAATTGCCTACGAATTGTCCTGGAATCATTCCACCAGTACGCTGACCAAAGCCCTCAACGCGAACCTCCCTGTTGATGTGTCGGTGGTCAGCAGCGAAACCGTCGATGCGGATTTTCACCCTCGTTTTTCGGCGAAAAGCCGCAGGTACCGCTACACCCTGATCGTGGTCCCGGTTCGTGACCCGCGGCGGGCACGATACAGCTGGCGCATATGGCCGAGACCAAACATCGAGGCGATGCAAACAGCCGCCGGAATGCTGATCGGGCAGTATGATTTTGCCGCCTTCGGAACAGCACCGATCCCAGGAGGGCACACGCTGCGGACCGTCACGCGTGCGGATTGGAAGCGCAACAAAGATGAGTTGTGCTTCGAGATTGAAGCGAACGCTTTTCTCTACCGCATGGTACGCCGGCTCGTCGGTGCATTGACCGAAGTTGGGACGGGACGGATGGCGATCGAAGAGGTAAGCAGATTTCTCGATGATCCATCGGTTCGTTGGGAGGGTCCCATAGCGCCGGCACAGGGGCTGTGCCTGGAGACGGTAATTTATTAAGGAACAGACACGGATCCCGATGGACATCCCACGGGAAAGTGGTGAGGAGCTAGTAAAGTGCAGAAGACGTATTATCCAAAGCCGGGTGATGTAACAAAATCGTGGTACCTCGTCGATGCCACGGATCAAAATTTAGGCCGGCTGGCGACTCGAATCGCGCAGGTTTTGCTCGGAAAGAACAAGCCACAGTTCACGCCCGGCGTGGACTTGGGTGATTTTGTGATCGTAATCAATGCGGAAAAAATCAAAGTCACCGGGAAAAAACTCGATGATAAATTCTACTACCGGCATACTGGATATCCGGGTGGAATGAAGAGCATCACCCTCCGCAACCAACTGGCGAAATTCCCTGACAGAGTCATCAAATCCGCTGTCTGGGGGATGCTGCCCCACAATCGTCACGGGCGAAGAATCCTGAAGAATCTTCGCATTTATGCCGGTGGACAACATCCACATAGCGCCCAAAAGCCAAAGAAGTTGGACCTGAATTAAGGGCGCTGCACAGCCGTTAGAGAAAGTCAGAGCCATTTCATAATGGCGGAGCAGGATAAAGAGAGGCGTAATTAATGAGCGTAGAATATTATGAAGGAATTGGCCGCAGGAAAACCAGCACTGCCCGCGTGCGCGTCTCGCCCGGTAGTGGTCAGTTTCTGGTCAACGATAAACCTGCGGAGGAGTACTTCACCCGTGTCGGCGACATGGAGCTGATCATGGCACCGCTGCGTGATGCGGAAATGGAAGGCAAGCTGGATGTTTCCGTACACGTCAAAGGGGGCGGCGTTACGGGTCAAACGGGCGCTGTGCGCCATGGGATCGCACGTGCATTGCTGGTTATGGATGAATCTCTACGCCCAGTAATGCGTCATGGCGGCCACCTAACACGCGATGCGCGCATGAAAGAACGTAAGAAGCCTGGTTTGAAACGAGCACGCAAGGCGCCGACGTATACCAAACGCTGATCTGTATCCTCATCAGGAGAGATGGCGTAGATTGGTGAACGATTGAGGCCGGGGAAGTCTGATTCCCCGGCTTTCAGTGTTGAATGGGAGTGTTACGTGGAAAAGGGTATCATCGTTGTCGGTTTGGGCCCGGGAGATCCCCGTCTGTTGACCCGCGAGGCGTGGAACGTGCTCTCTGAAGCCAGCGAAGTGTACCTGCGCACAGGGCTTCACCCGATTGTGGAAGCACTACCTGCGCACCTTGAGGTGCACACGTTTGATTCCCTATATGAGAAACTCGAAAGTTTCGAAGCGGTTTACACGGCCATCGTGGATCGTTTGACAGAGCTGGCAGCCAGTTCGGACCTGGTCCTGTATGGCGTACCCGGCGATCCGACCGTCGGCGAGGCGACGGTTGTTGCCCTGCGCGGCCGTGCGCAGGAACTCGGGATAGCGCTGCGTATTGTCCACGGCGTGAGCTTCTGTGAGCCTTGCTTGAATCTATTGGGTGTGGACGCTTTAGATGGGCTATTCATCGCCGATGCCCTGGAATTGGCCGCCCGGCATCATCCCAAGTTCCATCCGGACTCGCCTGCCTTGGTCGGCCAACTGTACGATCGCATGGTAGCGGCCGATGTCAAATTAACGCTGATGAATCAATATCCGGATGAGCATCGTGTCATCCTGCTGCATGAATCTGGCACGTCGGGGGCGAGTGTTGAAGAGCTGCCTCTGCACAGGATCGATCAGAGCGAGCAGATCGGCAGCCTTACGGCATTGTTTGTACCCGCACTCGAAAAGACGTCGGCTTTTGAAAATTTCCAGGAAACCATTGCCCATCTTCGCGCTCCCGATGGTTGTCCCTGGGATCGGGAACAGACGCACCGTTCGCTGCGACCTCATTTGATGGAAGAGGCCTACGAAACGTTGAGCGCCTTGGATAACGAGGACGAAGCCGCCCTGCGTGAAGAGCTGGGCGATTTGCTGCTGCAGGTTATCCTGCACGCCCAGATCGCCACGGAAGCGGGGACGTTCACGATGGCCGACGTCGTGGCGCACGTCCAAGAAAAAATCGTCCACCGCCATCCGCATGTTTTCGCCGGCCTGGATGTCGAAGGTGTGGATCAGGTGCTTCAAAACTGGGAGAGTTTGAAAGCCGCAGAAAGAAAGGAACACCAGCAGGATAAAGGCTTGCTGGACGGTATTCCACAGAACTTCCCGGCACTTTCCCAGGCTGCGGAAATTCAATCGCGTGTGGTGCGCGTTGGATTCGACTGGCCCGACCTCGCAGGAGTTGAAGGAAAGGTGCAGGAGGAAATGCAGGAAGTTGCGCAAGCCGCAACGCCGGCGGAGCGAGTTGGGGAGATCGGCGATTTGTTGTTCGCTGTAGTAAACTATGCCCGCTGGCTTGAGGTCGATGCGGAAGCCGCATTGCGCGAGGCGAATCTGCGATTTCGCCGGCGATTCCGGCAGTTGGAGCGCGAGGCATCTCGACAGGGACGCGAGCTCAGCGATATGACGCTCGAAGAGATGGACTCGCTGTGGGAAGTAGCAAAGTCGAAAGAGGCGTGATAATGGCAATCTCAGTGCGGCAGCCGCGGCACACAGTGTTTTTTCTCATGCCCCTCTTGCTCGCCTCGTGCGCGGTATTTGGAAGCCGCAATACTACGACCTTTAATCCGGCCGAAACGTTACCGGTCGCCACACATACTGCGGTGGCTGCATCAGAAACACCGGACGACGTGCCTCCGCAAACCATGACGCCAACGGCTACCGTTCAACTCGAGCCCTTCACGTTCACACTGGATGGACCCGCAAGCGATGTCGCCTACGAGATTCCACTGACTTTGCAGTTCATCGACGAAACCAGCGCCTCGTTCTTCTTCAAACTCGATCAGTCCCACGAAGGCGTCTTGTTTGTCTGGGACGATCGTGGGCTGGTGAGCCAGATGGAGTTTTCGGATCAAGGAAAGCGGCAGCAGTTCGATTTATTTGGATTAGAAGCGGGAGTCGAATATTCCGCCACTGTCGGCTTGCGCGACGAATCGGGCTCGTATTTCCCGCCCGCATTTGCCGGTGGAGAATGGGCGGCGGTCGACTTCGAGACGCTTCAGTCCGAGTGGGAGCCAATCCGCGTCGGTGTGATTGGCGATTCAGGATTCGGAGAGCAGCTGACGTATGACTTGCTGGCCGAGATGGCAGCGTTCGACCTGGATTTTGTCGTGCATACGGGGGACGTCGTGTACAAGGTTTACGACGATCCTGACCCTGCGACTGCGTTTACCCTGAAATATTTCCTTCCATTCTCGCCTATCTTGCAGCATATGCCGGTTTACGCCGTGCCTGGAAATCATGAATTTGAAGTCGCTACACTTGTAGAGGACGTGCCCTACTACTACCACACATTTCCCCCGATTCTGGATGAAGCGTGGGGTCTGCAAGGTTCCGATGGCTTGCGTGAGTATTACCGCTTCTCGGTTGGCGACTATCAATTCATCCTGCTCAACTCCCAGGCTTTCTACGGCTCGGGCAACCGATCCGAGCAGACCGCCTGGCTCGCAGCACAACTTCAAGACGAGCGCGTGGCGCACTCCATCATCGTCTCGCACATTCCACCATTTACCAGCGGAAAATACGAAAAAGACGGCGCTCCTCTGCGTTCGGATTGGGTGCCGCTCTTCGAGGCGGCCAACGTCCGCCTCGTGCTCTCCGGCCACGATCACAACTATCAACGTTTGGAAGTAAACGGGATTACTTACGTCGTTTCGGGGGGCGGTTCGACGAGTTTGTATCCACTCAGCCTAACGCATCCGAATGCGAAGGCTTTCGAGCGCCGCTCACATTTCGTTCTGCTGGAGTTGTATCGAGACCGAATCGAGCTCACCTCGATCGCACGCGGCGGTGAGATCCTGGATCAAACGACCCTTCCGCTGCCGGCGGAATAGGTATCGAAAAAGGCATCCTGCGGTCTGCATTCAAGCATCGGCGACGAATTTAGACATGATGTGCAAATCATCACGCTGCGACCATCCTTCGTCCTGCCAGAACATCATCCCAACCCGGTTATCTCTGAAGATAAATAGGTGACACTTTTGGATGTTCCTCTGGGCCAATGCCGCCAGACATTGGGCCACGAGATTTCGTCCGATTCCTCGACGGCGATGTGTGGGATGCACGGCCAGATGATGGATGTAACCGCGGCGTCCGTCATAGCCGCAAAGGACGGCGCCGACGAGGCGGTCGTCTTCGCAGGCAACAAAGCTCATACCCGGATTGCGATCCAGGAACTGGCGGATACTGGGCTCTGTGTCCGCGTCGCTCAAGCCGATGGCCTGGCAGGATCCCCAGAGTGCAATCACGCGTCGATAGTCGTTGTGTTCCATCGGGCGAATATCGATGGGATTCATGACTGTCTCCTAAACGCTGTTGTTCGAATCGTAATCCCTGTTTGCTTTCCAACCCGAAAGAGCAGGAAGCGGGAGATAACGTATTATAGCGCTGTCGCCCGCGTAAAATTGACTGCAGAAGGACTTGAAAATCTATGCGGTCGGTGGATAATAGTAATGTATGTTTTGATTGAACTGTCGAAAATACCAGTGAGGTTGTTTATGTCTTTAAAAGTCGGTCAGAAAGCACCAGATTTTTCCCTCGACAGTCACCTGGATAAGACTGTCACGTTGAGCGACATGCGGGGTCAGAACATCGTACTTGCCTTCTTCCCGCTGGCCTTCACACCCGTCTGAAGCAGTCAAATCCCGTCTTACGAGGCTGAGAAAGCCAAGTTCGCGGGATTGAATGCCCAGGTTCTGGGTATCAGCATAGATCACATTCCGGTATTAAAAGCGTGGGCGGAAAGTCTGGGAGGCATCAATTATCCCCTTCTGAGCGACTTCTGGCCGCATGGAAAAGTGGCGAAGAAGTATGGCGTCCTGCGCAAAGAGGGATACAGCGAGCGTGCCATTTTCATCATCGACAGACACGGCGTGATCCGGTATATCGATGTGCACGACATCGACAACCAGCCCAGCAACGCCACGCTCTTCGCTGAAATTCAACGCATCGATCCGGATGTGAAAGGCGAAGTCCCAGCCGAAGAAACAGAGGAGCTGCCGCACGGCGGAATTGTCATGTACTGTTCGAAATGGTGTCACGATTGCAAGAAGGCCAGAGACTGGTTGGATGAACGTGGATTGGATTACACGGAGGTCGATGTGTGGACCACTCCCGGTGCCATGGAACAGGTGCGCAAATGGGCGAACGGTAAATTGATCACGCCGACGTTCGACATCGACGGCAAACGGGTTTTTGATTTCAATCCGGAACAGCTTATAAAACTACTGGAATAAGACCCGGCAATTTCTTCGCACGTAGAAGATCGTTTTACTTGCTGCGAGTTAAAAGAAGCACCCCCAGACCTGAGGGGGGCAAGCCCGGGGGCGGTCGCAACACTGACCCAAAGGCCAAGTGACGACAATTGCATTATACGCGCTGCGCTTCGCGGTTCAATAGGTCATTTGTCACGTGAAACGCGGGTACTAATCATGCCTTACGTCCATGCCGAAGGATCGATTAGTGACTTTGAAAACCCTCCTACTCAGGACATCATCACGCCATGTGCTGATCGAGCGCTTCCAGAATTTCCTGGCTGTGCTCAGCCGGTTTGACGTTCTCGAAAACGGCGATGATCTTCCCTTCGGCGTCAATCAAGTACGTGGTTCGGTGGACTCCCATGTATTCCCGTCCACCGAATTTCTTTAGTCCCCATACGCCGTAGGCTTTGCTGACTTCGTGCTCGGTGTCATCCAGGAGCGTGAACGGCAAATCGTACTTGGCTTTAAAATCGGCCTGCTGCTTGACGCTGTCCGGGCTGACGCCCAATATAACGACGCCCCGTTCTATGTACGTGCGGTAGTCGTCTCGAAAGGCGCAAGCTTCCTTGGTGCATCCCGGAGTATCCGCGCGGGGATAGAAGTAGAGTACGATTGTGTGACCTCGGTAATCGCTCAACTTGACCGCTTCCCCGCGATCGGATAAAAGCTCGAAATCCGGTGCGATCTCTCCTGGTTTTAGTGTGTCCATACGACCTCCCAATATGTAACTAAATTTTACCTGATCAGGCGAAGCGTTTTCCCATGGGCGCCGTATCGTAGCCCGGTAGGTCCCGCACGGCCTGCACGAAGGCCGGGTCGTCGAGAAGATCGAGCAGCGGCTGCAGCTTGGGATGCTGGTAATGTTCGAGTGGGATGATCAAATCGTAGCGTTCCTGGAACAAAGGAACGAAATCCAATTCCAGCGCGGCCGCTGCGGCTTGAATGCCGAGACCGCAATTGGCGCGGCCGGATGCGACCGAAGCAGCAACGGCGAGGTGCGTGAACGCTTCCTGCGCGTATCCCCGGACAGCTTCTGCAGAAATCTCCTGCGCTGCGAGATGATAATCGAGCAGCATGCGTGTGCCGCTGCCTCGCTGGCGATTGATAAAATTAACGTCTTCCCGGGCGAGATCCTCTAGTCCATGAATTCCCAACGGATTGCCCCCTTCAACGATCAAACCCTGCTGGCGATAGACAAAGCCCAGAACGACGGTCTCGATCTCTGCCAGGTATTTGTCGATGTAGGCTAGATTGTATTCTCCGCTTTCAGGGTCGAGCAGGTGGCTGCCCGCCAGGTGGGCTTCTCCGCGCCGCAGGGCGATGAGCCCGCCGAGGCTGCCGAGATTGGCCGACGAGATGCGGGCGCCCCTGGAGGCGATGAATTGGGCCATTATGTCGATGCACAGATCGTGGGAGCCCAGGATCAGGATCGTGCGTTCGATCTCTGCAGGCTTGCGGTAGAGGCGAACGTGTACCTTTTCACCTGCCTGAAAGCCCTGGACGCCGGCAGGGATGATGACGATGCCGTCCGCGCGCACGAGTGAGGTGATCACACCTGCACCGCGCGTCAATGGAGCGGCGACGAGTCGATCCCCCACACGTCCGACTGTCACGCGCAGGTATTCGTCGTCTCCGAGGGAGGAGTGCACTTTGCGGGTGATCGTCGCTTCGAGCGCGGGTAGTTCTTCAGGCAGCCGACCCGTCCATTTGGCGAGCAGCGGTTCGACGAAGATCTCGCCCGTCAGTGCGGCGGATACCGGATATCCGGGAACGCCGATCACCGGAACGGATCGACGGGAAAGCGTTATATCCTTCGACGACACATCTTCTATCATGCCGAGGATGACCGGGTGCCCCGGACGTACGGCGATGCCGTGGACGAGGACCTGGCCGAGTTTGCCGATGGCGCCGGCGGTGAAATCTTCGCTGCCGGCCGACGAACCGGCGATGACCAGCACAAGATCGTTATCCTCAGATGCGCTGGCGATTGCTTTTTTGAGTAGCGCCAGATCGTCTCCGATGATCTCGTAGCGGCTTGGTTCGCCTCCCCAGGATTCAACCTGTGCGGCGAGCACCAGGGAATTGAATTCGATAATTTGTCCCGCTTTCGCCTGCGTGCCGGGTGGGACGAGTTCCGAGCCGGTGGGCAAGATCGCCACGCGCGGCCGGCGCCACACGCGTACGGAATCGTGGCCGCAGGCTGCAATGGCACCCAGATCGATGGGCTGGAGCGTGTGGCCGGCCGGCAAGACCAATTCGGTCGTTACCATGTCTTCGCCCATCAGACGCACGTTCGACCAGGGGCTTACCGCGGCGCGGATGCGGATAATGTCACATCGGCGCAAATCGGCGGATGGCGGAATGGGCTCGACGAGTTCGATCGGCACGACGGCATCCGCCCAGGATGGCATCGCATCGCCCGTGTCGACGTAAGCTGCCTGAGTTTCGAGTGCCAGATCGATTGGATTGCGGTCGCTGGCGCCGTCCGAATCCACAGCCCGCAGCGCATAGCCATCCATAGCGGCGGCGTGGTAGTGAGGCGAGGAACGTTTCGCCCACACCGCTTCCGCGGTTATGCGCCCGAGAGCGCGATCGAGGGGCAGCGTCTCGATTCCCAGCGCACGATCGAGGCCGGCGCTAGCCAGCGCCTGGTGGAATCGCTCGCGCGCCTGCGGGAGGGGGATGTCGTCCAAATAAAAGGAATCACGGTCATGACTCGTGGACATTGTTGTGAACTCCTCGCCTTGCCAACCTCATGAATGCTGTCCCGATCTCCGGCGTGCGTATTTGTTTATCAAAACAAGCGTACTTCGACGCTCGTTCCGGCAGCCAGACCGGTCGAAGCGGCAGGGATGCGAACCAATCCGTCCGCGCGCACGAGGGTGAAGATGAGATTCGAACGCCCATAGACGGGTTCCGCGACGAGCCCCGCCGGAGTCTCCGAGAGGCAAACGGGAAGGTAGTCCTCCCGGCCTGCCTTCGAGGCGACGTTGACCGACAATTTGGCCGAGATCGATGAGTCGGACGCCATTCGCTCGCTTCCGAGCAGTTGCTGGATCAGCGGAACGAGGAACAAGCCGGCTGAGACCAGCGCGCTTACCGGGTTGCCGGGCAGTCCGATCATGGGCACACCATCTGCGACGGCGAGAATGGTCGGTTTTCCGGGTTTGATCGAGACTCCGTGCACCAGGACGCCTGGCGATCCCAGCGAGGCGATCACGTCGGCCGTGATGTCGCGTGCGGAAACAGACGAACCCGCAGTGATGACGAGGGCGTCGTCCTCTCGCTGCGCCTGTTCAGACGCCTGAAGTAGGTCCTGGCGCCGATCGGACACGATGCCCCGCCGGACTGGTTCTCCGCCCGCTCGAAGGACGAGTGAACTCAATGTATAGCTGTTTACGTCGCGTACCTGCCCGTGCTGCGGTGTGGCGCTGGGGGGAACCACCTCGTCGCCCGTCGACAGGATACCCACCCGCGGTCGGCGTGCGACCTGCACTTGCGTGACGCCGAAAGCCATCAAACCCCCGATTTCTTGCGCTCGCAGCCGTTGACCGACTCGAAAAACCGCATCGCCGCTTTTTACATCTTCCCCTGCCTGGAGGATGTTTTCTCCGACAGCAACGGCTCGCAATACTTCGACTTCATCTTCTCTGGTAAACTGCGTATCCTCCAGCATCACGACGGCGTCGCTGCCGGGCGGAATCATGCCGCCGGTGTGCACGACGATCGCTTGCTCTGCTGCGAGTTCCTGCTGCGCCGGCTTGCCCATCTCGACCTCGCCGACGACCTTGAGATACGCCGGAAGACTGGGGCTTGCACCGAATGTATCTTTGGCGCGCAGTGCGAAGCCGTCTACAGTAGAGCGATCGAAGGGCGGCAATGGGTGGGGTGCCGCGATTGCTTCGCGCAGCGTGCGGTCATAGGCCTCCGCTGTCGCTACCGTTTCGGAGGCCGTGATTCGATCGCCAGGGATCGCTTGCAGAAATTTCGCTTTCGCCGCATCGGGCGGGAGGAGATTCAGGAATTCGGGCATGTCTAAAAATACAAATACCCGATGATCTGCAGGTAAGCCGCCAGGCTGAACAAGCCGACGGCGCTGAAGGTCAGCAAACCCCAGCGAACCGGATAGCCGCGGCGAATTCGTTCCATTTGCCAAATCTGGGCCAGCGCCAGCGGCAGTGCGATCAGCGAGCCGAGCGCAACCCGTTGGGGTAAACCGGAGAGATAGGCCACACCCAGGCTGCCGATGGCGAAGAGGATGGTAATATCGTGCAGCCGCATCGTCGTAGACCAACCCAGCCTGACTATCAGCGTGCGTTTGTCGTATTTCAAATCACTTGCGTAGTCCGGGAGTTGGAGCACGATCATCATGGCGAAGTGTAACGCAACCAGTGGGATTGTACTCATCAGAAGCATTTGGTCCAGTTTGCCAGTCTGAGAAGCGAAACTGAAACTGGGCACCAACATGGCGACGAGGATCGAAGTCGAGATCTCGCCGTAACCTGAACGGATCAGGCGAAGAGGCGGGACGTTGTAATAGAACGCGCCAACGAAGATCAAGACCAGAATCAGCCAGGCGATGAGCGGAAACAGGTCCCGGAACACTGAGATAGATGCCAGAGTGCCCGCAAGCGCCACGCAAGCAACCGCAGCGTAGAGCGCAACCTGGCGCGGCAGGCCATCCGGACTCAAGGTACCGCTCCCACCGGAAAACAGCGTGCGGTTGGGATTCCCGCGGTCCGCGTGTGCGCCGTAGTATTCATTCAAGTACTGGGTCATCAACTGGATGAAAGTGATCATTCCCTGTCCGATGAGGTAGCGACCGAGACTAATAGGGTAGTTCAGGAACGACGCCATAGCAGCGCCGAGTCCAAACACCAGGGCGCCGCCAAGAAGAAAGACGGGTCTGCTCAATTTGATAAAAAGGCGCACGTTTTTCAGGCTGAAGATCATGGTGGTGTCCCTGTCTTGGATATCCCCGTCAGCGTGCCCGAAAATGGTTGTGAACCGGACCTGGCAATTAATAGGATTTGAGAAACCCTCTATAGCAACCGATTTCCACCATCAACAACGAGGGTTTCTCCGGTGATGAAGTCGTTCTCGGCCAGGAAAATCACCGCACGAGCGACGTCGCGGGCATCTCCTCCTCGCTGCAGTGGAAGTTCGTGCGTAATTTCCTGCCAGCGATCTGGGCGCAGCGATTCCGGCTTGGCGACCGGTCCGGGAGCTACAGCGTTAACCCGGATTTTGGGCGCCAAGCGCAGTGCGGCTACCTGGGTAAGCATCTCGAGCCCCGCTTTACTGATCGAATGAATCGGGTGGCGGGGCCAGGGACGATGTCCGGCGATGTCGCTGATGTTCACGATCAAGCCTCCCCGTGTCTGCATACGCAGCGCTGCCTGCTGCAGGCAGAAAAAAGCGCCTTTTAGATTCAGGTCGATTGTCCGAGCCCATTGGCGTTCATCCGCCGTAAGCAGGTCGTCCGCTTGCAGGATTGCCGCCGAGTTGACCAGGATGTCCGCGCTCCAGCCAGCCCGATCGATGGCTTCGAAAAGGGCAAGCACCTGCGCATATTGCTGTAAATCTGCCTGAATCGTGAGACACTCGACGCCGAAGTCTTTGATCTTCGACGCCGTCTCGCTTGCCTGCGCTGCAGATGTATGGAAGTGTACCACGACGCTGCAGCCGCGTTCTGCGAGCGCCAGCGAGATGGCGCCGCCCACTCGATGCGCTCCGCCGGTGACGATTGCCGTTTTTCCTTGTAACTCCATCAGGAGCCTCCCCCCAGGATGGCCACCATCCGGCCGTATTGCAAAAGAGCCAACTCTTTCAATTCGACGGCTTCGGGTTCCGTTGTCGAGGGGACGATCATCACGACGCCGCCATAGCCCTCGATGCGGAACATCGCAATATCGGTCATGGTCTTTATCCCGCTGAATCCCAATTCCAAATGTATCGCCACAGACTCCTCCCCGATTGCAGGGAAATCTGAGAGCACTTGAAGATCGACTTCGATGCCCATTTCGTATAAACCCAATTCGTCAAATTTTTCTTGCATGATCGCCTCGATATCGTCGACGGATTGATCGAAGATCAGCTGGCTTGCCGGGTTGGCGAAAGCGAATGTCACCGAGAGGACGGAGCATCTTGTTTGTTGGTTGCTGTAGAACACGGATTCCATGGCCGCGATGCCCTCATCTTTCAGCGGCAAGTATTTCACCGCCTGCTTATCGTATGGGATTACTTCGAAACCAGGCGGTAGATCGCTGAGTTGGATGAGGGTCGAAGCGAGGGAAATTTTCATGGGAACATCGGCTCTCGTTGGGGGAGAGGTGCTCGTAATTATTGCGGTGGGGCTGAGCGTTGTTGTGGGGCTCGGTGTGATGGTGCGCGTGTTCGTAGCGACGATCGTCTGAGTCGCTGTCCAAGCGGGCGGCAGAAGCGTCGAATTTGGCGTCGGGCTGTGCGTTCTTACGCTTGGCGACTGCTGCACTGATCCAGCCGGTAACTTGGCAGGTAATGGGGATGCTGTGCAAGCCGGGATTAGGAGTAAAAACATGAGAAGCGAGATCGCTCTTCGGTTCATTATGCATATCCTTTTCGGCGCATGAGGTGGGAAAAGAAGAATTTCAGATTCGCGGGGCGTTCTGCCAGGCGGCGTACGAAATATGGATACCATTCACTGCCAAAGGGAACGTAAATGCGCACGGGGTATCCGGAAGCCGCCAAGCGAACCTGCAGATCGGGCCGGATTCCGTAGAGCATTTGAAACTCGAGCGATCCCCTGGGCATTCCGGTCGTTTCGGCGTACTGGATGGCAGGCGCGATGCGTTTTTCGTCGTGCGTGGCGATCGCCGCGAGCGGAGGGTACTTGCCGCTCGAAGCAGGTTGCCCTGCGGCGGATTTGGTGGAATCGATCAACAGGCTGGAGAGGCGATCGAAGTTGCGATCGACGTCCGTCTTCTTCGGGAAGGCAACTTGAGGAGGTTCGTTGTAGGCTCCCTTGCAGAGACGGACGTGCGCCCTCAACGGCGAGACAGCTCTCAGGTCGTCCTCCGTCCGATATAAATAGGCTTGCAAGACTAAGCCGACGTTTTTGAGGCCGGAATGCTGAAGCCTGCGAAAGATTTCCAGCGTTCGATCGACACTGGGCGAATCTTCCATGTCGATGCGCACCATGATCCCCACAGGTGCGGCCTGTGTGACGATGCTGCGGATGTTGTGCAAGCAGCATTCGAAATCCACACCAAGACCGAGCTGGGAGAGTTTGACGGAGATGTTCGCGGATAGATTGGCTTCGTCGATACGCTGGATGATGTGGTTGTAGTCCTTACGCGCCGCCTCGGCTTCATCGGCGTTGGTGACGTTCTCCCCCAGGTGATCCAGCGAGGTGTACAACCCCTCATGGTTCAACCTGCGAACGACCTCGAACGCTTCTTCAATTGTCTCTCCGGCGATGAAGCGGGAGGATACCCGCCGGGCGAGACGCCAATTTCTGACGATTCGGCGTGCCCAGCCGGCGCTCGAGAGATACAACAACAAGGTCCGCATCACCTCAGGCTCCCCGGCTTTCTCTCGGCGGATCGTCACTCACGCAAGATCCAAAGGAAAAAGCGAAAAACGTAAGACCGGCTTCGAATAACTGCAAGCGGAGATCACAGCGGCGAACCGCAGGATTATGGACTACGTGGTAGCTGCGGGGGATGTCGATGCGCATCATCGATCGATCCTCGAATTTGAACACGTCCTGGCCGTAGAAGTCAGCCGGCAGCGGCTGCCCGTCCTGAAGGATTTCGATCCTGAGCGGGTCGTGAATGGAGCGTTCGTATCCGTCTGTGGGCGAGTTGGGAGCGAGTACGGCGTAGACGTCTGCAGCGTGGTAAGGCAGTGCAATCGTCCCGCATTCGCTGGAAAGAGTAAGGCCGTCGTCTTTAAGCAGCCAGGCACCTGCGAGGTAAAAATGTCCGTCGACGAGATCACTCGGCAGCGAGAATTCTGACGTGTTGTCATCCTTTGGCAAGGGATCACCGAGCGCATCGACATGGATTTCCGGCGTGGTGGGGGCGCAAACAACGCCGGGAGAATCTTGGGATTTGAGCAGTGGCGGCAGCTTTGCGGCGGGGTCCTTCTCCCGCAGTAACGCCTGGATGGCGGCTTCGATTTGCGTGTAGCCACCTTCTCCTGCGTGCCTGAATCGGATGTAGCCCTGACCATCGATCAAGTAGATCGTCGGCCAATAACGGTTGGCGTAGCTCGTCCAGATTTCCTGATTGTTATCGAGAACGACCGGCCAACGCATGCCCAGGCGTCCGATGGCTGCCTTGACAAATTCAGGGCGGTGGGCGAAGCGAAATTCGGGGGTGTGCACGCCCACGATCGACAGACCGAGATCGGCGTAACGCTCGTGCCAGGTACGCAGATAAGGCAGGGTACGCAGACAGTTGATGCAGGTGTACTCCCAGAAGTCGAGCAGCACGACGTTGGGGCGCAGGCTGTGCAGGGATACCTCGCTGTAGGTGTTGAGCCACAGCGAGGCGGGAAATTCAGGCGCTCGTACGCGGGGAGTATCGAGTTCCATCATTGACATTGTAGCAACGAATACAATAGAAATCGACTCTCGCTTGTATATGAGTGTTTCTCTAACTATCGATTTGCGGGATGAAAGCGATGGTACAATGCTTCTCTATGTCGATCAATGATTCTCATACAAAACCACATGGTGTTCCACCAGTGCAAATGGATCAGACCCAACCGCATGCGCGACCGGGGCGGCGGCGAAGGTCGTGTTGCCTGAACTGGGTCATTATCCTGGGGATCTTCATCTGTCTGATACTGACGGCACCGATATTGATTCCAATGCGCACGAATATCCTGCTTTTAGGTATCGATCGCACTCCGCAGGGAAGCGTTACTGGTCGAAGCGACACGATGATCTTGATGTCCGTTCAGCCGACGAAGGGGGACATCGCCATGCTTTCCATCCCGCGCGATCTCTGGGTCACCATTCCGGGAGCAGGAGAGAACCGCATCAACGCCGCGCATCTTTTCGCTGAAAATAATCAACCTGGTACTGGTCCTTCGGCGGCAATAGCAACTGTACGCCTGAATTTTGGCGTTGACGTCGACTATTATGTCCGAATCCAGTTCGAGGGGTTGCGTGTATTTACAGATGAGTTGGGTGGCATCCCGCTTGAATTGGAGTCGACGATGGGTAAATTCCCGCCTGGGAAGTACCTACTCGATGGGGGAACAGCCCTAGCCTTTGTACGCGATCGATCGGGAGGCGATGATTTCTTCCGCATAGGACATGCGCAAGTCTTTCTGAAAGCTACGTTGAAGCATGTACTCGATCCAGGTACCTGGCCGCGCTTGCCCGGCGCGTTTTTCGCCATGCAGGAGTTCGTTGACAGCAACATCCCCATCTGGCAGATGCCGCGTTTACTGGTTGCATTTGCGCGTTCAGGTATCGAGCGGATCGATATGCGTTCGATTGATCGCACGATGGTCCAGGGCACGACGACTGCGGAAGGGGCACAGGTTTTGTTGCCTGATTGGTCGGCGATCAATCCACTTCTGTTAGAATTATTCGATCAATAAAGTCTAACGTTCAGGGTGTGTCATTGACCAAACTTCGAAACGTTAATCACGCTTCGACGCGTGTCGAAAGCCAAAATCTCACATCCCAGGATGATTTCAAAACCACGGACGTGATCAGTCTATCCGCCGGGCATTGGATTCACGACACCTACTCGGCTTTCCTCTCGCCGCTTTTACCGGCGTTGATCGACAAATTCCTGTTGAGCAAGACGGAAGCGGGGCTGCTTTCGGTTTTCATGCAGGGACCTTCGATCCTGCAGCCGCTTATCGGCCACACTGCCGATCGAATCAGCCTGCGTTATTTGGTCATCCTAGCACCGGGCATCACGGCGACGATGATGAGTCTGTTGGGCGTGGCTCCGGCCTACGTCCTGCTGCCCGCTCTGCTGCTGATCGCGGGGTTCAGCTCGGCGTGCATGCACGCCATCGGGCCGGTGATGACCGGACGCGTGTCGGGGAAACGTCTTGGGTTGGGCATGGGATTCTGGATGGTCGGCGGCGAGCTGGGACGCACTGTTGGGCCAATTTTAGTGGTGAGTGCGATTGGCTATCTCACGTTGGAAGGCTTGGCCTGGCTAATGCTGGGAGGTTGGGTGGCTTCAGCGATGCTCTACTTTCGTTTAAAGAATGTTGCCGGTCGTCCTGACGAGGTCAGTGAGCTTCATTGGAAAGAGACGCTGCAGGAGATGCGTGCCTTGATGTTACCGCTGGCGCTGTTCCTCTTCTTTCGCGCCTTCATGAGCGTTTGCCTGACGACCTATCTCCCCGTATTTCTGAAGGAAGAAGGCAGTGATCTATTTCTCGCCGGTGCGGCGCTTTCGATTCTAGAAGGCGCCGGCGTTGTCGGCGCACTTCTGGGTGGGACGCTGAGCGATCGCTGGGGGCGACGCAGCGTTTTATACATCTCCATGCTGGTGACGCCGGTTTTCACGTTCCTGTTCCTTTCCTGGACGAATTGGATGCGTTTCGCCATGCTCGTGCCGTTGGGACTGGTTTCGCTGTCGACGGCGCCGGTGTTGATGGCCATGGTGCAGGAGTCTTATCCGGATAATCGCGCTCTGGCGAACGGCGTTTTCATGGCGGCCAATTTTCTCATCCGCGCCGTAGTGGTGATCGTTCTGGGTCTCATTGCGGATGGATACGGGTTGCGCTTGGGTTTCATTATCAGCGCGGTTTTAATGCCGCTGGGCGCTGCGGTCGTCTCGCGCTTGCCGGGGGATCGAAAGGCGATCCGGGTGTCTGTGTAAGGTCGGGCTGGGCAAGCGTGCACCGACAGCGCTGGTCTTGCAGTCGACTTGTATACCTCAGCGAAAAAATCCAGGTTCGGTTGTGCACCTGGATGCAGCAGGCCCGCGATCTGACGAATCCCCAACAAATTGATGCGAGTGTTCCTCGCAAATTACACTTCGACAGAAATGCTTGTCTCTTTGCCTTTTGTTATAGCGAAATACTTTCGTTTTCCGCGAAGAGATAATTTGTATTGACCATAAAATCCGGAAAAGTGGATTTCACCCTTATCGTTCGTCATGATTTTCGTAGGTGATATCCACCATTCTCCCTTGATCAGTTTCATCAATTCTTCGTAGGCGGGCTTGGCAGAACCATCCTTTCGCAACAACCCTGCTGGAGCATTGAGCCAACCACCATCGAACGAATCCCACCAGGTGACGCCTTCCACTAACGGATGGGCGAAGAGTGTTTTGTAATGTTGAATTGCTTGTTCTGCCTGGCGTTCCTCACCTCCGGGTGTTGTAGGCCAGTCAGTGACCTGGTAATCATTGAGATCCACGATCTCCGGAGGCATGAGATGACCTGAGACTAGTGTAGTCTCAGTGAAGTGAATGGGGAGATGGAATCGCTCGAAATTTTCTAACACCTTCAAGGTTTTCTCCACACCCCACCAGCCCTGATGCATGTGGGATTGGATACCGATTACATCAAATTGCATTCCCGCTTCAAGACATCCTTCCACCAGGATGTCGTAGGCGGATGAAATGTCAAAGTCGTTGATGAGAAGGGTTGCAGTCGGATTGGTTTCCCGCGCCGTTTTGAACATTGCCCTGATCGTCTCGATGCGACCCAGCTCCTTGCAGAGGCGGGTGATACCGTTATCATATTTCTCGAAGACGGGCATGATAACGGCTTCGTTGACGACATCCCACATATCGATCAAGCCACGGAAATCTGATACATCTCTTTTAATTCGGGCTGTCTGTGCTTCCAGGATTTCGGCGTTGCTCATCTCGAGGAGCCAGTCGGCGGTGAGCGTGTGCCAGCAGAGAGGATGTCCCTTTGTGACCAAATTGCGATCGAGACACCTTCGAGCGGCGTTCTTGATCTTCTCCGTGTTGGGGTTGCCTTTCTGTGGTTCGAAGCGTGCCCAGTAGAAGGGGAGCGTTGCGGCGTTGAAGAGTGCTGTGATTTTTTCTGCGCGCTGTTCGGCGCGTTCCTTTTCTCCACCAATATATTCACCGTTTGTCAGCGGAATTAGGTCGAAGGCGGCTGTGCCGAAGAGAAAACTATGGTTGGTTTGTTCTACGGTCACCTGCTGGTTTGCGAGCGGTGCGCCATCTGATTCAAGTAAGGTAAGGATTATATCGGTCATGCGATTCTTTTTTATATCGCAGTTCATGATTGGACTCCTGAATAATGGATGACAAGCTTTGTTGAAATTAAATCAGCCGTCGGTAAAGGTCGAAGCGGAAAGGAAAAAAGCCAACCCCTGGCGCAGGGTAAATCGTCCGAAATCGTAATCAATATTATGGATCAATCGTTTGGATTGTGCCGTCTTCGTTATACGTCAGTTCGGCGACTTTAATGTTACGTTTATGGGTTACACCTTGAGAGAGGGTACTGTCGTGATAGAAGAGATACCATTTGCCCTGAAATCTAACGATGGAGTGGTGGGTGGTCCAGCCGATGACAGGATTGAGGATGTAGCCCCTGAATGTGAAAGGACCCGTGGGGCTTGTACCTGTGGCGTAGGCGATGTAGTGTGTGTCCCCTGTGGAATAGGAGAAGTAGTAAGTGCCGTTGTACTTGTGCATCCAACTGGCTTCGAAGAAACGGTGGCCGCTCTCGCCAGCCAACAACGGCGCGCCGTATTTGTCGAGGAGAGAGATTTCCCTGACAGGTCCATCGAAATTAAGCATGTCTGCGGTTAGCTTAGCTACGCGCGGTCCCAGTGCTGGCTTACTGCTCTTCGGCTCTTTCCCTTCCGGATCGAATCGCCCCGTTCTCCATTTTTCGAGTTGGCCACCCCATAAACCGCCGAAGTACATGTAGGCCTGTCCATCTTCGTCAATGAAGATGCATGGGTCGATGCTGAAACTGCCTTCGATGTAATTAGGCTCGGCGATAAAGGGTCCCGCTGGTGATTTACTGGTTGCCACGCCGATACGGAAGATGTGGTCTTCATCTCGGGCGGGGAAGTAGAGATAGTATGTGCCATTTTTATACGCGGCGTCGGGAGCCCACATCTGCATTGTCGCCCAGGGGACATCATTAAAATTCAAGACCTCGCCGTGATCGATGGGGAGGGACTGCATATCCTCCATCGAGAAGACGTGATAATCTTCCATGTCGAATTGGTCACCCTCGTTGGTCTCGGGATTGTCGTGGTCGAGGTCGTGCGACGGGTAGATGTATAACTTTCCATCGAAGACGTGTGCCGATGGGTCAGCGGTATACATATTTGTGATCAATGGTTTCTTCATTATGTCCATGGTCGCCTCGTTATTTTCTTGAGCAGGATTTACACGAGCACAGGCATAGACGGCAAGCGTCAATAGAATACACAGCGTTTGCACTTTGATCGGTTGATGATAGCTAGAGTTGCTGCTCATGGCGAATTTCCTTCTTTCAAAGGCGAATTAAACTGCCGATCTTCGTTTCACAGACTTGAATGGTGATCAAACCTTCAAATAGTTTTTTGCCAAAGGTTTCGAGCAAAGTACGTTTGCTCGCTATATTGCTTCTCGGCGAGGTTACCTTACTGTGTTCCATGGGCCATTCTTTGGTGGGGGATATATCCTGGAAAAGTGTGTGAGTTTGTAGATCACAACAAATAAAGTAATTGACTTCGGGTAACGAATTTGCTAAAATCATGGAAACGTTTCCAAATATTCGTTCTCATTTGAACGATTATAATGGCAAAACTCTGCTTATACTACTACAAAATATCGGCATACCGCACTATAAATTTGTAAATAATTGATTTATATCGCACTCATTGTAAACGTTTCCAAATTATGACAAAACGAAAATCTTCATCGAGAGTGACAATCGTGCAAGTGGCTAAGGAGGCGGGTGTATCACTCGGCACCGTTTCGCGTGTCATTAATGATGATGTTCACGTTGCTGACGAGACGCGCGAACGGGTATTAGCTGTGGCAAAAGAACTGGGGTATGTGGCCAATCGTCAGGCGCGAGGGTTGAAGGGGAGGAAAACCAATACCATTGGCGTTTTGGTTCCGAATTTGGGAACTGGTTACATCGGCGAAATCATGCGGGGAATTGACCATGAATTGGAAATCAACCAGCTGGATCTAATGCTTTTTACGACGCAGCGTATGGCTGATAAAGAGACCAAATATGTTGCCAATATGATGCAGGGTATGGTGGATGGTCTTTTGTTTCTAATTCCGCGCAGTCCTTCCGATTATATCGGCACACTCTCGGATCGTAATTTTCCTTTTGTTCTTATTGACAATCAGGTTGCAGATGAACCGTGTCCATACGTCGGTGCGACCAATTGGCAGGGCGCATATAAAGCCACGGAGTACCTGATCGAGCTTGGACATAAAAGGATCGGGTTTATGACCGGGTCGATGGATTTGAATTCAGCCACAGATCGGTTGGAAGGGTACAAGTCGGCGTTACGCACCAATCACATCCCCGAAAACCCTGACTTGATCTACGAAGGAGATTACACCCAACCATCCGGCTACGCTGGAGCGACTGCTTTATTGGATCTGGGCGAAGTGCCGACGGCCATTTTTGCTTCCAATGATGCAATGGCTATGGGGGCGATGGATGCTGTCCGTAACCGCGGCCTGCGCGTACCAGAAGATATTTCTGTCATGGGATTCGATGATATCCCCCAGTCCGCGATGATTCGCCCTGCGCTAACTACTGTTCGCCAACCGCTTGAGCAGATGGGTCGTGTTGCCACCCAAATGATTATAGATATTCTTAAAAATCCTGAGAAAGAAGCTGAGCAAATGAGGTTGCCGACAGAATTAATCATCCGTGATTCTGCCCAACCTCCAGATACAGGGTCGGCTAACCCACCGAGCCAACCGACCCTGTAGTGTGGATCCCTTTACACAGAAAGGAGAACCAGCACACACAGATTATACGCTAATATCTACTCTCCCACTTTTCATATAACAGATTCGTAAATCAGATCGATTGCCTCAATAAAGGAGGAGGAAAATGTCTCGCAAGATTCATTTAATCTTTAGCATTATGCTCATCACCGCATTCGTTCTTTCTGCGTGCGGTACCAAGGCTGCTCCTGCATCAGGAGAGAAAGTCACAGTTACCTGGTGGCATATCTCGACTGCGGATGAACACAAAGCACTCTGGCAAAAGCTCGCCGATGAATACATGGCTGCCCATCCGAATGTCAACATTGAAATAACAGTCTTGGAAAACGAAGCATTTAAGACCAAGCTGACCACTGTTATGCAATCCGGTGAACCCCCCGATATCTTCCAGAGCTGGGGCGGCGGTGTAATGAACGAGTACGCCAATGCCGGTTTGCTCAAAGACATCACGGTTGATCTCGATGCGAACGGTGGGGAGTGGCGCAACACTTTTGCGCCCGGCGCGTTGGGTGTGTATTCCTACAAGGGCAAGAACTATGGTGTGCCTTGGGACATGGGCATGATCGGTTTCTGGTACAACAAGGCACTCTTTACTCAGGCAGGCATCGATGCCCCTCCCGCCACCTGGGCTGAGTTGATTGAAGATGTGCAGAAGCTCAAAGCAGCTGGCATCACTCCGATCGCTCTGGGAGAAGGAGAGAAATGGCCCGGCATGCACATGTGGGCCTACCTCGTGACCCGTCTGGGCGGTAAAGCCAATTTTGAGGGTGCGTTGCTGCGCACGGGCTCCTTCACGGATGAACCGTTTGTCAAGGCTGGCGAAATGGTCCAGGATTTGGTTGCCCTCGAACCGTTCCAGGATGGTTTCCTTGGCGCGACCTATGGCGATGAAGCCACAGCCATGGGAAACGCCAAAGCCGCCATGGAATTGATGGGTCAGTGGGCTCCGGCTGTTGAAAAAGACAACAGCGAAGATAAAGAGGGCATCGGCGATGACCTCGGATGGTTCCCCTTCCCGGCCGTTGCAGGTGGCGCTGGTGATCCCAACGACGCGGTTGGTGGCGGTAACGGCTTTGCGATTGGCAAAAACGCATCTCCGGAAGCTATCGACTTTGTCAAATACCTGACTCGTGCGGAATCACAGGTTCAATTGGCTGAGATCGGCGTGATTATCCCGGTGATTAAGGGTGGTGAAGCTGGTCTCGCTGATCCGCTGATGATCACCCTCCAGCAGCAGTTGGCCAAGGCGGAGTACTTCCAGTTGTATTACGATCAGGCTTTACCGCCTGCCATGGGTTCCGTCATTAACGACGCTACCCAGGGATTGTTTGCTGGTACGCTAACGCCTGAACAGGCTGCCCAGGAAATTGAAAACTCCGCTCAACAGGAACTTAAGTAAGCAAGCACTTTGATGATGCGGGGATCGGGACTTCAATGAACCGATCCCCGCATCATTTCATGGCTACATCGGAGGTGCTGAATGCAAAATCTTCCAACAATTCCGAATATCTTCAAATTGAAGCCGGGGACAGCCGGACGAAAAAAGAATAAGGAAAGACTGGTAATTTTTTTGTTCCTGCTTCCAGCCATTGTTCTTTTCATTATTTTTGTTGTTTATCCCATTATCCAATCGATTTATTACAGCCTCTTCAATTGGAAGGGATTCGGTCCCGCCGTTGATTTTGTCGGATTGGACAACTTTACGAACATCCTGGAGGACAGAGTCTTTAGAATCGCACTGCGCAATGTGTTATTTATTATTGCGTTCTCTCTATTCCTGCAACTTCCGCTTTCACTCATGCTGGCTGTGCTGGTGGGACGCGACTTGCCAGGGCGTGTCTTCTTCCGTGTCATTTTCTTCATGCCCTACGTCCTCTCCGAGGTGATCGCCGCGCTGATGTGGTTGTTCATCCTCAATCCGGATCCCGAGCGCGGCTTTATCAACGCCGTGATCGTCTTTCTGGGCGGCGAACCGCAAGCCTGGCTTGGTAATACGAGTCTCGTCATGCCTGCGATTTTCGTGGCATTGACGTGGAAGTATTTTGGCTATCATATGTTGTTGTTCATGACAGGTCTACAAAATATTCCCTCTGCGATCGAAGAGGCCGGGCGCATCGATGGCGCCAACAGGTTCCAAAATTTCTTTTACATCACTCTGCCATTATTGCGAAGTACTATTCGTACTTCGGTTTATCTGTCGGTTCTCGGTTCGATCCAGCAGTTCATTGTGGTCTGGATCATGACCAAAGGCGGGCCCGTTAATGCCAGTGAAACACTGGCAACGTATATGTATCGTTTCGGCTTTGTGCGCTTCCAGCTTGGATATGGATCTGCGGTGGCGATCTATATGTTTCTGCTTTGCTTGATGTTTTCCCTGATTTATCAACGCCTGACTCGCCAGCCCGACTACCTGAGTGGTTACTAGAAAGGATGAATGAATGATTACGGATAAACTCGTAGTTGAAAAACATCGCCCCCGCGTAAAATGGAGGAAGTTTGCAGCAAGATTTTTTCAGTATTTCATTCTTTCGATCATTGTCGTGATTGTATTTGTTCCTATCGTAATACTGGTTTTTGGCGCTCTGAAAACTCGCGGCGAGTATTTATCACATCCTTATACTGTACCGATTCCACCTCGATGGGAAAATATTTCATTGATTTTAGGAAATGCTTCATACTCCTTCTGGCCCATGCTGCGCAACAGCGTATTTGTCATGCTGGTTGTTACGGCGTTGGTTGTCACTGTATGCAGCCTGGCGGCATTCGTGTTTGCCCGCATGCAGTTTCGCGGGAAGGGCCTGGCGTTCAATCTTTTTACTTTGGGACTCATGTTCCCTATTAACGTCGCAATTCTGCCAGTGTATTTTGTGCTGCGTCAGATAGACTTGATCGACAGTCTATGGGGTGTGATTGTTGTACAAACCGCATTTCTATTATCGGGGAACATTATGATCTTGCGCGGGTTCTTCACTGCCATTCCGGTCGAATTGCAGGAAGCTGCCTATATTGACGGCTGTACAGTGGTTGATTTCTTCTGGCGTATCTTGCTTCCACTTGCACGCCCGGCATTATCGACCGTCGCAGCACTGACGATGATCATCAGTTGGAACGACCTGCTTGTTCCACTCGTTGTACTCAACAACGATAAATTTTGGACGCTGCCTCTCGGCACGATGCAGTTCCAGGGGCAATACGGACAGGATTTATCATTGGTATCCGCCTTTGTCGCTTTATCCGCTTTGCCTACGATCATCTTTTACATATTCGCGGAACGCCAGATCGTTTCCGGCCTCACTGCGGGCGCGATCAAGGGGTAGCTCCTGAATGACACACTACTTTCGCAACCCGATTCTTTCAGGATACTACCTCGATCAACCCATTTGACGGATGGTTGAATATAATTATCTTATTGCCTCTGCATTCGAATGTTTACCGGTTTTCTATTTTGGAGTGCGTATCATTTATCACGGAAGCAATTTTGTTTAGGATTGAAACCTTGGCTACGCCTCAACGCTGTTACGCAGCATTCCTTTTACTTTCATTAATTCTCACTTCCTGCGGATCCCCCTCCACGCCAACAGTTCTCACTGTGACTCCCACCGAATCTCGGCCCACTAACTTCCATGCCAAAGCTGCTTTCGAGACGGGTGTGTACCCCAACTTGTTCGAGGACTACCTCGGCAAGAGCGACGAAGAAATTCAGGCGAAGATCGACTCTGCCTTTAACCAAATCTTCTACGGTGACGATGCCACTGAACGTGTCTACTATCCTGTTGGTTCCGACATGGCATACATCTCCGACATCGCCAACGATGACGTGCGCAGCGAAGGCATGTCCTATGGCATGATGATCGCCGCTCAGATGAATAAGAAGGAAGAATTCGACCGTCTCTGGAAGTGGGCAAAGACTTACATGTACCAATCCGAAGGTGGGTACAAAGGCTATTTCGCCTGGCACTGCAAAACCGACGGCACCCAGCTTGCCGCCAACCCCGCCTCGGACGGTGAAATCTGGTTCATCACTGCCTTATTCTTTGCCGACGGACGTTGGGGCAGCGGCGAAGGGATTTACAACTACCGCGCTGAAGCACAGTCCATTTTAGATACATCGTTACATGACGATGATCGCGGCGATCTGACAACCGACCTCTTCGATTCCGAAACCAAACAAGTCGTATTCGTTCCGCAATTGGGACAGAACTCCCAATTCACCGATCCGTCGTATCACATGCCGCACTACTACGAACTCTGGGCGCGTTGGGCGGATAAGGACAACGACTTCTGGTCGGATGCCGTTACTGCCAGTCGTGAGTATCTACAAACAGCGGTCAACCAACAAACGGGCCTGGCCCCGAACTACTCCTACTTTGATGGCACGCCATACGACGATGAATACAACGGCAATTTCCGCTATGATGCTTTCCGTGTGGGGGCCAATGTGGGTATGGATTACGTTTGGTTTGCACCAGGTGAGTGGCATGTGGAGCAATCGAACCGTTTGTTGAGTTTCTTCGCCTCGCAAGGCATGGGAGATTACAAAGCCGAGTATTTGTTGACAGGTGAACCGCAAGTCGAACATCGCTCCTCGGGCTTGATGGCGACGAACGCCGCCGCAGCCCTCGCCGCCGACCGCGAAATCGGCGAGCCGTTTGTGCAAGCCTTGTGGGATCAACCTATCCCCACTGGTCAATACCGATACTACGATGGCTTATTGATAATGCTTGGTTTGCTGCAGGTCAGCGGCAATTTCCGCATTTATGAGCCGGGTACGGCACCCGAAGGACAGGTTTTCCCGACTCCGAAGCCTGAAGTTGACGGCAGGTTCGCCCCACCATCGGGTAAAGTCTTGCTGCTTGTCGGGCAGGACAAAGATAGTGTCAATGCCTACTTTGATGCGACGGTCAATGGACCTGGCGGCGTCGATGTGAATATCGATTTGCAAATGAGAGGTATCGACGATCTTGACTACCTCGCTGACAAATATCCTAACAGCACATTATCTGTTGGTCTGAGGTTGAATGACTCGCTCAACATCACAGATAAACAGATTGACGATCTGCTGGACACATTGATCGCTTACAACCGCCCTGTTTTTATCCATCTTCGCTATGGATCGGATATCACGCCAGACCTATATTTAACAGGATGGAATAGATTTAAAGAGATGTTGCAGGCCAAGGGAGGTATGAACGTTGCTCTCGTTTGGGAAGCGGCTTCTTGCGAAGAGTCCATTATTGCAGGTTTTTATCCTGGTGATGAATCCGTAGATTGGATCGGAACGAATTACCAATGTGCAGACGAAGCTATCCAATTTGCCCGCGAACATTTCAAGCCGGTGACGATCACAGCATGTTCGCTCGGAGCAGGCTGGGATGAATGGTTTAGGTTGTTTTTCCAATTTGTGCGTGACAACAACGATGTAATTCGCGCCGCGATCTATTACAACGAAGGCAGAAGCCGTTTATCCGACGCTGACATCGTCGAACAATGGAAGACCGAGACCAAAGGTTCTTTCTGGCTCAGAGCAAACCCCGATTTGTTTCGTCAGTTAGGTTTTGAAAAATGACCGCTGGCTTGATCCCGCTCTCATCGACGGATGGCTTAGATGAAGGCGCGCTTTATAATGTTCTCTCAGGAGTGGTCCATGTGCGTGGATAAAACGATAGAGAAACTTCCATACCTGGATCCAGCCCTTCCGTTGGCCGAACGGGTGAATGACTTGATCGAACGCATGACGTTGGAAGAAAAAGTCGGTTTGATGAATCATCCAGCGCATGGTATTTCGCGCTTGAATATTCCCGCTTACAACTATTGGAGCGAAGCTCTGCATGGTATCGCCCGCAATGGACGAGCCACTGTCTTTCCGCAAGCAATTGCAATGGCGGCAACCTGGGATAAGGATTTGATCTATGAAGTTGCAGCAGCAATTAGCGACGAAGGACGTGCCAAGTATCACGCCGCACTGCGACGTAATGGCTATACTGCCCAATACCAGGGTCTCACCTTGTGGTCACCGAATGTCAATATCTTCCGTGATCCGCGGTGGGGGCGAGGGCAGGAGACTTGGGGAGAAGACCCCTTTTTTACAGGCGAGATGGCATCTGCGTTCGTGCGGGGTTTGCAGGGTGACCATCCCAAATATCTCAAGACCGCTGCATGTGCAAAGCATTTCGCGGTTCATTCTGGACCTGAGAAAGACCGGCACTCGCTAAATGCGATAGTTTCGAAGCGTGAACTCTATGACACTTATCTCCCTGCATTCAAAAAATTGGTGATAGATGCAAAAGTCGAATCAGTGATGGGGGCGTACAACCGTACCCTTGATGAACCTTGTTGCGCCAGTAAATTGCTTATTGAAGATATCCTGCGGGATGCGTGGGGATTCCAGGGTCATTTTGTCTCGGATTGCATGGCGCTGGCAGATTTTCACCTAAATCACAAAATCACGAATGACGCGGTTGAATCCGCTGCGTTGGCGTTGAGTCATGGATGCGACCTTGCATGCGATCATATCTATAGTGAAATCCCCGCAGCTATTCAACGAGGCCTCATCACTGAAGCTGATGTAGACCGCGCCCTTGTGCGGACGCTCAGCACGCGTTTCAAACTTGGCATGTTCGACCCCGATGATGATGTCCCATTCACCAACATATCTACTGATGTAATCGCCTGTGATGCCCACCGTCAACTCGCCTATCAAACAGCCGCCGAAGCAGTGGTTCTACTCAAGAATGAAAGCAATATCCTACCGATCGATCCTTCCACCAAAAAGGTCTTCGTCACGGGTCCGACTGCCACAAGCCTGGAAGTTCTACTCGCCAACTACTATGGTTTCAACGATCAAATGGTCACGTTGCTCGAGGGTCTCGTAGGGCGTGTCCCTGAAGGCATGGGCCTGGAATATCATCCTGGTGCGCCGTTGAAACACGCGCGCGAGATCGAGGAAACCTGGGCGCCAGGCATGGCTCAAACTGCCGACTACACCATCGTCTGTGCAGGCCTCAACTCATTTCTCGAGGGGGAGGAGGGTGAGGCGCTGCTATCTCCACAAAACGGCGACCGCGAAAGCATCTCGCTTCCACAAAGTCAAATAGATTACATCAAAGAACTATTCATTCATGGCGCACGCATCATCCTCGTACTCACAGGCGGCAGCCCAATCGCGCTGGGCGAAATCGATGATATGGTGGATGCGATCCTCTTTGTCTGGTATCCCGGTATGGAGGGAGGTCGCGCCGTCGCCGATGTGCTCTTTGGCGATATTTCGCCATCGGGAAAACTCCCCATCACCTTCCCGAAATCGCTCGATCAACTACCTTCTTTTAGTGATTACAGCATGGAAGGGCGCACTTATCGCTATATGACCGAAGAACCTCTTTATCCCTTCGGTTTTGGTTTGAGTTACAGTACGTTCGATTATTCGGAATTACGACTCGATAAGTCGACAATTGCTCTCGGAGATTCTCTTAATGTCAGCCTGACCCTGACCAATTGCGGGGAATCAGACGCAGCCGAAGTCGCCCAATTCTACCTGAGCGATCTTCAAGCCTCGACTGTTGTTCCAATTCATCATCTCATTGGCTTCGAGCGGGCCGTACTCGACGCAGGTGAAAGTAAAAACCTCAAATTCATAATCACGCCGGAGATGATGTCTTTCTACGATGACGATGGCAAACTTGCTCTCGAACCCGGACAATTCCGCCTCGAAGTCGGTGGCTGTTCACCCTCCAAACGTGGACAATACTTGGATGCACCGAAGCCCGTCACGGCTTTATTCGACGTCACCCTCAGTGAGAAATTAAGCTTTCCAAGGTGATCTCACGAAGCTCGTTAGGGCGTATTCCATACTCCTGTATACACCCCCCAAGCCTGAACACAATTCCACATTTTGGCGATATATTATGGGCAACATCGATCGAGATCGAAAAGGGCGCAGATGAAGCTCGGTAGGACGAACTGGGTGTGCGCGCCTGGCCGACGTGGAGCGCCGATGAACCGGAGTTCTCCTGATGTTATGACGTTCAGGAAACCCGCTACTTTCTGGAAGGCGGCGTTGTCGTCACGCCGGACGGCGGCGATCCGGTCGAGATGGGCATGGGATGTTTGGTGACCCTCCCGCAGGGTATGTCCTGCATGTGGGAGATTTGTTCCAATGTTTTGAAGCATCTTCGATTTGGAAAGGGATGAATCACCATTGAGATTGGGCATCCAAACGAAAGTGGATGAAATGAACAACAAGGGTCGCACACGTTACGTTCGCAACCTCGGGATTACCGTCTTCATCGGTGGGTTTCTGGGTTTGCTGGTGATCGGTGTGGCGCTGGCGAGTATGCAGCTGGATGCGTTATTGGCGCCAAGCATCTCGCAGCCGCAGGAGTCGCCAGCCGACTACGGTATGTCCTACATAGATGTGGAACTCGTCGCTGAGGATGGGGTGCGTCTTGCGGCGTGGTTCGTCCCGCCGGTACAGGCTTCTTCAGCGGCGGTAGTGATTGTGCATGGCCTGGGAGGCAATCTCGGCTCGCTTCTGCCAACAGCCGCCATTCTGCACAATCACGATTACACAGTGCTGCTCCTCGATCTGCGCGCTCATGGGGAAAGTGAAGGCGAATTCAAGTCATACGGTTACTATGAAGCGCTCGACGTGCTGGCGGCGGTAGATTATCTCGTTACGGATCAGGGGATTCTTGCGGCGCGCGTAGGGTTAATGGGGCATTCGCTGGGAGGCGCCGCGGTTATACGCGCCGCTTCACTGCGCCAGACTCCCCATGCGCTGATCGTGGTTAGCACTTACCAGAGTCTACAAGCGGCGATCGACGACGCTTTCGACGATATAGCTGCCCTGCCCAGCTGGCCTTTCGCGCCAATCATGACGTGGGCAGCGGAGCGCCGACTGGGACTGGACCGCGAATTACTGGACCTGACCAGGATGCTCGAGGGAATGACCCCGCGTCCAGCATTGTTGATCCACGGTACTGCGGATGAAATACTGCCGCTTTACCATCACCAAGCGCTCTGCCAGGCGGCGGCCTGGGCGACGTGCTGGGCTGTGCCCGGGATGGGGCACGAAAGTCCGGCGCGGTTCGATCCTGAAGCCTATGAAGAACGCATGATCGGCTTCTTAAACGATGCACTCTTTGGGGAGTAATCGCGGTTTACGGCTTTCATTGACAGCGTCGGTCGATCGGGTAAAATTGGGGCGAATCGAAAATGGCCCGCTAGCTCAATTTGGCAGAGCAGCTGACTCTTAATCAGTAGGTTCAAGGTTCGAGTCCTTGGCGGGTCACTCAAACAACCGCTCGAAAACCCTGAGCGGTTTTCTTTTCCATTCGTGAAAATAAGGAACAAATTATGCCCAAGGGTTTCTTGCAAGTTCGGGATCGTGATTTCACGCTCGACGGAGAAAGAGTGATGCTGCGCGGCTACGGCCTGGGTCCGCTGCTCAATCTGGAGCATTTCATGCTGGGAATGCCAGGTACGGATTACCAGATTCGTTTGGCCATCGTCCGTGCCTACGGGGAAGAGAAGGCGCAGCAATTCTGGGAGGCCTTCTATCGGGCGATGATCGCTGAGCCCGATTTTGAATTCCTTCAGCGCCTGGGGGTCAACTCGCTACGCGTTTCTTTCAATTATCGGCTCTTCGAAGACGACCAAAACCCTTACGTTTACAACGAGAACGGCTTCGCGGAAATTGATCGTATCCTCAAGCTGTGCGAAAAGTACGGCATTTTCGCCATCCTGGATCTACATGCAGCCCCGGGCAGCCAAAATCCGGACTGGCATTCGGATAACGCCATCGGAGAGAGTTTGTTATGGGAGCACGCCGATTTCCGCAAACGGACGATCGCACTGTGGAAGCACATCGCAGCGCGCTACGCATCCAATCGCTGGGTCGGAGCCTACGATCTGCTCAACGAACCCGTACTGTTTATCGCCGACAAGAAGTTGTTGAATCTATTTTATCTGGACTTGATCCGAGAAATTCGCAGCGTCGATGCCAATCATATGCTCTTCGTTGAAGGCGACTTCTACGCCACACGCTTCGACATGCTGGAACCGTTCGATGATCCCAACGTGGCGCTGAGTTTTCATTTTTACCCTTTCCTGCATAAAGACTCGTCCTCAAGAAGCACGCAAAAAGAGCGGGTGGAAGAGGAGTTGTTGCACAACGTTCAGCTGGAAGATATCACCGAGCGGTTTAAGCGTCCCCTCTGGTGCGGGGAAACGGGCGCGCGCTTCGGACATGCCCAGCGCGAGTATTTCGAAAGCATGCTCGCCGATATCCTGGAGATATATGAGGAAAGGGGAATCTCCTGGTCGATTTGGGCGTATAAAGATGCCCGTACCATGGGGACCGTACATCCGAAAGCCGATTCGGATTGGATGCGTTTCTCCAAGCAAGCCAGCAAGGGTTGGAATTTTTGGCAGGAATTCGCTGCACGCTTCGAACGTGCCGATGAAGCATTGAAGGCCTTCGATTACGATGTCCCGCAAATGGAAAAACACAAACTCGGATTTCGACTGTTGGCCAACAACATGTTGATCCAGAAAGAACGTTATCCCCGGATTTTCGCGGATACTCCTTTCGAATCACTACTGGGCTATGTCGATGCGTTTTGTTTTGAACGCTGCGAAGTGTGGCAAGCGGTTGCCGACATGGTGATGCAGCATACGGGCAAAACATAGGGCAGATACTTTTTTCTATTGAGTGGATGCGGGCAACGAAAATTGCTGGCCCGCACAGTTACATGCCAGGGTTCAATCCTTTTCACGCAGGGTGACCGTGACCATAGCCAGACACAGCAGACCATAAACCGGCAAACGCAGAAGGGGGAGCAGATGGTCCGCCAGAGAATCACCCTTGATCAATTCCTGCAAGACTTCGTTGGCGTAATACAGCGGGGTCAGGTAGCTTAGGATTTGCGACCAATCGGGGAGCTTGTCGATGGGGACGATGATGCCCGATAGGATCACTGAAAGCACGATCAGGGGGATGAATGGGAAAACCTGGCCTTCATTGCGGGCGAAATTCGAGACGAGCATGCCGATGGCCATGCTGAGGATCGAAAGAAGCCACATCACCAGATACATTTGCGCCATGGTCCCGAAGGAATAATTGAGGTCGAACAGCAGGTTGAGTTCTACCAGCACCATCAGGCTCTGCGCTGTGGCCAGCACGGTGTAAGCAAGCAGATAGCCGCCGATGATCTCGAATTGTCTGTACCCGCTCACAAACATGCGTGCCAGCGTCCCGGCCGTGCGTTCGCGCACCAGCACGATGGCGGTAAGCACGAAGGTGATGAAATGCACGATGAAGGCCGCATAGGGGATGGCGTACACGGTGACATCGAAGAACGGGGAAGCCAGCGCGTCGATGACAACTTTAATGAAATAGATGATCGCCAGCGGGAAAAGGATTGATATCGCAACGAAGCGGTGGTCGTGCCGCAGCTGTTTCAAGACTCTGCTCGCAATGGCGATCAAGCGGCTAATGGCGAGTTTCATTTTCGGGCTCCTCTGGTTGTTGTTCGTTGATCATGCGCAGGATGACGGCTTCGAGAGAATCTTCTTCGATTTCGATGCGTCGAATCTGGGAATCGAGTCCTTCTTGCTGCAACAATTCCGGCAGCGCCTCGGGATAATTCACCACCGTTCTTTCGCTCACTTCCGATCCGTGCCATATCTTGATTTTCGCTTGGTTGTTCCAGCGCAGCTTCTGGGGTGTATCGGCGGCGAGTAAAGTGCCGCGGTGCAAGATTGCCAACTTGTCACAGTACAATGCCTCGTCCATCTGGTGGGTGCTGACGATGATGGTCACTCCATTGGCGGTCAGTTCACGGAAATGCCGCCAGAAGGCGGCGCGCAGTTGAGGGTCGATGCCCGAAGTTGGTTCATCCAGGAAGAGCATCTGGGGTTGATGGACCAGGGCGCATGCCAAAGACACGCGCTGCTTCATCCCTCCGGAAAATTGATAAATGGGGTCGTCTGCGCGCTGGTGCAGCCCGACGAAATCCAGGACCCGCTCGACGTGTTTGGACAGATCGTTGCTTTGATGAGCGCGGCCGAAGAAGCGGACGTTATCTTTCGCTGAGAGGTCTTCGTACAGCGCCGGTGTTTGCGGCATGTAGCCGATCTTCTGGCGCAATGCGGCCTTTTGTTTGATGGGGTCAAGATCCAACACAGATATCTCACCCTTGCTGGGTTTTGTTGCGCCGATCAATAAGCGGATAAGCGTGGTTTTCCCGGCGCCGTTGGGTCCCAGCAGGCCAAAAATTTGTCCGCTGTCCACGGAAAGCGATATGCCTTTCAACGCCTCAACTTCATCGAAGTTCTTGGATAAGTTTTGTATGCGTATGGACGTGCGATTGGTCATCGATATCTCCATTGCGTGGATTAATTTGTGCTTGGAAATATGGTAGAAATACACCTTGATGAAGCAGGTACTATTCTACGCCAAATGGACGTAAGTTCACAATCGGATGTCAGATCCGCCTTCATCGTTAAAACGATGGATGGATTTGACAGGGAGGGAAGGCGTGCTTCGAAAACCTCAACCGGTGCTCGTAACGGAGCTGTTCCCGGAGATTCTCGAGCATCTGCTTGCATTACTCTCGGGGCCCGACGCTGCGGATTGGTGCAAACCCACGATCTGTGCGGGCTGGAACGTCAAGGATGTCGCCCTGCATCTGCTGGGTGTGGAAGTCGGAAATCTATCCGTGCGGCGGGATGGTTACGTCGCCACGGAAGAAATTCAGGATTGGGATGAACTCGTTGAGTTGATCAACGCCTGGAATCAGGATTGGGTGCGGGTGACGAGGCGCATGAGCACGCGACTCCTGGTAGAGATGCTGCGCTTCGCCGGAGAGAAAGTCTGCAGCCATTTTCGTCTGCTGAACCCCCACATGATCGCTGGCCCGATTTCGTGGGCCGGGCCGGATCCAGCTCCGGTGTGGCTGGACATCGCCCGAGAGTACACGGAGCGCTGGCATCATCAGCAGCACATTCGTGACGCGGTGCATCAGCCGGGCCTCAAAGAACCGAGATACTTTGCGCCAGTTCTGGGCACCTTCGTGTGGGGGCTGCCACACGCTTATCGATGCGTTGACGCCAAAGACGGAGCCACGCTATCGCTAACGATCGTTGGCGATTCGGGCGACAGCTGGTCGATCCGGCGAGAGGGAGATTCCTGGCAACTGTATGCTGGTGCGGCCGATCATGCCGATGCTGCCGTGTATATCGGCGAGGATCTCGCCTGGCGTTTATTCACGCGGGGCATCGAGTGGCGAGCGGCTGAAAAACAGGTGACATTTTCTGGCGATCGAAAATTGGCAGGCCACATCTCGAACGTAATTTCGATCATCGCTTAAAGCGCTGATCTAGGCTGAACTCTGGGGGTTACCCGGTGCGTGATTGGAAGCGAACTCTGCTCCTTCTCTTTTTCATTCTCGTCATCGTGCCTACGATCGTGCTCGCCGATCTGGGTAAACTCCCCGGTTTTCTGGCTGCGATTTACGCCTTTCCGGATGGTGACAAAGCGGGGCATTTCGTTTTATACGGCATCCTCGCCTTCCTGCTGGTAAACGCCGCGCCTTTTTCCGACTCCCAAAAGCCATGGAAGTCTTCGCTGCTGTACTGCTGCTTGCTCGTCGTCGCTATCGGTATCGAGGAGATATCGCAGCACATGCTGCAGACTCGCAGCGCCGATCTGCTGGATTTCATCTGCAGCGTGCTGGGTGTCGTCGTCTTCGGCTGCATAGCCTGGCAGGTTAAACGCAAGAAGATATCCACCCAACCAGACGGATAACCAAACGACCTAGATCGGGAGATAGCTTCTGCGGAGTCTTTTATTTTTGAGTCACGAGTGTTTCAGTGATCACACCGCGAGACGTGATCTCGCCTTCCCAATGCAGCGACGCACTCGTGTCATCGATAATCAACTCATACCTGGAGATGATCGGGGCAGAGACCATAAAACTAATTTCGACGGTCCAGGTATCGGTTGCATATATAATGAGCCCAATGCCAGGTTCCTCCGGTTCCGGCCTTTCCACCAGCCACTCGCCCGGTGCCGTCAAGTTGTAGGTTTCTGCCAATAAAGCAACAACCGCATCCCGGGCTTCATCGGCAGATAAGATCGTGGCCGGTGGCAGGTAGGATGTTTCCTGGATTTCGCCATTTGCGTCGATGATACCCTGCCAATTGAAGCCAGAAATATCGCCAATTTCGACGTTGTAGGTCGGCGATTCGGTGGTGCCCTCCACAGGTGTTAGTATGATCATCCAGGAATCTGATACGAAGCGCCTAATCGGGGAGTCTTCTGAACCGCCTTCGAAGTCTTCCCATTCTGTGGGCACTTCGATGGCATGTTGCTCGTAGATATATGTACCTATCGCCTGGCGAACGCTGGCGAGATCGTCGACCTCGGATACAGGCCCGGAATCTTCATCGATAGATTGAAGCTCTAGGGAATCTCCGGGCTGGCATTCGCCGCGGAAATATGCCCATTCATCACACTCGCTGCCGTCGTCGAAAATACAGACGCCGTATTGACCACCGTCTACGTCCGTGCGTATCTCGAGTGTGCCGCCTTGGTCCTCGCAGTACACCGAGGCTGGGTTGGGCAGTCCGACATTTTGCTCTTCTTTTACCGCTTCCGTCGGGGTTCGTTTACAGCCTGACAAGAGTAGAAGGGAGACGGTGACTACCAATGTGGATTTGCTTATAGCATTCATGTTCACTTTCTCCTATTTTTTATTCGTTATCGTGATTTCTATCACAAATGACGTCATCTATGGAAGAAAGGTTCCAAGTAATTAGGATCCGTTCTATATCGAGCTGCACATTCGTTTTCGATGGACGAACGCAGCACTCTTCGAATGAAGCAGCGTTTACTAGATTCGGCGCAAATTATACTGATTTCTTGTACTGCAGATGGAGTAGTCAAGAGTTTGCGGACGAGTGCGCGCCAAAGTTGAGGGACATCGAGTACAATCTAGGGTCGATCTCATCGATATACTCGACAGGGTTGAATGCCAACAACGCAGTCGAGCAATACGAAGGCAGGGAGGTTTCGTGGCAGGTAAGGAGTTGAGCAAGAAAGCTGCGGGCTATCTCCGCCGACTTTGTGTGGACATTCCCACACGCCAGGTCGGCAGTGCCGGGAATCGGCAGGCGACGGATTATTTCGGTGGTTTGATGAGTATGATGGGTTACGAGGTCGAATATCCGCAGTTCGACTGCATCGATTGGAGCGAAGACGGCGCGCAGTTAAACGTCGGGGGAGAGTCTTTCCAGGCTTACGTGAGTCCCTATTCCGTGGGATGCCTCTTGAGCGCGCCTTTGGAGGTCGTTTCCAGCGCCGATGAGCTGGAGGCGGCCGAGATCGCAGGCCGGATCGTCCTGCTGCGCGGGGATATCGCCAAAGAGCAGCTCATGCCCAAATCCTTTCCCTTCTACAATCCGGCGGAACATAAGTACATCATCCAGCTGCTGGAGGTAAAGTCACCAGCGGCAATTATTGCATCCACCACTGAGGATCCCCTTGTCGCAGGTGGTGTGTCCCCGTTTCCGTTGATCGAAGACGGTGATTTTCACATTCCCTCTGTTTACATGACGGCGCAGGAAGGTGATCGGCTGCGCAAGTATACCGGGCAAACCGTCTCGCTGGACGTGAACTCCACGCGTCTTCCCTCCAGCGGATGCAACGTGCTTGCCCGCACCTCCTGGTCCGGGGAACGGCGCATCGTGTTCACGGCGCACATCGACAGCAAATCAAACACACCGGGCGCGTTGGACAACGCATCGGGTGTTGCCATCCTGCTGCTGACGGCCGAATTACTCAGCGACTGGCGCGGTCGTGACGCTTTGGAATTCGTCGCCATCAACGGCGAAGATTACTATTCGGCGCCGGGTGAAGTCCTGTACCTCGAGCAAAACCAGGGTTTGCTTGATGAAATCCTGCTCAACATCAACATCGACGGCGTCGGTTTCCGCAAGGGGAAAACCGCATACTCTTTTTACGAATGTCCGTCTGAAATCAACGCGCAAGTGCGAAAGACTTTCTCGGCGCACAGGGAATTGCTGGAAGGCAGCGTCTGGTATTCCGGCGATCACATGATTTTCGCCCTGAACAACGTTCCTGCGCTGGCGCTTACTTCGGAGCAGGGGATGAAAGGTCTGGCGCAGGTCTCACACACGCCGCAGGACAAGCCGGCGCTCGTCGATACCGCGAAATTGGTAAAAACCGCATACGCGTTGCGACACTTGGTCATCGAATTCGATTTGTCTCGAGACTCGTCGGTTTAGCACAAATCCAGGCGATATCTGTAAAACCAATATCTGGGTAGCACCTTATAGGTTATTACGTTTTAAAACGAACGGGGCTGTGCGATCGTATCAATCGACAGCCCCGCGTATCAACTGCCTGGGATCTCAGGTTTAATTGATCTCGACGCCGAAGGTTTCCTCCAGGAAGTCCTGGATCAAGACGAGTGGGTTGGGATCCGTTTCAGGTTTGATGAGCATCATACCGTGGTCGTCATTGGAGTAAATGAACTTCTGATATAGATCTCCGGATACGGATTCACAGGTCCCAAATGAATCGACGTCCCCTTCGGCCGCCAGGCACCACACGGGCACGGCGGGCGGTACGCCGCTGCCATCCAAATCGCGGACAACGTCGGTGTAAGGCATATCAAGGTAACTGCCGGGAGAGAGGGAGAAAGCACCCAGGCAGGTGTCGCTTTCCTGATTGTGCAGCAGACATCCATCCGGCGCACCGTCGGCGCCGATGCTGGCACCAATGGCGACGATACGATTGGGGTCGGTGGTGTCCATCAGACTCACTTCAGCGAACGCCGCTTTAGCGTCCAGCACCAAGTCGTCTGTTGAACCGTTTATGGGCTGGCTTTCACAAAATCCACGGAAATCGAAGAAGAAAACATTGAAGGATACATCATCCGGCATGGGGGGGAACCAGGTCGGATCGAGCCAGGGACCCGTACGCTGCGCAGCGCAGTCCAGTCCAACTGCCATTTCCCACCCTTCTGATTCGGCGAGTTCTTCCTGGCGATTCTGCAGCCATGGTCCGATGGCCAACCAATCCCGCTGATCGCCACCGGCCCAGTGCATGAGGATCACGGTGGGGGCAGGGTTGCTGGCCGCAGCGAAATAATGCCCAACCAATTCCTGACCATCTTCGGCTGTAAATTGAATCCGCATGGGGAATGCCGCGAGGGGCGGAGCGGCCGGCTCGGGAAGGCCCTCTTTTTCATCCTCAACCGCGGGTTCACTGATTTGCTCCCCAGCGCCGCTTGATTCACTCGTATCCTCTTCACCTGGAAAAACGGTCGCCGTGGTTCGGTTGCATCCCGCAACAACCAGGATACTCAGGACGATAAACGCTCCGATGAGAATCTTCCAAGAACGCGATCGTTTATGCATCTTTCCTCCTGCGATACATTTTCCCAGTCTTTTCTTGCTTTTGATCAGCAGTGATTAAATAACTTCGTATACCGATAACACAACCACGTTCGTGGCTTAGGGTAGCATAAATTCCACCGTGACAACAGCGACGAGTACGTTCTACTTCTCAGCGGAGTCGGATAAAAATATGGAAAGGCATGCTATCAGGTGGTCGGGCAAAAGGACGTCCAGGTTGGAGAGATCCCGATTGGCAGCGGATTTTCATCAATGTATCGGGTTAAAAATTAGAAATAATCTTACTTTGCTGATCTAACTGGCAAGTATTGGAGAGATCAAACCATTGGTAAGATGTTGAATTCTTCCAAACACAATCGAACCACCCGCCTGCTTCCGTCCGCTCTGTTTTCCTGAGGCCAAAGGAGTTTGACAGCCGCTTGAATCAGGGCAATTTGACTCGGGTAATCATGATGGTTCTGGAAGATGAAATGGCGGATATCCTCATCGGTTACGTTGTTCGGCATCTTTGCCTCAAATCGAGATCATTGAAGCTTTCATTTCATATTTTCGAACTGTATGTCCCCCAGATTAAGATAACAGATTGTGACGGCTCAGGTGCTTTCGTTTGCCTTACAAATGATTTCCTTGACAAAAGCATCGCTTGGTAGAAAATGGGGGTGTCTACCTCAGGAGAATTCAATGGGAAATGCGGATACTCGAAAGACCGATAAACCAGCATTCGATTGGGAATCTCATCTCGCTGAAAGGGCCAAGGGGATCAACCCTTCGATAATCCGTGAGATCCTCAAACTCACCATGCAGCCGGATGTGATTTCGTTCGCCGGAGGCTTACCCGCACCCGAATTGTTCCCCATCCGGGAATTCGATGAGGCTTGCCATCAAATTCTTGAAGCGGAAGGCCAGATCGCTTTGCAATACAGCCTCAGCGAGGGTTATCTACCCTTGCGGCAATTCCTGGCGGACAGTATGTCACGCTACATGACGAAGATCGATGCGGAAAGCATCATCATCGTCAACGGCTCGCAGCAGGGATTGGAGCTGGTCGGAAAAATCTTTATCGACCCGGGGACCAAGATTATTTGCAGCCGCCCAACGTATCTTGGGGCACTCCAGGCCTGGACATCCTACCAGGCGGAGTACATCAGCGTGCCGCTCGATGAGAACGGTATGTGCGTCGATGAAATCCCTTCGATTCTGAAAGCCGGCGATTCGCCTCGGCTCGTCTACGTGCTGCCCAATTTCCACAATCCGGCTGGGACCACCTTGCCGCTGGAACGGCGCAAACGACTCGTCGAAATTGCCAGGGAATACGATCTGATCATCGTGGAGGATGATCCTTACCGGGAACTACGCTATGAGGGTGAAGATATTTCGCCGGTCTACCACCTCGCACCGGAGCGAACGATCTACCTGAGCACTTTTTCAAAGACCCTGGCGCCGGGCATTCGTCTGGCCTGGGTCGTCGCAGCGAAGACGGCATTTTCCAAACTCCTGGAAGCGAAACAAGCCGCCGATCTTCACACGGGGACGTTCGTCCAGATGGTTGCGAATAAAATCTGCCAGAGTGGGACCCTGCACAAACACGTCGCACGGCTGGTCGAGGTCTACCGTAATCGTCGCAACATCATGCTTGAATCCCTGGAGGAGCATTGGCCGAGTGAAGCGACCTGGACATCACCTCAGGGCGGCTTGTTCTTGTGGGCGCAAGCGCCGCAATCGATCAACACGCGTGACTTCCTGGAAACGGCCGTTGCAGCGAAGGTCGCCTATGTTCCCGGTTTCGCCTTCTATCCTTACGAACAGGGTGGGGAGCATACCATGCGATTGAACTTCTCGAATGCGACCGAGGAGATGATCAACGAGGGGGTCTACAGATTGGGTCGCGCCATGAAGGAACAACTCCAGCGTAAGTAAAATCCTCGCCTCCGTTGAACCGATACCCCGAAACCACAAGAAACCGGTTTCAGGGTTGATAACAGCGTTCTCGAGCGGTACACTTGCTGGATTATTCACATTCAATTGAGGTTGTTTCTTTGAGCACTCAATCGATTCCCTTCGTTCTGCTCCAGGCCTTGTTTCTCGGAACGAACATGCTTTTTTCGAGATACGCCCTGGCTCAATTTCATCCCCTCAACTTTGTGGGTTTGCGATTTCTCCTGGCAGGCCTGCTGACGATATTGCTCTACGCCGTGGTGGGCAGAAGAAACCGAGCGTGGCTGAAGGATCGGCGTCTTTGGAGGCACGCAGCATTATTCGGGATTTTGGGTTCTGTCGTTCCGATGACGCTGGTCGTGTGGTCTTTGCAGTACCAATCAAGCGGTGTTTCCTCGGTGTTGGTCACGACTGTTCCGGCGCTGACCGTTCTCCTGGCGCACATTTTTCTGCCCGAGGAATCCTTGAACCGCAGAAAAGCGCTCGGTGTCGTGCTTGCCTTTACAGGTGCCCTGGTCCTGACCTTACGCGGCGAGACCGGGCTTGTCGATGTGACGCAGGCGAACCCAATAGGCTACGTGCTGGTGTTCATCGCCGTGGTTGCTGCCAGCAGTATGATCATTTACGCACGCCGCTATATCCGAGGATACAGTACATTTGACGTCGCCAGCATTCAGATCATCTCCTCGACGATTTTTGTCTTGCCGTTGATGTATTTCAGCGTGGGATTGGATCTCAGCCAGGTTAACGCAGGCGGCGTGATCGCACTCTTGATTACCGCCTCAGCGGGTACGTACGGTGTTGTGTTTGTAGGGTACTACATCATCGATCGATTCAGCGCCACGGCAGCTTCTATGACGTCGTACGTGGTGCCCATCATCGTGGCAATCGGCGGTGTTCTCTTCCTGGGAGAGCAAATCACCACTGGAATATTAGGCGGCCTCGCATGCATTGTCGTTGGCCTGGCGTTAATTAACGAATTACATCCTGGCAGAAACCAGGCGTGAAGTGCATAATTTTATTGTTGCTGCTGTCGGAAACCCATAAACTGCAGTCCGCGTCGAAGACGATGCCGGCCAAATTTCCGAACAATATCCCCTGGTTGATCGACGATTCCCAACCGGTCAGAAAATTCCCCTCGACGTCAAAGCAGAGCACGCGTGCCCCCTCGGGATCCGTAACACAACTCACCGATTGTGGACCAACGGCGATGTAGGGCTTATTCTCCAGCGATTGGCCGTACCATCCGGCGATTGGCCATTCTTTCACCGCCTGGAAGAAACCCTCACCGAATTCCTCGAACACCTGCACGCGTTGATTCCAGGTGTCGGCCACGAAAACCGTGCCGTCATCTTCGACAGCGATTCCCACCGGTTCATCCAGGTAACCCAAATCGAGCCCGAAGTTACCGAAGTCGGTGATGTATTCTCCCTGGTGGTTGAAGACAACCACGCGTTTGTTCCCCGTGTCGGTGACGAAGATCCGGTTTTGGGAGTCGATGGCGACGTCGCGCGGGCCCCAGAACATCGTCGGTTCACCTCCCTGACCGAAACTGCCGAACATATCCAGGAACTCACCTTCCGCGGTGAAGTGCTGGATGCGGTGATTCCAGGTGTCGGCGACGTAGACGGTTCCGTCCGGAGCCACGTCCACACCGAATGGTTTGTTGAACGTCCCCTCATCGGCGCTGTTCAACTCGATATCTCCGTAGCTGCCCCAGGCACGGATTAGCTCGCCTGTGGGGCTGAACTGCTGTATGCGGTGGTTCATCGTATCGGCGACGTAGAGACTGCCGTCTGGGGCCAGGGCGAGGCCGTGTGGATTGGAGATCTCACCCGGCAGCGAACCCGAAGTTCCGAAAGTGAGATCCGGCACGAGCACAGTCATGTCTTCATCATAGGGCGCAGCGATGGCTTGAATGTCTTCGACCGGCGAAGCAGCTCCGTAATCCCAGACCTTGGCGGCGGTGTCGATGCGGATGTAGAGGCGGATTTTTTCGGAGGGATTCCAATTGGTGAGTGAAAACTCCTTGTTGGTTAATTCACCATAGGCTTGGTAGTCCCGATTGAACCAGATGTCCCACGCGGCGCGCCGGTGGGCGGGATCGAAGAGATAGGGCTTGAGTTTTAACCACAGCCGTCGGAAATACTCGAAATAACTCATGTCACCGACAGGTTCCTCAACGCCCAATTCCGTTTGTTTGTTGATCTGCTCGTTGCGCCACTCTGTTTCGAGGTTCGTAAACTTCCAATTGTAGTAATCCATGTTCGGCCACCAGATGCGGGTGTATTCGAAGGTGTAGAAAGCATCTCCCAGGACGGGTTCCAATTTCCCCCAATTCGAATTTCCGGCGATGACGATGGGGTAATTAACGAGATCCCGACTGGGACTGCTGCCGAAGTAAATGGCCTGATCGTAATTGCGCAGGTACCACCAGAAGGGGTAGGTGGAATCATTGTCGTAGGCGATTTTGAAATCCGGGTCATTGCCCATGCGCTCTGCCAGATCGTCGATCTGTTCGAGCATGGTTTTGGGTCCTCTTGCCATGTGGGCATATACGAGGAACTCCGTCGGCGCGTCGTAATTGACGTAGGCTGCCCGCGTAGACGTACGTACGGTGACGATTGCCAACAAGGCGATGACGATTACAACGGCCAACTTGGCTACGTTGGCGTTCGACCAACCGCGCGACACGTAGGGTATGGCCAATGCCGTACCCGCCGCAAACACGAATGCGGCTACGAAGTTCATTGTGGCGTTGAGTTGTTCGATCTCATTGCCTTGGAACGGCGGGATTTTTCCCAGATAAGCAGCCAGGGCACGCAGGACAGAAAGTACGAAAAGCAGGAGAAGTCCGGCGAGCAGCAAACCACGATTTTCCAGAAGCCAGCCCCATTCTATACGCTTGAATAAAACACCGATTCCCCAGCCTGCGAGCAGGATGAAGGGCAGCGCGATGTGGACGGTGATCCAGGGCATTTTCTCGCCGGCGAAGGAATATAAGACCAGAGAGGAGAACCCCCAATACGCAAGGAAGAGCAGTAGGGCAGGATATCGCGCCAAACCATCGGGCTCCTGTTCTGCATCGGACTGTATCAACTTGCTCTTGATCCACTTCGAGAGTCCAATCAGGATCACCCCGGGTGCAATGAGCATCGGCAGAAATTCGTAAATTGGAAGTTGGATCAAGGCGTAGTAGTACAACGGTTGGCTGCCGCGCTCGACCCCTTGCTGGACGAGCCAATAACCTAGGGAGCCCACCATACCTGTGGCGATACCTTCAGCGTTGGTTAAGAACGTCGAATAGAGCAGGAAATAGGGAACGGCGAACATTCCCGCGGCGATGAGCCACTTGCGCCAATTCCAAAACAACCCAATTACGAAGCTTACGACGACGAGGACAATAACTACGACTCCGGTTCGCGTCATGAGTTCCGAGTCGTGGTAGTTGAGTGGATCCCAGTTATAAATCGTGGCTGGAATAGCGCCGAGTTGGGGTAGGACCATGGTGATGAACAACACCAGCAGATCGAGATCGGGAAAATCGGTTCGCAGCGCTTTCCCGAATGCGGCGATCAAACTGCCGAGTATCAGTGTCACACCGATCACGGCAGCGATCACAGCAAGAATAATTCCATACTCTTCGATAAAGCCTTGGCCTTCATCGGTGAGAGCGGCTTCAACCTGCAGGGGCTGCTCGGCTACCACCGCTTCGGTTGAAGGGACTTCGTACAATTGCAAATGGAAATAGCTGTATAAGCCTAAACCGGCGCCCGATATAGCGATCAGGAAGCCAATTAAAAACACAATCCCTACAAATTGGTTGTTCCATATTTTACTGAGTACGTTCCAGGCGAAGTACAACGCCAGGAAGACGAGAATCTGTGCGGTAAAGATAAAAGCCGTTTCTTTGGTGGCGAAATGCAGCGCGCCCACGAAGGCGAGGATGGAGAAATTGCGCATCTGACGCGTTTCGAGATAGCGAAAGATGCCCCACACCGTGAGCAGCATGAGGGGAACGGTGAGCGCTTCGTTGCGCGCATACCTCGAATAGTAGAGCATGAAAGGTGAAATGATAATCAATGCCGCTGTAACGAGCGCGCCCGTTTTGCCAAACCAACGATGAAAGAGCCAGATGAAACCTACGGCGAGAACCCCGAAGACGGCGGCGGGCAAGCGTGCAGTCGTGTCGTTGTCGCCAAAGAGGAAGTAGGAAAGCGCGATAAGATGAAACTGAAGCGGTCCGTGGGAAAGCGGATCGTGTTTGTATCCATTCCCTTCAAAAAGCAGCCACGAAAAATACACGTGTGTCGTTTCGTCATGGCTCATCACACGTTCACCGAGATTGTAGAATCGGCTGAATATTGCCACGATGATGAGAATAATCAAAATCAGCGCGTACTTGTCGAGTTTGCGATCGAGAAATGGAATCGATTTTAAACTGGGGGCTTCTGGATTTGCTGGTTGCGCTTCAGTCATTCGGTTCTCCGCTTATTCAGTGGATTAATGACGACCATATAACTCGGTATCGCTTCGATCGTCCGGTGGTACGATGCTTAATATACCTTTTTTATTGTCTCGATGGTAGATATCCTCAAACCGTACGGAATCACAAGGCGAGATATTTCCTGTTGTTAAAGTCAATGGAAAGAAATTTAGTCGAATTTTAAGTCATTATCGCCGAGAACCGTAGAGATGGGGAGTCGGTTTTCGTGCAGCACGGGAGTGTGAGAGGTATTTATCCGCTGCCAACTTCTCAGGAAAGACTTCCTGGCTTTTGAACAATATTCCGGTCGATATGGGGTAGGATATAGGCTGACTTTCGTAGCTTCAGATTTTAGTGGCTACGATAGAACTCGGGTTTTACCTGCACAGCGTGCCGTCGTTAAACAGAGGAGCATTATGCCAGATCTCGCCATTTACCCGCAGGCCGAGCTGCCAGCTTCGTTAAAGTGGCAAGCGCTCGCATTCATCAAAACCGAGTGGCCCTTTGTCTTTTCCGGTGATGATTTATTTCTGACCGAACCCTGCCCACCCGATCAGCATCCGGTTCATTTCGTCGTCGCTGAGGGCGATTCGTTAATCAGCTACGCGTCGATATTTCGCTTGAATCTCGCTCATGCCGGGACGCAGTACGAAATATATGCCTTCGGGAACATGTTTACCTTTCCTCCGTATCGGAAGCAAGGATATGGAAAACGAGTCTTGAAGACGGCGACGGATTACATCCAAAAGAGTGACGTGGATGCGGGGATTTTGTTTTGCGAATCGAACGTCGAATCTTTTTACCAGGCTTGTAGCTGGCAGACCGCCGGGATGTCCGCCCGCAAAGGTACCCCGGATGATTATGAGCAGCACGAAAATATCCTGACGATGATCCTGTACGCTTCCGAGAAGGGCCGGCGAGGCAAACCCAATTTCGACGGTCAAAATCTTTATGTGGAATGGCTGTGGTGAACGTCGACGTTTGCGAATTATGACACGCTTGATAGGGATATGATCATGGATACATATATCAATTCAGTGTTTACGACGGACGTAGCCATTCTCGTGCTGCTGTTGATCGGCGCGTTATGGTCTGTGGTCAATCCGGCTAAACGCATCTGGCCTCCGCCGAAGAAGGCGTCCTGGCAATTTTGGCTGGCGTGGATCCTTTTCTACCTGGTGTTCGGTTTGAATCTGTTTCTTCTCGTTTTCGAGTGGAATTCGTGGTTTTTTACGAACGATTCTCGGTTCATCGTTGGCGTTCCATTGGCTCTCATCGGGGCACTGCTCGTTACGTGGGGTATTCGTACGTTGGGGACGATCAACACTTCGGGGATCAGGGATCGTTTTGTCACTACGGGACCGTATGCGTTCACGCGCAACCCACAGTACTTGGGGGACATAATCCTTTTCCTGGGTCTGAGCATCATTGCGAACTCACTGCATTTATGGATCACGCATGCTCTTCTCATCCTGGTCTTCGTAGCAACTCCGTTGGCAGAGGAGGCGTGGCTCGAGGTGCAGTACGGAGAAGCGTATGACAAATATCGGATCAGGGTTTCGAGATTCCTTTAAATCAAGACGCACGTCGAACAATTCTGAAAACAGACCAGAAAATTCTAGCTTAGCCGAAGGAGCACAGGTGATGCAATACACGCATCTTGGCCGGACGGGTCTTTTGGTCAGCAGATTCTGTCTGGGTACGATGAACTTTGGCTTCTACACCTCCGAAGCGGACAGCATGTCGATTATGAACGCGGCTCTCGAAATGGGGATCAATTATTTCGATACGGCGAATTCCTACGGCTGGCTGGGCTGGATTCCCGATAAAGGGAAACTGGGATTGTCGGAGGAAATCATCGGCAGGTGGCTCACTCAGGACACGTCGCGCAGGCATAAGATCGTACTGGCGACAAAGGTCTACACCCCCATGAGGCACGAGATCAACGATCGCGGTCTTTCTGCGTATCACATTCGCCAGACGTGTGAAGACAGCTTGCGCAGGCTGCAGACGGACCACATCGATATCTACATCATGCATCACATCGATCGTGGTGAACATCCCCCATCGATCTACAGCGATTGGCTGGGCTTATCGGAGCGGGACATCTTCCATCCACCGCACCGCAAGCGGGAGACTCCCTGGGAAGAAATCTGGCAGGCGATGGAGGTATTGGTTCAGCAGGGTAAAGTGTTGTACGTTGGCGAAGCACCGGAGGCATATACGCTGTAACCAACACGCAGCGACGTTCCCTCCGGTGAATTGGTGGCTGCTGGTTCCATCCCTGAGCGGCGTGCTGGCTTTCGTATATCCTCCGGTAGATGTTGTATTTGCTTTGCAGTTCTCATTTGAATCTCTTACAATCGAGAGGAGACGATCTTCTCGCCTGCATGATGCACATCACCGTTTGGGAGAAGGTGACCGTTGCCATTACTCGTGATGTTTTACGTGGTTATTGAAATGCTTCTGGGTCCACCGCTGGATGTGCTGATCGACTCCGAACATGGTCTGCCGCCGGGATACGATCCGGGAATAAACGTACAGGCTGCAAGTGCCATCGCAGAACTTCAGGAAGCTGCAGACGAGCAGGGGATAACCATCGAGGTTTTCTCGGGCTATCGCAGCTACACCTACCAGGCGGAAGTGTATGAACGTCAGAATGCTGTGCCCGAGACGGAGGTGGACTTGTACTCCGCGCCGCCTGGGCACAGCGAGCATCAATTGGGAACGGCGTTCGACGTCGTCTGGCCGGGCGTGGTCATGGGCGCCAGCGATCCCCGCAACGATCTGTTGTATGCTTGGTTGGAGCAAAACGCACATCGTTTCGGGTTCGTCCTCAGTTATCCATACAAACGCGGCGACGCCTGGCCGTATTCCAACCGGTTCATACCGCTCGTCACGGCTTACATCTACGAACCGTGGCATCTTCGTTTCGTGGGCGTGGAACTGGCGACCTCAATATTCAGCGCCGGTTACACCGACCCGGACAGCATCGTTCTTCCTCAGGATTTCTATCAGGTCTGGCCGTAGACGCAGCACAGTCGCAGCACGGGATCGACCGTTCCCCAAGATTCCTGAGTCACGAACGGCAAAAACAGGGCGTGATTTGATAGAATCGAATTAGGGATTGTTCCTCGGAGGAGGACAGTATGGGGAATTCGTTCAAAATTTTCAGTGTCCGCGGGATCGATATCCGCATTCATGTGACCTTTCCATTGATTCTGATATGGTCGGCGCTCCAATTCGGACTTCTCTCCGAAGGGGGGACAAGTGGAGCTGCGTTCGGCGTGCTGGCCACGTTACTGTTATTCATCATCGTCGTCATGCATGAACTCGGTCACAGTCTGGCGGCGCAGCATTACGGCGTCACGGTAAAGCAAATCGTACTGCTGCCGATCGGGGGTGTCGCTCAATTGGCCCGCATACCGGAGAAACCGGTTCAGGAATTCGTCATCGCCATCGCAGGACCGTTGGTAAATTTCGCCCTGGCAATCGTACTCACGGTCGTCGGGTTGTGGATCGGTGTGCGATCGGGATTGGAAGCGATGATCTCCGCCGTGGGCGGCTTCAGCTTGCTCGGATTGTTCAGTTATATCTTCACCTCAAACCTTTTCCTCGGTCTGTTCAATCTTTTACCGGCGTTCCCTATGGACGGAGGGAGGGTGCTGCGCGCCGTCATGGCGATGAAGCTCGATTATGCTCGCGCAACGTCCATTGCGGTGACGGTCGGTCAGACAATGGCCTGGTTGCTGGGTTTATGGGGTTTTTTGCAGGGGAATCTATTCTTGATCATGATTGCGGTTTTCATTTACGTGGGAGCCGGCCACGAGGGGCAGACCGTGCAACTGCGCAACGTGCTTGGCGGGTTAACCGTCGATCAAGCGTACTCGCGCAATCTCGACGTTCTTCATCCCAACTCGATGCTGCGGGATGCGGTTGGACTGACCCTGAATACCTATCAAGCGGATTTTCCCGTTTGCGATGGTGAGAAATTGGTGGGAATCATAACGCATTCTCGTCTCGTAGATGCTTTGAATCGTTATGGACCGGATGTGCCGCTTGACCGGGTAATGATCACGGATTTCGCGCTTGTCACACCAGAGACCGCGCTTTTCGATGCACAGCAGCTTCTTCTCGAAAACCGGCTGGACGCGCTCCCGGTCGTAGATGCGAGCAAGCGATTCCTCGGTTTGATTTCGACACGCGATATCAACGAAGCGTATCGTGTGGTTTCGACTCGATCTGATATCCTCCCTCTGGCTGGCGCTCGACCCGATTGATCTCTGTCTGACAAATCGGGATCAATGCCGTTCGTTGCTCGTATATAGCTCCAATGGGTGCTATCGCTGGGGAGTAAGTTATAGTATAAGGTGTACTGCACGTGGGTGTTTTCGCCTCACCCATGGTATAGGTTTTACGCTGAGGGAGGGCGATTCCACAGGCGCTTTGCAATAATTGAGTGGCAAGCGCCAATCATGCGCCTGGAGGATCGATTGCTTCACGAGGATTGAATCTTTAATCCGCGGCATTCGAACGGCTCCTTTGATCTAATTCAGTATCCTACTGTTCGGGCAATGGCGTACAAGTTGCCCTATGTAAGTGTTGTGATACACTACGAGTGGTGGGTGACACCCTAGAAGAGGGTTTCATGGCAGAAGAGGAAAAACGACTGGTTTGTATCGAAGACGAACCGGAGATGATCGATCTGGTGCGTTTGATCCTGAGCCGTAAAGGTTTCATTGTAATCGGTGCGAATGGCGGCGTGGAGGGTCTCGAGGTCGTTCGGCGAGAGAGGCCCGACCTCATACTGTTGGATCTCATGATGCCGGATATGGACGGCTGGGAAGTGTATCAGCAAATCAAAGCGGATGAAGAACTGCGTGAGATTCCGGTCGTCGTAGTAACCGCGAAGGCACAATCGATCGATAAAGTATTAGGGCTGCACATCGCTAAGGTTGATGATTACATTACCAAACCCTTCGGGCCTCAGGAGTTGCTCGAAAGCGTCGAAAAGATCCTCGGCATGCAGAATTAAGCTTGCATCAATGTGGTCGTCCGGGGCGGCGCAGGTCGCCTCGAACTATTTAACCAAACTGATATGGCGCAATGGATTGAAATTCGCAATCTTTCCCAGAATAACCACCTTGTCGTTAGAGCGAAATGGTGTCAATCATTTCTTTGCCGTTTACGCGGATTGACATTTCGGCGCACGCTTGCATCGCTCACAGGGCTGCTGCTCGTCCAATCCAGCGAGAGCTTCGCCGGTGGAACCATTCACATGTTCGGGGTTTTCTTCCCGCTAGGTGTGATTTGGCTCAATGCAAACAAGCGCGTCGTCGATCATACGGTGGCTGAGCCCTGGAGGATCTACACACCCAACGCTCCTGCGCAGTATGTGCTCGAAGGTCAACCCGAAATCCTCGATCGGATTAGCGTGGGAGATGTCCTGGAGTTCTGTGAATATGAAGCAGAATAGACTCATCATTTTGCTGCTGGTCGTGCTGCTTGCTCCGCTGGGCTCTGTGAACGCTCAAACCTTGGGTCCCACTTACGTCATCCAGGAAGGCGATACACTGACTTCGATCGCGGGAACGTTCGGTACGACCGTCGACGCGATCGCCGCCGCGAACGGCATTGAAGAGACGTCGATATTAATCCCCGGCACTGCACTCATCATCCCCGGGTTCGAAGGAGTGCAGGGGGAGTTGGTCACGCAGCAAATAGAATTCGGGGAAAGCCTCGCCAGCCTGAGTCTGCGCTACAGCGTCGCGATGGAAGATCTCGTTCGTCTCAATCGCATTCTTCGGCCGGATCGACTTTACGCCGGACAAGCCTTGATCCTGACCCAGTCCGCAGGCGATGAGCCCCCGGTGAGTATTTCACGCCTCTTACCCAAGACAGGAGAGGGTAAACTTGCCCTGGCCGTGCGGGAAGGGGTCAATCCATGGAGTCTACGTTCGTTCGAAGGGGATGAACGGCTGTGGGTTATTCCTTCAGAAATTCTCGTCAACCCGGCAGGAGATCAATCCGTCACTGCCCTGCCTGATTACATCGTTTCGGCAACGTTGCACCCATCGCCCGCAGTCCAGGGGCATACGCTGATCGTTCGCATTGATCTGGATCAGTCGGGTTGGGTAGAGGGGTGGCTGGATGGAAAGAAACTCAATTTCTTCCCGGAAAGCGAGCGTTCACTGGTTTCGTTGCAGGGTATTCATGCCCTGGCAGACCCTGGACTTTACGATCTGGAAATCTCCCTGTATCCATCCCTGGGAGAAGCGCCGGCGTATTCGTTTGTGCAGCCGATACGCGTATTAGCCGGCGGATACGCTTTCGAGGCGATCAACGGCGTTCCAGCGGAGACCGTCGATCCTGCCGTGATCAACCCCGAGCAGGAGATGGTCGAAGCGCTGCTCACGCCGGCAACGCCCGATCGCATGTGGAACGGTCTCTTCCGGCTGCCTTCCGATTACTACACGGAGAGCTTCCTCTCGGTTTTCGGAACACGGCGAAGCTATAATTGGGGCGCCTTGGATTACTATCACACGGGAGTGGATTTATACGGGAAAACAGGCGTCGAAATTCTGGCCCCGGCACCTGGTAAAGTGATTTTCACCGGTTCGCTGACGATGCGCGGCAATGTAACTTACATCGATCATGGCTGGGGTGTTTACAGCGGTTATTTCCATCAATCCGAGTTTCTCGTTTCGGAGGGTGAGTTCGTCGAAACAGGACAAGTCATCGGGCTCGTAGGCAACACGGGCCGGTCGACGGGAGCCCACTTACATTGGGAGATTTGGGTTGGAGGCGTGCCTGTGGATCCCCTGGATTGGATAGAACGTGAATACCCATGAGATCCATGTATGCATCGATAGAGAATAGTTATGCTGAATGCCCCAGGACATGGAAAGGATCGATAGCTATTCGCTTTCTTCGGCGTCGTCGTCAACGATACGATTCGCATAATAATCTTCGAGAATCTGACGCGCTTCGTTGGCTTGGTCCGTGGGGACCATGATTTCGACTTCGGCGAGTGGACCAACTCCGAACCCGTAGATTGTGGTGAGAGCTTCATGGGAAAGTCGGGCCTCGATTCCCCGGGATTCGAGCAGACTACGCAGGATCTCGGCTTCAAACACGCCCGAAGTTGTCCCGATGACAATGTCCTTTCTATCCATAGCACCTCCCGTTCGATGCTTGTAGTATAATGTCAAAGTATCTCCCCTGCGTAGGTTGTAGAGCATAATGCCAACAGCAAGTGGTTTTTCTAGTGACGCATATTGGACGGAGTTCGAGCTGTCGGACGACGACCTCGACTTCATCTATAATCTGCTGCTCGAGCGTGAAGTCCCCCTGACTTCCGAGGAGATGTCTCGAGAATTGGTCGAGCGACGCCTAGAGCAGTTGAAGGAAGAAGCCAAACAAGCTTCCAAAAGCGAGCACAAGACGTACATTCCAGAAGAGAGTTACGTGAAAGGTGAGACTCTCATATTCCCTGCGATCGGAAATTCGGTCGGGGAAGTCACCAAAGTCCGCCCGGGTGTGAATCCGGACATGGGCGAATTTGAGGTCATCGCGGTCAAATTCGCAAAAGGTGAGCCGAGGCGGGAATTTGCAGCCTCGCTTAAGGATCACATCCTCAACAATCCATCCAGAGTGGATGAAGAGCAAGATGCACTCAGCACCACCGAGGGTGTACTGGCGGCGTATCGACGCGTGATCGAGGATCGCCTCGAGGTCAGACTCTCAGATGCGGAGGACATTCTGCGCATCGCCGGACGCTGGTTTCACAAAGCGCTGGTCGTCGACATCAATGAAGGTCATCTGAACATCGCAGAAGCCGTCTTGGACGTGGCCAACGGCGGCCCGTTGCCCACATCGGACTTGCTCGAGCATGTCGGTATCCCGCAAGGCATCAGTGCGCTTCTAATGGAATTTTCCATGGATTATGTAATGCAGGAAGACGAGCGTTTCGACGAGGTCGGCCCGGCAGGAGAGATACTCTGGTACCTCAAACGTCTCGAGCCCCCGGAGGTGTTGTATACGCCGCCGCGTCTAGAATGCGAAGAGTCGTCGATCGATCGCTCCCTGCTGACGGAAGATCTGCTCGAGCTCGAGGCGCTGTTAGACGATGAACTCAGTCCTTTACCTCCCTTGAACGGAAAACCGGACGAAGTCACAATCACCCTGCTGTTTGCGCACTGGCGTGTCGGCACGCTGCCGTTGTCCACGCATTTACGGCCGATGTTCCCAACGGCTTACGAAACTCCACGAATACGATTCAACTTGATCGACGGACACAACGGCGATCGTTTCCCGGGTTGGGTGGTGCGCGAAAAGGGGTACGTCTTCGGACTAGACGAGTGGTACCGGCGCTATGACGTACCTACGGGCGGATTGGTAAAAGTGAGTCGCGGTGACAATCCTGGCGAAGTGAAAGTTGAAACAGCGGACCGCAGACGACACAACGATTGGATCCGAACTGTGACGATCGATGAGGAAGGAAAAATCGGCTTCACCATGCTGAAACAATCCATCGGAACTGCATACGATGATCGTATGGTCGTGGGATTGATCGACCCGGCGGCACTCGACGAGGCCTGGATGCGAGGCTCGCAACGCAACCTTCCAACGGATCAATTAATCGCCTATATATTCCGAGAACTGGCCCGTCTCACCCCGCAAAGCGCCGTTCATGCCCAGTCGCTGTACTCCGGAGTGAATGTATTTCGACGCATGTCTCCTGCGGCCGTGTTCGCCGAATTGGTCAGCCGGCCGTATTACGAACATGTGGGCGATCTTTATTGGCGTTTCGATCAGAAAGCTTGGGCGAAGGCATGAGCGAAGACAAAAACACGAAACTGGGCAGGTTGGTCCGACCGACGTTGGAGACCAAGTTTCATATCGAATATGAGTGGTGGGATCGCGCCGATCGGGATTTGGAAGTATATCTGCGCAGCCATCTTTGCCCGGAGCATCGGGAAGCGTTTGCTGAACTGGATGCAGACACGCTGGTCGATTACGTTGACCCGCAGACGGCGGAAGTTACACGTGTTGCGGGAATCCAGCACACTCTGATAACGCATTGCGCCAAACAGCCTTCGTATCTCACTCCGCAGACGAGTATGGTGAACGCCGTATTCCGCCTGTTCTTATCCAACGGCAATACTCCAATGACCCCCGAAGAACTCGGAGAATTACTGGGACGCTCACCTAGCATGATCCTGCGCACGTTCTCCAGCCCGCGTGTATACAAGGGCATCCGCCCCGTTGCCAATGTATGACGTGAACAGACACCAAAGCGATGTTCACGATGGCAGGAATCGATTTCATCTGGTATATAATTAGCGCGATTTCGGATACTGGCTGCACCCATAGTCAATTTGCCCCTGTAGCTCAAGTGGATAGAGCACCGGACTTCTAATCCGGTTGTTGCAGGTTCGAGTCCTGCCAGGGGCGCTGTTTATTTAGATTATCTCGTCGTTCGATCGGGAAGGGCTTTAAGCAGCGTGTACGATAATCCTGTACGCCACAATGAAGTACGTAAGGTAGCCGTGCTTATTCTCCGCTCGAGAATCCTAAAATCGATCAGAAGCGAAGGCGTTACCTCGTACCTGTAAGCCTTTTCCTTGCGTGATGTTGCGGATTTTGAGTTGCCTCTAGGAAAGGTTGTCCACATGAAGGACATTTCCACGTGGCTGGGGTTTGAAAGTTCCGTTGCGCGGCTTCCAAAGTTGCGGAAATACTCCTGGCGTTTTGATCAAAGAGGGTTGTTGATTGGGATCGTAATGCTGCTGATCATCCTCTCAATGTTATCCCCTCATTTTCGACGATTCGACAACTTTATGCTCATCCTGCAAGAGGCATCATCGATCGGAATCGTCGCCGCAGGTCAAACATTGGTCGTTCTGGCGGGAGGAATCGACCTGTCTGTGGGTTCTATTCTGGCATTGGCAAGCATTATCGCAGCTTTATTGATGACGGGTATGGGCGTGATTCCACCCCAGAATCCGTATTTTTCGATCGCCATAGCTTTTGGGTTGAGCGCTTTGATTGGAGCTGGACATGGTGTCCTAATCACCAAACGAAAAATGCCGCCGTTCATCGTCACCCTGGTCAGTCTCGGTATTTTACGCAGCGTTGCCCTGGTGATCACAGAAAGCCGCACGATTCATTCGCTGCCTGATGATTTCAAGTGGATTTCAGATGCAAATATCCGGGGTTTTCCCGTGCCTGGGATCATCATGTTGATGACTTTCTTAGCGTTGGGGTACATCTTGCGGAAAACGAAGCTGGGCCGATACATCTTTTTGATCGGGAATAATGAGACCTCGGCACGCCTGTCCGGCGTCCCGGTAGACAAATGCAAAACTTACACTTACATGCTGAGTGGGATCCTGGCAGCACTGTCAGGTATTATTCAAATCGCCCGACTTGATGGTGCAGTATACACATTGGGCGAAGATTATGGTTTGAATTCCGTGGCTGCGGTAATTATCGGGGGTACAAGTTTAAGTGGGGGAGTGGGGGGAATGCGCGGAACGCTCATTGGCGTTTTGATCATGACCGTAATCCAAAACGGCCTTGTCATGCTGAATGTGGCCTACCAATGGCATGGTATCGTGATCGGATCGATCATACTTTTGGCGGTTTTCATCGACATCGAACGGCGGCGTGCCAGCCAGTTTGCGGCAAAAGTTCGCCCGTATCATTCGGTAGGGGATACCACCTATTTCGAGGGAATCATTGTACAGATGAATCAAATCATTCGAAATCGTTTCGGTTCCCCTTATGTGCGTGTCTACATGATCGATCCAAGACAAGATCAGCTTGTTGAATGTGGTGACGATCAGAAAACCATACTTTCTCCTGGATGCATCGCTGAACGAGTAAGGAATAGTGGCCAGGCTGTTATTGTGGACGATTTGTCCAACCGCAGCGAAATATCCGTCGATCGCCTCGATCCCGGAAGTAAATCCGCGATCGCAATTCCCCTTTCCCATAACGATCAATTGGTGGGCGTACTCGAGGTACAAAGCCGAATAGCGCATGCCTTTATGCCGGAGGCAGTGAATCGCCTGGTTGAGCTGACGGAAGAGATCGTCCCACGATTGCGCAATGCCTGGTTGTTGGAATGCGGATGGTTGAATCGTCAGACGCGCAATGCGCTGCGTCATCTTTGGGACACTGTCTACTTGGGACGTTGTCCTCTTGCGGAGTGGGCCTTCCCGGCCAATTTGGATTCCTTGTCTCGCGGAATACTTCGCGATCGCAGTGAACAGCTCCGCCAGTTGTTGTTGGAACGAATCGAAAAACTCAATCCCGAGAAGAACATCAATCGACCGAACGCAATCGATCGTCGATATGATATTCTGCGTCTAACCTACGTTGAAGGACTTTCTTCCAACGAAATCATCAAGAAACTGTCGATCAGCCGGCGGCAGTACTTCTATGACTTAAAAGACGCAATCGGGGCACTTGCACATCTTTTGGTTCACTCCCCTTGATGCCTCGCCCAAAAAGAGAAATGATGTAAACTGCACTATTAATGCACTATATTGCACCAGTATTGCATATAGATTGCCCTAAGATTGCATTTTCCCCCTAGCGCTCGACCTGCAAAATTTGCTACTGTTTTTATGCCAATCAGAACGTCTCACGGAAAGTAATTTTTACCCTCATCGCTGTTCATTCCTTTCTCTAGGAGGACATCTATGCTGGATGCCCGTGACGAGAACGCTGCATTGCGTATGGTCCGTATCGAAAAGTATTTTGGTCTCGTCAGTGCACTGCGGCGCATTGATATAACTGTAGGCCGGAATGAAATCGTCGGGCTCATCGGCGATAACGGCGCAGGAAAATCTACTTTGGTGAAAATCCTCTCTGGGGTTTTCCCGCCAACAAGTGGGGAACTCTACATCGTTGGTCGAAAAGTAAATTTCCGTAACTACAACGTAAAACAAGCGCATGCGCATGGCGTCGAGACTGTGTACCAGGATAAATCCCTCGGGGAGAAGCAGGATCTTTGGCGTAACTTCTTCGTCGGCCGACAAATCACATATCCATTCGGCTTCATCAATGTCAGGAAGGAGAAGGAAATCGCGGAAGAAATCATGCACAAGACGATCGGATTTCGCGGGGAAGGGATCACCGTCGATTCTAAAGTCAGCAAGCTGTCTGGAGGAGAGCGGCAAGGCGTGGCGATCGGAAGGGCCATGCACTTCGAAGCGGAGTTAATTGTACTGGATGAACCTACGGTAGCTCTTTCCTTGAAAGAAGTCGGGAAGGTGCTTGAGTTCGTACACAAGGTCAAACAGTCCGGCAAAGCCTGTATTTACATATCTCATGACATTCAGGACGTCTATGAAATTGCCGATCGGTTCGTCGTTATGGATCGCGGAGAGATCGTGGCCCGTATCCTCAAGAAGGACATCAGCTTGAAAGCGCTGGGCGAATTCATGCTCGACTATGCACACGGCAGGAAGGACTTGGAGACAATATGAAACGGGCGCGATCTCCTTTTTCGTTCGTACGTAAGCTTGATGGCCTTCCTATCGCTTTGGTTCTGGTTACCCTATACGCTGCGTTTGCCATCACGGCGCCAAACGTGTTTACCGGATATCGAATCTACATGTCCTTCCTGCAGACTGTCCCGCCCATGCTGGTTTTAGCATTGGGGTTGACGTTCGTCATCACCGCAGGCGAAATCGACTTGAGTTTTTCTGCTGTGGTTGCGTTTTCCGGATTCGTTTTCGCATGGTTCTTTAAATCCTTCGATACACCGTGGGCGGTATGGGTTGGTATACTCCTCGCTCTCTCGTCGGGCGCTTTGGTGGGGTATATCAACGGCCTTCTCGTGGCCAGAATCGGCGTTCCTTCGATCATGGCGACGCTTGCCGCACAATTCTTTTGGTCCGGCCTCACCGTGCTGCTGGCAGGAGGTCTCTCCTGGAACATTAAAGGCATTCAGGACAATATCGTTCATACGATCTTCACCGGCCGCCTCTTTGGCGTCGTTCCCGTTCAAGCGTTTTGGGCGTTGGGCCTGGCGATTTTCCTCTGGTTTGTCCTCAATCGTCATCGCTTTGGTGAGGCGATTATGTTCCTCGGAGACAATCCGAACGTCGCCCGGGTCGTCGGAATCGACGTCGAAAAAACAAAGATCCAGCTCTTCACCATGAATGGCGTGATTGCGGGATTTTCCGCCTTGCTCCTCACCATCGAAATGAACACTTTCTGGACCACGCAGGGGCGAGGTTATCTGCTGCTCGCCCTGGCAGCAGTCTTTATCGGGGGCACTTCTATCGCAGGCGGCGAGGGTTCCATCGCGGGTACGTTTTTCGGGGCGTACATCATCGGCTCTCTGGAAGCTGGTGTGGTGGCGACCGGAATCGGCGGTTATTGGACCGCGTTGGTGAGTGGTCTCGTAATGGGAGCTTCCGTCGTACTTAATATCCTTATAGGTGAAGGGCGTTTTGCGAGACTTTCCAAGCGCCTTCAAAGCTGGGGTTTGGCTACTCGCTCGAAAACAACCGCTCGGAGTCCGTCGCAGGACGATCGCGGATTGCGATAACCATTCAACGTTGAATAACAACTGATTCTGAAACGTTCACGAAAGGAGGGTTATTATCGCAGCCAGAAGGGGAACGCTAGTTGACTACCCAACACGGGGAAACCCGTAATCGAGAAATTCATGCGAGGAAGAAAGGGATAAAGGAAATGGATAGGAAGAAGATCTATACCTTATTTGTTCTGGCGCTGATACTCGTAATGCTTGCAGCTTGTTCTCAGACGAAAGCCACGAATCCACCAGCGGCGGAGGAGGAGTCAGCTCCTGCTGAGGCGAACAATGCTGCAGATGAGCAAGAAGCGTCTTCGTCAGGAGACCAGATCGTAATCTACATGCAGATGGGCGGCAATCAAGGAGATCCTTCCACGTTGGCCCGTACGAACGGCGCGAAAGCTGCAGCAGCGGATCTGGGAATTAAATTGATCGAGCAATATTCTGGCTGGGATCCCCAGACGATGATCGAGCAATTCAAAGAAGCCGTCGCCGCACAACCGGACGGCATTGTCATCATGGGGCACCCCGGAGAAGATGCGTTCGAAGCTCTTGTGGATGACGCCATCGCGCAAGGCATCATCATCACCAGTGGCAATAATCCGCTGCCCAACCTCGAAGCCAAGTATCAAACCCAGGGGTTTGGCTATGCCGGTGCGGACCTGTATGCGGGCGGGTATCTGACCGGCACGCAGATGGTCGCCGCAGGATTACAGCCCGGCGACAAAGCCTTGGTCTACGATATCTGGCATCAGGAAGGCAGAAGCGTGAGTGCCCAGGGCGTATACGACGCGCTCGTGGACGCCGGGCTGGAAGTGGAGAAGCTCGATGTCTCCGACGAAGTGGACACGGAAGCCTCCTTGGCGATCCCGATTCTAACGGCCTACCTAGAAGCCAACCCCGATCTGAAGGCCATTGGAACCCAGCACGGTAACATCACTGCAAACCTGCCCAAGGTCCTCGAGGCAGCCGGCAAGGAACCCGGCGAAGTTATCATCGGCGGTATCGATCTTTCGCCGGCGACGATCGATGGAATCGAGACAGGCTACATCTCCGTGAGCTTCGATCAGGTTTTGTATTTGCAGGGCTACTTCCCCATCCAACAAATCTACCTTACGTACAATTACCTGATCCCAGGATTACACATCAATACCGGAGTTGGTGCAGTTACGCCGGACAACATTGACGCAATCGCACCGCTTATAGAGGAAGGCATCCGCTAGGATGTTTTCCGGAGCGTCTCTGCCATCCGGCAGAGACGCCTTCTTTTCATCCAGACTTGCTTGCTATAATGATTGCATCCTCGTCCTCAGCGAGATGGGTGAATCCCAAGTCCTGATCATAGCTGAACAGGAGCAGTTCGATGAAGCGGATCGTTGGATTAATTATGGGCTGCTGCTTCATATTGATAAGTCTGACGCATTGTCAGACGATGGGATTCTCGGCGAATGACGAAGCACAGCAGGCCGGGAAAATTCACGTTGCCATCGTGCCGCCGGGATTTACCAGCCCATTCCACGTGGAAATTAAAAATGGCGCCGTCGAAAAAGCGTCCAGTTTGAACTGGACGGTCGATTTGGTGGCCGCCGAGCGGGAAGGTGACTTTGCCGGCCAGGTGACCGTAATCGAACAGGAGATCCAAAAAGGGGTCCTGGCAATTTCTGTGAATCCGATCGATGCCAAGGCGATCGTCACCGCAATTCGAAAGGCCAACCAGGCCGGCATTCCCATTTTGATGCACAACTTGATTACGCCGGTTGGCGATGGCCGGGTGGTGGAATACATTGGATACGACCAGTGGAGCGGCGCAGCCAAACTGGCTCAATATACTTGCGAACTGTTAGGGGGAAAGGGTGAAGTTTTCATACTGACTGGCATCCCCGGTTTTCACGTAAATCGTCGAACCCAGGGATACCGCTGGGGACTGGAACAATGGTGCCCAGAAGTGCAGGTCGTAGGCGAGCAAACTGCGGAGTGGGAGCGTGAGAAGGCGGTCAATGTGGCGACAGCGGCGTTGCTGCAACACCCGGATATCGATGTCTTCTATGGCAATTCGGACGAAATGGGGATCGGCGCCTGTATTGCAGCCGAGAAAGTTGGGCGAACTGTCAACCAGGATATTTGGTGCGTCAGTATCGACGGCAATGATGTTACTCTCGAGCTGATCAGAAAAGGGGAGACAACTGCGACGTTGGGAGTTTATCCCCGCAGGATGGGCGCCATCGTAATCGAACAGATGGCAAAAGTGCTCAACGGTGAAGAAGTGCCCTACATCCTGGAGACTCCTTCCACGGTCGTTGACATCAATAACATTGCGGATTACTGTTCGGGGGTCACGTGGACCGAACCGATCGCCGGAATGCCCGAATTTGACAACGGGCTGCCGTCCGGGCAGTTCAATCAGTGATCGCTTGAACGAAATTCGGGTTGCCTATCCGCTCGGTCTATCGAGGTCTTCCAACTCGATCGGATCACCGTAAGGTTCGTATTCTTCGAATTCGAAATCGTCGAAGGTGACTTCCAGCGCGTGTCCGTAGAGCATCAATCCCACCGGGGATTGATCCTTAGGCTGTCCCCAGACGATGAACACGTTCTTGCCGTTAATCGACACGCTGATGTCCGTCCTGCGCTGCTGCGATTCCGTCACGTAGACTTCAATGTGATTGGGGGACGCGCCTGCATTAACGGCTCCTGACCAGCTGGCGTCCAGGACTTCCACATCTTCCACATAGCCATTGTGCAGATCCAGTTTAATAAGTCCAACGATTTGCCAGGAGTAGATCTCTAGAATGATGATATAGTCATCTGTACTTCGTAAGAGGAATCCATAGCCGCGATCAGTTGGTCCATCCTGGTACGTCGCTACGACAGACATGCGGTAGTAGGTTACCAGGCCACATTCCGCACAAACGGCATAGTGTGGTTGATAAGCCCCAGAAGTAGGATATGGGCCCATGTATAATGCGTCATTTTTCCATTCGCACACGTCACACAACAGCCATTCGACCTCCTGGGAAGAAAAGTCTTCATAGAGCTGGATGGGATGCAGAGATAGTGTGGCGGTAGGTGATGGTTCGGGTGTCTTGGTCAGCGTTATGGTGGGTGTTTCCGTGGGAGCATCCGTGGGTGTAGACGTGGCCGGTTCCAGCGTTTGCTTCATGATCGCCGTGGCTTCAATCGCAGTGGCAATCTCATCCGCCGAAGGGGCGCGGGATTGGCATGCGACGAGGCCTAAAAGGATGATAGTGAGTATCAAATTGCGCTTCATGGGAAATCACTTTCTGATAGCGTGAAGTGGGAATAAAAAGATCACATCATGTGCCTTTCGGCCATTATAGTATCCACGGTATTTTGACCGCAAGTGACTCTCCAATGAGCTCAATCCAGATGCCTTAACCTGCCGCGGCTTTGTATTTCGGTCCAATAGGCGGTTTTTTCACTGCCCGTTATCTGAGAAGGATGGCATCGAAACGAGATGCTGCACTTTGTGGTAAAAATCCATACAGCGTAGATTCCCTGGTGGGAGCCCTAGGAGGCATGCGATGGCCGAAACTCGAACGATGTACATGGGTCTAGAATTGGAAAATCCTGTCGTACCTTCCGCTTCACCGCTTTCACGAAATGTAGACGATATCAAAAGGCTCGAAGACGCCGGAGCACCTGCTGTGGTGCTGTACTCCTTGTTTGAGGAGCAAATTGGTCTGGAAACCGGTGAATTATCGCATTTGCTGAGCAGCGGAGCTTTGAGTCTGGCGGACGCCACAGTTTATTTTCCCCACCGGCATGATTACCCCAGAGATCCCGATGCGTATGTCGAACACGTGCACCGGGTTAAAGAGGCTGTCGACATTCCCGTTATTGCCAGCATGAATGGCACCAGCAAAGGGGGCTGGCTGAACTACGCCAGCATGATCGAAGAGGCTGGTGCGGATGGTCTCGAACTCAATGTGTACTTTTTACCCACGGCGGATACGCTGCTGGGCATGGACGTCGAAAACATGTATTTGGATATCTTGCGCACCGTCCGAGAGAGTGTTGAGATCCCGATTGCACTGAAATTAAGTCCTTTCTTCAGCGCACTGCCGAATATCGCCACACAATTCGACGAAATCGGTGCAGATGCGCTGGTCCTTTTTAACCGCTTCTATCAAGCAGACATTGATGTACGCAAGAAGGAAGTCCTGCCCCGCATCAGCCTCAGCCGGCCCGAGGATATTCTGCTGCCGATGCGCTGGATTGCCATCCTCTACGGCCAGGTATCTTGTTCCCTGGCGCTTACCAGCGGCGTTCATTCGGCGGAGGCGGTGTTGAAAGCCATCATGGTCGGCGCGGATATCGCCAACGTAGCTTCTGTGTTGTTGTTGAACAGTATCGAGAAATTGACTCAGATCATTCGAGAGACTGAGAACTTGATGGATGAATTGGAGATCTCCTCAATTCGGGAACTTAAAGGGAGCATGAGTCTGCAGAACTACGTCGAACCGACGGCGTTCGAACGCGCGAGTTACATTAAACTGCTCCAGAGTTTTGGGCGAATCTGAGGGTATCATTGACGACTCCCGCATAAGTCGTCACACGTCTTCGGTCATCGCTCGCGCCCGCATCCACGGGGGCATGTCCTCTTTATCGACCAGAACCTGCCGCAGTTCGAAGATCTGATCGCGCAGCGCAGCCGCCTTTTCGAATTCCAACGCTTCAGCAGCGCTCTTCATTTGTTTCTCGAATTCCTTGATCAGCCGGGCGAGTTCGTCCTTCGGCATCTGGGCGGGCGTCAACGCACGGTATTCCTGGCGCTCCTCGGCGATGGCACGGGAGGCAACCTGATCCGTGAGATCGCGAATTTCTTTCACGATGCTGGCCGGTTCGATTCCGTGTTCCTCGTTGTAGGCGATTTGAATCTCCCGCCGCCGTTCTGTCTCGTCGATCGCACGGTGCATTGAGTCGGTGATCTTGTTCGCATACATGATCACTTTGCCATCGACGTGCCGCGCGGCACGCCCGATCGTCTGGATCAGGGCCGTGTCGGAGCGCAAAAATCCCTCTTTATCCGCATCGAGAATGGCGACCAGGGAGACCTCGGGCAAATCGAGGCCCTCGCGCAGTAAATTGATCCCCACGACGACGTCATACACACCCATACGCAGATCACGCAGGATGCCGACGCGTTCGATGGTGTCGATTTCGGAGTGAAGATAATGTACTTTGATGCCCAACTCCAGCAGGTAGTCGGAGAGATCCTCGGCCATGCGTTTCGTGAGTGTGGTGGTGAGCACGCGTTGGCCGGTTGCAACCCGGTTCTGGATTTCCTGGATCAGATTGTCGACTTGTCCATCGACGGGTCTTACCTCCACTTCGGGGTCGACCAGGCCGGTCGGGCGGATGATCTGTTCCACCACCTGGCCAGCAACTCCGAGCTCGTACGGACCGGGAGTGGCGGAGGTGTAGATGACCTGTTCCGTGCGCTCCTCGAATTCGGCGAACGATAGCGGGCGGTTGTCCAATGCGGAAGGAAGGCGGAATCCGAATTCGACGAGGGTTTCCTTGCGCGAGCGATCGCCGGCGTGCATCCCGCGGACTTGCGGGATGGTCATGTGGCTCTCGTCCACGACGAGTAGGAAATCCGGTGGGAAGTAATCAATCAACGTCCAGGGTGGAGATCCTACCGGGCGCTGATCCAAATGGCGGGAATAGTTCTCGATACCCGTGCAGTACCCCACCTCGCGCAGCATTTCCAAATCGTAGCGCGTGCGCTGCTCCAAGCGCTGCGCTTCGAGGAATCTCTCCTCCTTCTTTAAGAAGGCGAGATGCTCTTCGAGTTCTGTCTCGATGTCTGCGATGGCAGCCTTCAACTTTTCGTCTTCGGTGATGAAGTGTTTGGCGGGATAGATACTGACCTTTTCAGTCTCGTTGAAAATTTCACCCGTCAGCGGATCGAATTTCACGATGCGTTCAGCTTCGTCACCGAAGAAGCTGACGCGGATGCCGGTCTGTTCGTAGGCGGGCAGCACTTCCAGCGTATCCCCGCGCACGCGGAATGCACCGGGTCTCAGCTCGAGGTCGTTACGCTGATAATGGCATTCAACCAGTTGACGCAGCACCGCACTGCGCCGATACTGTTGGCCCTTTTCCAAATGGATGACCACACGGCCGTAAGCTTCCGGGTTGCCGATTCCGTAGATGCTCGAAACCGAAGCAACGATGACCACGTCCCTGCGCGAAAGTAACGAAGTCGTCGCAGACAAACGTAAGCGGTCGATCTCTTCGTTGATCTGCGTTTCTTTTTCGATATAGAGGTCGTGTTTGGGAACGTAGGCTTCCGGCTGATAATAATCGTAGTAAGAAACGAAGTATTCGACCGCATTTTCGGGGAAAAAAGAACGGAATTCCGTATAAAGCTGCGCCGCCAGGGTCTTGTTGTGCGCCAGAATCAGAGTTGGACGTTGCACCCGTTCGATTACGGAGGCGATGGTGAACGTTTTACCGGTACCCGTTGCACCAAGCAGCACTTGATGCTCAAGACCTTGATTGAGGCCTTGCACCAATTCTTCGATGGCTTCTGGTTGATCTCCCATCGGTTCGAATGGGGAATGCAGCCGGAAATCTGGCATGGCTTCTCCACGGACGCTCCCCCAATGCGAACATATGATCTATGATTATAACATGCTCTTCTTTGGCGGAGGGGCGATCTTCCCAAAAGCCATCCCCGTTATTCTCAGGATGGCGAGGCTTTAGCCGATCGGGGAATCCAGCGTCGGAGAGCGGAGCGGCTGCGCCTCACTCCCCGATGATCTTGATCAGAGCCCTTTTTCGCCTTCCGCCGTCGAACTCGCCGTAAAAAATCTGTTCCCAGGGACCGAAATCGAGTTTGCCTTCCGTTATCGCCACAACGACCTCTCTGCCCATGATCTGCCGCTTCATGTGGGCATCGGCGTTGTCTTCTCCCGTGCGGTTATGCTGGTATTGGCTGATCGGTGCATGCGGTGCGAGCGTCTCCAGCCAGACCTCGTAGTCTTGATGCAGCCCTCGTTCGTCGTCGTTGATAAAT
>Ga0315534_1000015_pt1 | contig 75776 bp, 74 predicted proteins | sample SalMarSW160240MG_FD_203094 | JGI IMG/M metagenome (GOLD analysis project Ga0315534, IMG submission 203094) | Salt marsh sediment microbial communities from the Plum Island Ecosystem LTER, Massachusetts, United States - Salt Marsh Sediment SW1602-40 ... | reverse complement strand
ATCCGGGGACTCACGCAGGCATTTCCTCCATTTGGTTATCTCAACCGGGCGGCAATCTATTTGCAAGAGATCTCCAGCGCGTTCTTCCTCGGGATCAGCAATGGGAACTTTAACCTGCTGAACAAGGTTATCGAAGCTGGTTTCCCGGCTGAGGTCCGGGTGCCGCTCTGGGTGCAAAGCCCGCTCTGGTCCAAGATGTCTGTAGTTCTCTTGATGGTTTGGGGTTGCGGCACAATGATGCTGATCTTTTTAGCCGGCCTCAATAATATTCCCAAAGAACTGAATGAAGCTGCCGAAGTAGATGGCGCCACCAAATGGAAGCAGTTCTGGAAGATCTCATTACCCCTGCTCTCCCCCCACATTTTTTACAACCTCGTCGTTGGAATGATTAATGCGCTTCAAATCTTTGAGCCGATCTTTGTCCTTTACCGAGATAATGGGCCATTGGTCCCTTCTGCGATTTCAATGGTTTATTATCTCTGGCAAGCCAGCTTCAGCCATTTTGAAATCGGTTATGGTTCAGCTATCTCCTGGATCATTCTTATCATTATCTTAGTGATCACTTTCGTTCAGTTCAGAATGCAAGACAGATGGGTCACTTACGATCTGTACTAGGAGAAACCAGATGCAAAAGAAAATAATCTGGCAAATTATCAAAAAACTGATCTTATACGTTCTCCTGACAGGTGCTACTATCTTGATGAGCTTCCCGTTGTTTTGGATGATATCATCCTCTCTCAAGACAATTGAAGAAACGAATTCAGCTGGAATTGTTTGGGTCCCAAAAGCGCCAACTTTGCAGGCATACATTGACATCTTCCAGAATGCTAATTTCATGCGTTCCTACTTCAACTCGACATTCTTTGTAGCAGTGGCAATGGTAGGTACCCTTATCTCGATCGCAGCAGTGGCCTATGCCTTCAGCCGGGTAGAGTGGCCGGGAAGGAATCTGGTATTCTTCCTGATGCTCTCGACAATGATGATCCCCCCCCAGGCTTTGATCGTGCCGCAGTATGTCTTTTTTAACAAGCTGAACTGGGTTGGCACATTTAACCCCATTATTATCCCGGGTTATTTTGCCGGTGGAGCTGCAATGATCTTTTTACTGCGCCAATCTATGGCTCAGATCCCCAAAGAGCTGGACGAATCCGCTTTCATGGATGGCGCTTCTCACATCCAGATCTGGTGGGAGGTAATTATGCCCTTGATGAAAGCACCGATTGCCACCATATCCACCTTTCTCTTCGTAGGATTGTGGAACAGCCTTTTGGCACCGCTGATGTATCTCCAGACAGTAGATCTCTACACACTGCCAGTATTTGTCTCAACGCTATACAACATCAACCAGACCGTTCAGCCCTGGCCGACGATTATGGCTGCAGCGGTGCTAACAACGGTTCCCCTGATGATCGTCTTCTTCTTCGCGCAGAGGTTCATCCTGGAAAGTGTTGTGATGACTGGATTGAAGTGAGGTAAAAAACCGATGAAATTAAGAGATGAAATATTTGAACAACCCATGGTATTACAGCACTTGCTGGATTCGGAGTGGCAGCATATCAATGAGGTTGCCAAAGAGATCAGGAAAAGAAAGATCAACTATATCCTTTTGACCGGCCGTGGAACGTCTGATAACGCCGGGTTGTATGCAAAATACCTTATGGGTATCCAAAATGCCATCCCGGTCGCGCTGGCAGCCCCGTCAATGTTCAGTATCTACAAATCTCCTCCAGCTCTGGAAAATGCCATGGTTCTGTCAATTTCCCAGTCGGGTCAATCCCCGGATATCATTGAGGTGATTGAAGAGGGTAATCGCCAGGGGGCCATGACGCTGGCGATTACCAATGCGTCCGAGTCTCCTCTTGCCCAGGCAGCCCAGTATGTGATCGATGTACACGCCGGTGTAGAAAAAGCGGTTGCAGCGACGAAATCCTATACTGCTGAATTGATGTCGATCGCCATGCTGTCCGCTGCATTGAGTCAGAATGAAGCCATGCTTGCTGACTTGCAAAACGTGCCCGGGTATGTTTCACAGACACTGGAGGTGGATCAGGTTATTGGAAAAGCTGCCGAAAGATACTACTATGCCAGACAGTGCGTGGTGGTTGGCCGCGGGTACAATTATGCCACCGCTTTCGAATGGGCCCTGAAGCTTAAGGAGTTGACCTATATCAACGCTGAACCCTACTCCTCGGCCGATTTTATCCACGGGCCCATCGCCATGGTTGAACCTGATTTTCCAGTGTTTTTAATCGCACCTACTGGTAAAGTGTTACCCGACTTGACAAATCTTGTTGAGAAATTAAACGCAGAAAAGCAGGCTAACTTGCTGGTTCTTTCAAACCAGGCAGAGATCCTTGCAAGCAGCACAACCCCTGTCCAGTTACCGAAAATGCCAGAGTGGGTCAGCCCAATCGTAAGTATTGTGCCCGGGCAATTGTTCTGCCAGGCTTTGGCGCAGGTTCGCGGGCTGGATTCAGAAAACCCGCGCGGCCTAACCAAGGTGACCTTGACGACATGACGGAAAAGAACCAATCCAGTGCGGTCTACGATATAACGAGGGATCTAATTCCAATGCCAGCTTCAATTCAGGCTGGTCAGTTCCTCAGTTCTCTCTCGCCTGCGACCCAAATTCAGTTTGATGAAAGTGATGCCAATCTTGCGTTTATCGCAAAGTACCTTGACGAGAATCTGATTTCCTTGGTTGGCGTCCCCTCTGAGAAAGACCTCACGACGGTCCAGAATATCCACCTCGCCCTAAACCGAACCTCAACCAAAATTCTGGATGAAGCCTATTCACTCAAGATAGATGAAACAACCATCACCCTTACCGCCCCATCTCCCGCTGGCCTCTTTATGGGAGTTCAGACCCTCCTGCAATTGCCCCGACCCTTTCCCAGAAACAGACACCCGATCGTGCTCCCTCAATGTAAAATTTACGACATACCTCGGTTTGAATGGCGCGGAGTCATGCTGGATGTGGCCAGACATTACTTCTCTGTATCAGATGTAAAGCGGGTAATTGACCTGATCTCTCGGTACAAGTTCAACCATTTACATCTTCATCTGACGGATGACCAAGGGTGGAGAATTGAAATTAAGTCTTGGCCAAAACTAGCGGAAATTGGTGGGAGTACGCAGGTCGGTGGCGGCTTAGGTGGTTTTTATACTCAGGAAGACTACACCGAAATAGTCTCCTATGCACTTGACCGGCATATCATCATCGTCCCGGAAATTGATATGCCCGGTCATACAAATGCTGCCCTGGCTTCATACCCAGAGTTGAATCCAGACGGCAAACCTCCTGAGCTTTATACGGGTATTGAGGTTGGCTTTAGTTCCTTATCAATTGATAAGGAGATCACATATCAATTCATTTCAGATGTGCTTCGGGAGATCGCTGCTTTGACCCCTGGTCCCTATTTGCATATAGGGGGAGACGAGGCAAAATCAACCAAACAAGCGGATTATAAAGCATTCATAGAACAGATTCAAAATATTACAGCCTCTTTGGGTAAGCAGATGATTGGCTGGCAGGAAATCTCCCAAGCACAATTAATACCAGGGAGTATCGTTCAATATTGGACTGATGAAGCAGATCTAGGCCAGATACAAGAAGGGGTCAAGGTAATCATGTCGCCAGCCCGCAGGGCTTATCTGGATATGAAATATCACCCTGATTTTGATCTTGGCCTGAATTGGGCTGGTTACTTGAACGTTCAGGATGCCTTTGAGTGGGACCCGGTAAATTACCTGGAATCAATTCCTTTCCAGAACATCCTCGGCTTAGAAGCACCTCTTTGGTCTGAGACACTGGAAACGATTGATGAAATTGAGTATATGCTGTTTCCCAGGTTACTTTGTTATAGTGAGATTGGCTGGTCGCGAAATGCCAGCCAAGATTTTCAGGAATTCGGCAAGCGAATAGGAAATCATGGACCCCGACTTGATACCCTTGACCTAAATTATTACCGCTCAGAGCTTATCAATTGGGATAATGATAAGCGGGCAGGTAACGCCAGTATTCCTAGACGGCGGCAGGATCTCAGACTAAGATTCTGAGAAAGTAACACGATTGAGCTGTAGTTTCCCCTAGAAATAGGGAAGGGTGGCGTTCGGAATCTATCCAATTAGGGGTGGGATGTTGCGATGGGATTGCGGTTTCCACGCTTATCCAAGGTGTTCTTCGCCCCGTACGCACGCCTGAGCTCATACAGTCCGGATGAGAGTGTTCAAGCCAACCAGCAACCCTGTGTGGATCAAACTAGCGATAGAAATCTGCAGAATTCAATTCCTCCAAATAAAATTGCAAGGAATCTTCTAAAGCATATTGACAAATCTCTAATTGTATGACCTTCGAATGGCCTCGTCCGTCATCGTAGGATCGAGAAGCGGTTTCCATGATGCTTCATCCCAGGTGCCTAGATAAGTGTGCATTGTTAGGTACTTTTCCGGAATCGGATGCGTGCCTACAACGACATCGACGCTATATCGATGTTCAAGAAAGGATTTGAAAGTCCCGATGTAAGGGCATGGCGGGTAACCGACGACCATGCCTGTAGCCAGGTGGATCACCTGTGCCCCATTATTAACCATTTCTTCACCGGCATATTCAATATTGCCACCCGGACAGCCATCGCAAGTGGTGTATCCAACCAATTCGATTTCAGTATCGGCATAGACGCTGAATGCACCTTCCCTTTTCTTCATCGAGCGAAGACATTTTCCTCCCGCACATCGGCGGTATCGATCGCAAATGATGATGCCAATTTTCGTTTTCGAAGCCATGACCTTCTCCCTTGTGGTGGAATAACACTGCGCCTCTTCATCTCTCAGCAGCACACGAAGAGCAGACCATCCCTGCTCTCAGACGAGTGAGAATCTACACACATAGCTGCATTGAAGCAAGTTTTCAAAGCATTCATCAACCTTCGTGGTCTATTGCTCCATGAGCAGGGATGCGCCGTAGATAGAAACGCTTGCCCAGATGCTGCAACTCGACCAACTTATCCTGCCGGATTAGTTCGGTAACGAGATCCCAACTCGATCCCGCCTTTGTAAGGAGCTGCTTCACTGCATCTTCCCGCATCGGGTGCACTGCGGTAATGCTCAATATGTCCTCCTCGGCATCCCCGGTAGATGAAAAGACGTTCCCTTCATAGCCCAGGAGGAGCTCGACTCGATTCACCCGCTCACCCACAAGTTGATAGGCCAGATTAATCGATCCTTCCTGCGCAGCCTGCACCCAGTCCTCCGCTGGAGGTCGCGTGGGAATGGAGAGGTATGCGGCGGCAGGCTGTACCTCGCCAAGGAATTCAGCGATTTCAACCAGGTCATCCTCGTTGTCATTCACCCCCTTCACGAGCATCGTCTCGGTGACGAATTCACCCCTGAAATCATCGGCGAACGTCCGCATACCGTCCAAAATCGCCTGGAGAGTGAGGCTGCCGTGGGGCCGGTCAATCCATCGCCACGTTGGGAGACGAACGGCATCCACCTTCAACGACACCCAGTCGGCGGCCATGAGCTCCGCGCGCACATCTTCACGCCAGATCAATGAGGCGTTACTGATAACCGCGATGCGTATACCCAACTCCCGCAAGGCTGAGATCTCGACGCCTAAGTTAACATCCAGAGTCGGCTCGCCATCGGGAACGAAGGTCAGATAATCGATGGCCTCGTCTTGGTCCAGAGCGCAGGTCACCTTGTCACGGACCACGCCGAGAATTTCCTCTGGACCATAGAAAGCCTGGCGCTCAATCTGCATCTTGATGGTGCGCCCCAGCTGGCAGTAGACGCAGGCGTATGTGCAGATCTTCGGTGGGATGTTATTAATGCCCAGGCTCCGTCCGAGGCGTCTTGATGGCACTGGACCGAATGCGATCATCTCAACATTCCTTCCATTTCAATGCATCCCCGATCTCCCAACCGTGCTTGCCCTCCCACTTTCCTCGATTCGGAGCTGCCTCCTCATGCACCTATTCGAACGTCCACGCACTCGCATGGTACTATCCGGGTGTTAGCTCTCAGTGATGGTGATGCTCGTCCTTGAGCGCCCCACCCATTTGCTCAAGAGCGGCTTCCAGGGCTCGGTTTGCACCATCCATCTGTACCGCTGCCTCAATAATGTATTTCTCTGCCTCACCTGCTTTTTCCGCCCATTCCCGAAACTCGGCTGCGTGCCCAGCATTGTGATCGATCCAATGCGGCAGGAGGATGCGCAGCTTGTCTTTTTCCGTCCTCGCCTTCATAAGCCGATGTCCTTCTCCCCCTCAATTGGGACCAAGGTGACGGTGTGTTTTAGGAAATCTAATTCTGTAACCGAGGCACGCACCGTCACCGGTTCTTCAAAGAACCGCGAGCAACTTACCTCGTCACCATCAATCCGTAAATAGATCACATCTTCCAAAATGACCTCTTTATGTTCGTCACGCATTAATATAATCTTCGCTTGACACATATGGGCTTCCCTCTAGGCAAATCGTTGACTCTAAGAAGCGAAACGCTTCTCAGCCCTTTCTATCTCGTGGATAATATTTTCCGCTTCACGCATTAACCTCTCCCCCTCTAAAGGTGTTCCTTTGAGACAAGAGATGGTTAACATAGGGTCTTCGTGTATGACCCCAATGGGCTCTATACCACCTTCAGAGAGTCTCTCACGCAGATAGCTCTCCGTTCCATCATCCCCGATGCGGTTCAGTATTGTCAGAACACCTTTAACTTCCGCATCCCTGAAAATCTTTTTCGCAATCTTAATAAACTCCGGGCTTTCAAGATGCCTTGTCGCTGGTAATTGTCCAGCATTTAGCTTTTCCACCATTTCCTTCATATGGATCGCTATCTGGATCGAAGCATTGGTGGGATCAACAACGACAACTACCCAATCCAGACTGGTTATAGCTCCCCTGGCGGAATCCTCAAAACCCGCCTTGAAATCCACCAATGTAACCAGGGATTTTCGATCCGTTAGCAGTCTGAAATCCCTGGCAATTTTATTTATCGGGCCATCGCAACCTGCACCCGGACCCATGCCCCCGATCTTCCCAGCAGACAGGTATACGATCCCCTCAGGAGTTTGCGCGTAGAACCTGGTGGATAGTTGATCCAGCGAGACCTCCGCGCCAATTAGGTGCGTAGGATCATCCACCGGGCAAGTTACCATCCCCCCGCTAAATACCATTCCCCCGAAATAATCAATCAGGGAGTCAGGCGGATGATCAATTCCAAGAGTATTATGTAGGCCTATATTCGTAGAATCAGCATCAAGCACACAGACCTCATACCCCTGCTTTCGTAGAACCTTGGCCATCAAGACCGATGTAGTTGTCTTTCCCGATCCCCCCTTTCCAAACACACCGATCCTCTCCCCTGCCAATGTTCTTTCGCCCTCGACCATGACACCTCTCCCGCCTTTCTGTTCTCTCAGCGCGTGGAAAACCCACTTTTCAGTTCCGATTATTCGTTATTGAGAACCTGGCTAAGAGTTGAGAACCTACTTTAGGTTTCAATGGTCAATGCGTGGCATCTATCAGCCGCGCATCATCGGCTCGCCGCACTCAGGGCACTTCATCTCGAAGCAAGGTTGACCGGCTACGTGTGGTACCTTATGCCCACATTTCGAGCAGACGCACTCCCCGTCGGGACCGGCTGCATTGGGTCCCCCCATACGACCAGACCCGTCTCTTCGTCCTTGTCCGCCGCCCTTCCCGCGCCCTCTTCCTCGACCTCTAAACATGGTTACACCTCCTGTTATCCTTCGATATGCCTGACTCACCTCAAAGAGCATGTGATCTGCTGCTCCCCGGAGTGTTCAAGAACTCGACAGACAATCTCCGAGCGTGATTTGCTCAATTCTCCCCATCTTTACCGTGATGATCACCATCATGATCGTGATGAGCGTGCTCGATACTCTCCCGGCAGGGCTCGGCCAGGGTCATGCCGCCTCCGAGGTACTCATTTAATACCGTTTGCACGGTTCCGGATCCGCCGGTTGCCGGTTTAATTCCGTATTGCTGGAAAAAATCAATCGCTCTGCGCCCCATTCCTCCGCTGATCATTACATCAGCCTCCTGACTGTGTATGAATCCGGGCACCATTCCCGGTTCGTGTCCTGCGAAGAATGGATTTTCGATCACCTGGATCTCCTGTACTTCCTCTCCTTCTACATCCGCTAGTACGAAATAACGACAGCGGCCAAAATGGTGGCTGACAATACTGTCAAACCCGTTGTTATCTTCAACTGAAATAGCAATTCGCATCTTTAAACCTCCTGGTTGATAAGTATGGTCATTTCCTCGGCGGCAATGTAGCCTTCTATTTTTATATCTTGATCGGTAACACCCGGGACTTCAGCGACGGCTTGCTTTATCTGGGTGGCCAGGAATACAGCGATGGGGCACAGCGGTGACGAAGGTCGAAAGGTATAACAAACCTTCCCTTCACGATCGACGGTGAGATTTTCGATCAATCTCATCCGCATCACATCAACGTTCGTTTCGGGGTCGATGACCTCTCGCAAACGTGCAATGACTGCATTCCACAATGGAGAAGGGGTTTTCTCGTTCATTCCTCCTGCTCCTTTAATGCGGAAAGCACACCTTTCCAAATTTCGTGCAACGCCTGGCTGGCAGCTCCATCCGGCTCATAGGCTGTCACCGGATCCCCCTTTGCCATAGCCCGGGTTACATTCAAATCAAAAGGAATCGAGCCAATCACATCAATCCCGTGCTCCTGACAATAGGTCTTGATGTCTGTGGCACCCTGCGCGTATAGATCCGCTTTGTTTATACAGACGATCGACTGCACGCCAAAATGTTCCGTTGTCTGCAAAATCCGACGCATGTCGTGTACTCCGGCCACTGACGGTTCGGCGACGATCAATGCCAAATCCGCCCCTGAAGTGGCCGATATGACTGGACAGCCAATGCCTGGCGGCCCATCCACGATCACCAGATCATAGGCCTCATCCAGCGCCAGCAGTTTGGCGTGCTGTTTAATCAGCGTCACTAATTTCCCGGAGTTCTCCTGGGCCGGATACAACGCGGCATGAAACAACGGCCCGTAACGGCTCGCTGACCGGTACCACTCTCCTGCGATCTGATCCTTCATCGAGATGGCTTCATTTGGACAACCATACATGCAGGCTGCACAACCCTCACAGGCAATCGGATCCACATCATAGACACCGTCAGTTTCATGGACGGCATCGAAACGGCAGATATTCTCACACTCCCTGCACCCACCGCAGGCGGCATGATCGATCACCGCCACTTTCCCTCCCCAGAATTCTTCCTGCTCGAGCTTACGTGGAGCTAATACCAGCTCCAGATTGGCGGCATCTACATCAGCATCCGCGAGCACGATTGAAATCTGTTGTGTCCCTTCTGCCGCTAGATGTGCGAGAGCAGCAGCAACGCTGGTTTTCCCTGTGCCTCCCTTTCCACTCAGGATCACAAGCTGTTTCATGATCTTCCCGTTTTCGCGCCGATAGAATTACTGATTCTCGTCGCCTCCGGAATGGCTTCATCCTGCTGACTGTTGATCAAGAACTGAATTTGAGAGTACAGTTCGCGAAACTTGGGAAGATATTCCGGGAAAGCCTCGACAAGCGTCTCCCCGCGGGCCACGGCTTCACCAATACGTTGGTCAAGCGGGATACGCATCAGGATTGGTAACCCAGCATTACGGCAATATTCTTCTACACCATCATCTCCAACCCCATCGCGGTTGATCAGTACACCCGTGGGGATATCGAGCTCACGCGTAAGTTGAATAGCCAATCTCAAATCGTGCAAACCGAAAGGGGTCGGCTCGGTCACAAGGAGCACGAAGTCGGCTCCCTGGATCGTTTCAACCACAGGGCATGAATTGCCCGGTGGAGCATCGCGGATGACTGTGTGCCCTTCCGGAAATGGCCGCCATTGTTTAAGCTGACGGATAATCGGTACAGCCATTGGTTCACCAATATTTAGAACACCCTGAGCGAATTGGATACCGAATTTTGCCAGCCCTGCTTCCAACAACCCCAGCGGATTCTGAACTTCGTCGATGGCCTCCTGCGGACACTGGAGGGTGCAACTTCCACAGCCATGACACAATTCAGGAAATACGAGCACCTTGCCCCCCAGGACCACGATAGCGTGGTATTGGCAGACCTCAGCGCATCGACCGCAGCCTGTGCAGCGGATCTCGTCTATTACAGGAATAGGCAGACCAACTTCCCGACATTGATTCAACTGTGGTTGCAGGAAAATGTGCGCGTTCGGCGCCTCAACATCACAATCAAGGAGCAGCGGTGAGATATCCGCAATCGCAACAGCTAGGCTTGTAGCCACGGTCGTCTTCCCGGTACCTCCTTTGCCGCTGGCAACCGTGATGATCATTACCTGCGACCACCTTGTGACCGTCGTCCTCCATGGCGCTGCGGACCGGTACTGCCGGTGACCCTCTCGAGGCGCTTGGCCAGGAAATCATCTAATAAAGCCTCGGCCTGCCCCTTTTGGGCCGAATACATTTGGATCCCCGCCGCTTCCAAAGCAGTGAAAGCGTTTGGTCCGAAATCCCCACTGACAACAGCCTCAACACCCTGATTAGCGAGAAACTGAGCTGCTTGAGTGCCCGCTCCTCCACTGGCCTCCGCGGCCGGATTACCAAAGGACTCCCACCCTCGGGTTTCAGTGTCTACAACAAGAAAATAGGCACAGCGCCCGAAACGACGCTCAAAAGGCGCCTCAATTTGTGGGGTGTTCACTGTGATTGCCAGTTTCATTTCTATCCTCCGTTCATTTTGATACGCACCGACAGCTTTTGCATGGGCGTTATTTTCCGATCCTCGGATTGCATCAGGGTTCATGCCAATCTTCCTGATCTTTGTATTCACTCAAGAGATGGTCGATTTCCATCTTTGTTTTTCGTAAGTCCTCTATCCATAAGGTGAGTTGTCGTTTGCCTTCTTTATGAAGGGCATAAACACGGCGTCGTGGTCCTTGACTCTCATCATCCCAGCTAGACTGGATCCAACCCGCTTCTTCCATCTCACGCAGAGCCCGGTATACAAGAGTCGGGTCTACCCTTTCTCGGTCGAATCCGAATTGTTCCAACTCATCCAGCAGGGCATAACCATGAGCCTCGCCTCGCTGCAGAAGAAGCAGCAGGCAGGGTTGCAGGAATTGCAGAACCCGCCGGCGCTTTCCGCCCCGACCACGTCTCCTTGGCTGCCCCTCGTGTGCATCTCTTCTACGCATTATTCATCAGCTTATCTAGCTAATGACCTAAAGTCAATAGACAAGATGTCAATTTTGATTGGAATTACAAATAAAGGGACGATTCACGCCGATATCCTATGTCCTTTATCCCCGAGCTTGATCCTGCGCATCTCATAATGACCAGGATGCTCAATACTCGAGCATACTTACTCAAAGATACCTGAAATAAATCAAGCCTTTCGCTATCTCATGTGGGTGAGCGGTAGTTAAACTGTCCACGATGGGGTAGGCCATGCATATGAGGTTACGAGTGGTTCAGTGTCCCGATGGGTATGCATTACGTTCCACGTGCACGTGCTTCGGCAGCCTGGGTGAAACTGTTGAACCCCATCCGAAATCCCATGGTGAGCAGACTGTCGGGCCAGGCGAAAGCAGGGGAACTGATCTTGATTCTCTTCGAACTTAAGAGCTGCTTTATTCAATTTGCCTATACAAATCTGCTAAGAACCTTCAAAATCAGACCCGGGCTTTGGATCCCGGGTCCAGTGAGTCAAGCGGTGCGGATTAACGCTTTCCGATCAGCACAAAATCGCGCTCGCGCTCACCCAGGTAGACCTGGCGCGGGCGGGCGATTGCCTGCTCGGGATCGGTGATCATCTCCTGCCATTGCGCCAGCCAGCCGGCGGTTCGCCCGATCGCAAACAGGACCGGGTAGAGGTCCACCGGTAGGCCCATCGCCTGGTAGATGATGCCGGAATAGAAATCGACATTTGGGTAGAGCTTGCGGCTGACGAAGTATTCATCTTCAAGGGCGATGCGCTCGAGTTCGAGGGCGATGTCGAGCATGCGGTTACGTCCCGTCACCTCGAAGACCTGATCGGCGACCTCCTTGATGATGCGGGCGCGTGGATCATAGTTCTTGTAGACACGGTGACCGAAGCCCATCAGGCGGAATTCGCCATCCTTAACGCGCTTGATGTACTCCGGAACATGACTCAGGTCGCCGATCTCGCGCAGCATGCGCAGCACCGCTTCGTTTGCGCCGCCATGCAGCGGGCCGTATAGGGCAGCTGCGGCGCCAGCCAACGCGCTGTAGGGATCGGATTTGGCTGATCCGATGTTTCGCATCGTGCTTGTGCTGCAGTTCTGCTCGTGGTCCGCGTGCAGGATAAAGAGCACATCCAGAGCGTGCTCGAGCACCGGGTTCGGGGCGTACTTCGCCTCAGACATCTTGAACATCATGCTCAGGAAATTGCCTGTGTAACTTAAGTCGTTGTCCGGGTAGACGTAGGGCAGGCCGCGGATGTGCCGATAGGAAAAGGCGGCGATGGTCGGGACCTTGGCGATGAGCCGCTTGATCTGGTACATGCGTACATCAGGGTCGTCCACGTTGCGAGCTTCCGGGTAAAAGGTTGAGAGCGCCGCAACGGAGGAAATCAGCATACCCATCGGGTGAGCATCATAGCGGAAAGCCTGCATCAAATCCTTGACGTTTTCATGCAGGATCGCATGGTGGGTGATGTTATCGACCCAGCTGTCGAGTTCGGGGCGGGTAGGCAGTTCGCCGAATAAAATCAAGAAGGCCGTCTCGAGGAAGTTGGCTTTCTCGGCCAGTTGTTCGATCGGGTAGCCGCGGTACTCGAGGATGCCTTTGTCGCCGTCTATATAGGTGATCGTGCTCTTGGTCGAGGCGGTGTTTTTATACGCCGGGTCGTAGCTCATCAAGCCGAAATCGTCGTCGTTGAGCTTGATCTGACGCAGGTCCATCGCCCGCAGCGTATCATTCTCAACCGGGATTTCGTAGCTTGTGCCGTTGCGGTTGTCCGTGATTGTTAGTGAATCCTTTGCCATCTCAAGCTCCTTTGGTCTTTAGATGCGCCGGGGGCAGGTGCGGTTACGTCACAGCGCGGAAGTATTATGCGTTCCCCTGAGGCATTGTAACGAATTTCAAGGCGCGCGGGCAGGTTGCAACTAGGCGTTCCCTTGTTTTGTTCCGATGATCCCTCGTTGCGAGGCTCCTCGGGAAGACAGGAGCATGTCTTTCCGAGCCTGCACCACTGTGTTTTTCCGAGCCCGGAGGGCGAGGAATCCCCGTAGCGTTGCAGAGCGAAGACCCGGCTGCATCCGATATCCGCCGCCACACTCTATGATGTGTTGCCATGGGGATCCCTTGTCGCGAAGCTCCTCGGGAAGACACAAAAAGTCATGATCCCCGCCCTTGACCCAACCGCAGCAGCGTGCTATTCTTGCAAAAGATTGCAACTGCAAAGGTTTGTGTATGTCGTGTGGTGAACGCCTGGCGGAAGCGATGCGGGCGCGTGGCTTCCGTGTAACCGCTCAGCGGACCATTATCCTTGAGACCATCGCCCATATGGGCGGGCATCTGTCCGCGCAGCAGGTCTACCAGGAATCTCGCAAGCGCCTGCCGGGTTTGAACCTGGCGACGGTCTACCGGACGGTCGAATCGCTTCAGGATGCTGGCATGATTGACGCGTTCTTGATTAGCCAGGAGCCGATGCAATTCTCGCTACGCGATCCCGAACAACCCCATGCTCACCTTGTCTGCCGTACATGCGGGAAAGTTCAGCAGGTCGAGGGTGCGCAGCTGGAGGCGCTTCAGCATGTATTGAAGGACATGACGGCCTTCGAGATCGATCATCATCACCTCACGCTCGAAGGCTTGTGCGCCGACTGCCAAGTGTCTGGTGGGCGCCAGCATTCTTAATCAGACTGGAGGATAGAAGCATGCACCCCTCGCCTGTACAAATGCACATCCCCGACGGCTTTCTCTCCACTACGGTTTCTGTGATTGGATGGATCCTGGCGGTCTTGATGATCGCGATCGCCATCCGCCAGACGCGTCGTCAACTCGGTGAGCGGCAGATCCCGGTCATGGGCGTGCTCGCTGCCTTTGTCTTCGCCGCCCAGGCGATTAACTTTCCTGTGGCTGCCGGCACCTCCGGTCACCTGCTGGGTGGGGCGCTGGTGGCGATCGTGCTCGGACCGTGGGCGGCGACCCTGGTCATGACCTCCGTTATCGGTGTCCAGGCATTTCTCTTCCAGGATGGTGGCCTGCTTGCACTGGGCTGGAACATTCTCAACATGGGGGTGCTGACCGCGTTCGCGGGCTATGCCTGCTACCGAGTTCTGTTGCGTTGGATCGGCGAGACCTCGCAGGCGCGCGTGGCGGCTGCTTTCGCCGCAGCCTGGGTATCGGTCGAGATCGGCGCCATCGCAACCGCTGTCGAACTGGCCGTCTCCGGGACTTCACCCCTGGCACTCGGCCTGCCAGCCATGGCTGGAGTCCACGCCTTGATCGGGGTGGGCGAGGGTTTGATCACCGGCGGGGCGATCACCATGCTGCAGGTGAGCCGGCCGCAGATCCTGCAGGACGCCGAGCAAGCGCCGGGCCAGCGGGGGGCGATTTTCGTCCTGGTAGGGCTCTTTGCCGCGCTGCTGGTCGCGGCCTTTTCGCCGCTCGCCTCGACGCATCCCGACGGGCTTGAATTTATTGCTGAGCGAAATGGATTCCTCAGCCGGGCGCTCGAACCGGCCTTTTCCATCCTGCCTGACTACAGCGTACCCTTCTTGAACAACCCGGCCGCGACCACGATTGCAGCCGTCATGATCGGCACGCTGATCGTCTTCGTGTTGGCATGGCTGGTCGGTCGGGGTGTGTTGCGGCTCGATCGCCGAGGGTGAGCGCTTGCATTTTGACCTGATCGATGTGTACCAGCCTCGCCCAAGCCTGATCCACCGCCTGGATCCGCGTGTAAAACTCATCGGGGCCGTCCTGATCATCCTGACGGCTGTCATGCTGCCTGACGACGGCTGGCCTTCCTTCGTATTGCTGCTCTTGTTTCTGGTCACGCTCTCCTGGAGCTCCGGCTTGGGTTGGTCCTTCACGGTCCGGCGCGCCTTTGTCGCCATTCCCTTCGTCCTCGCCGCGCTCCCGCTCCCGTTTCTGACCCCAGGAAGGGTAATCTGGGTCGTGCCGGGGTTGGGCTGGACGATGACCGCTGCCGGGTTGACACGCTTCCTTGCCATCCTGCTTCGCACCTGGCTTGCGGTCCAGGCTGGCGTGCTCCTAAGCGCCACGACCTCCGCCCCCGATCTTCTGTGGGGGCTGAGAGCACTGGGAATGCCCAGGTTGCTGGTGGGGGTGGTCGGGTTCATGCTGCGCTACATCTTTGTCCTGGCTGATGAAGCGCTGCGTATGCTGCGGGCGAGGTCGGCCCGAAGCCCGAAGCTGGCAGATACACAGCGGCCAGGGTTGGTATGGCAGGGCCGTGTTGCCGGGATGATGGTCGGCAGCTTCTTCCTGCGGTCGCTTGAACGCAGCGAGCGCGTCTACGCGGCGATGGCCTCGCGGGGCTACGCAGGCGAGATCCGGCTCCTGGCGCCGCCGTTGATGAAGCGGTCCGATTGGATCGCGCTCAGCCTTTTGTCAGTGTCACTGCTGGCACCGATCACGCTGGCACTTGGGAGCTGAGCCAATGCACCATACGATCGATGTCGAGAACCTGACCTACAAGTACCCCGATGGCACGCCTGCGTTACAGGGAGTGGACCTGTTTATCGCACCAGGGGAAAAAGTTGCGCTTGTAGGTCCGAACGGTTCTGGCAAATCTACTTTACTCCTGCATCTGAACGGCATCCTGCGGGGTGAAGGGGTGGTGCGCGTATGCAGCATGCCGGTCGATGAGGAGAACCTCGGTAAGATTCGGGCTGCGGTTGGGATCGTATTCCAGGATCCGGATGATCAGCTCTTCTCGCATTCCGTCTTTGAGGATGTTGCTTACGGACCGCTCTATATGGGCCTGGATCCAATGTCCATCCGGGCCCGGGTGACCGAGTCGCTTCAGGCTGTCAGTTTGGAAGGGTTTGAGGGACGTGTTCCGCACCATCTGAGCAGTGGCGAGAAGAAACGTGTCGCCATCGCTTGTGTTTTGGCGATGGAGCCCGAGATTCTTGTCCTCGACGAGCCGACGGCAGGCTTGGACCCGCGTGCTCGCCGGGAGTTGATCGCGCTGCTCGACTCTCTCCCGCAGACGATGCTGATCGCCACGCATGATATGCGCATGGTGGGTGAAATCCTGCCCCGCATGATCGTGATAGATGGCGGGAGCATCGTTGCCGACGGGCTCACAGCGGATCTTATGCTGCAGCAGGAGATGCTTACCATCCATGGGCTCGAACCGGCGCAGACGGTAGGAGGTTGAGCGCTGGACCGCGATTGTCGTAGGCCAAACTGACACCGGAAGTATCAGAAATTAGGGTCAATCCGAGGAGCAGCCGCGACGGGGGATCCCCGTAACTGTGCATGAGCGAACCAGCCCCCCGCGAACGTGCATGTTCCATGTCCTCCTTCGTACGACCATGGGGATTCTTCGCCCTGCGTGCTCGGAACGACATCACTAACAGCCCGGGCACGAGTACATGCGGGTAGAATACGTCATGATGAATCAGCTCAATGCTTGGAGCCGGGATCGGGTGCGCTGGAGAAGACTGATCCTGATCGTCGCTGTCCTCGGAGCCGCTTGGACAGCCGGCTCTGCCGTGCCAGCCGGTAGCGCAGACGGGACACGCGCTCCCAGCCCGCGCGCCGGCTTCCAGGCTCCGCTTTTCAGCCTCGAACGCTTGGGTGGTGATGCACTTTCGCTCATGGACCTGCGCGGGAGTGTGGTCGTGATCAATCTCTGGGCTTCATGGTGCCCACCCTGTCGGGCAGAGATGCCGGCCCTGCAGAAAGTCGCGAAATCCTTCGCGGATGACGATCTGATGATTCTAGGTATTCACATGACGGCACAGGACAGCGAAGCAAACGCAGTTGCCTTTGTTCGTGAATACAACCTGAGCTTCCCAATCCTACTCGACCGGACCGGCGCTGTCGGTCGTTTGTACCAATCGCGCGCTTTGCCAACAACTTTCTTCGTGGACCGGGAGGGCGTCATCCGCGAGGTCGTCGTCGGCGGTCCGCTTCACGAGGTCGCGCTGCGCTCGACGATCGAATCGCTCCTTCAGGAGGGGGGTTCATGATCCCCATCCTGCAAATCGGCCCCCTGGCAGTACAGTTCCCTGGTCTATTGCTGCTGGGAGGGGTTTGGGCAGCAACGCTGCTGATCGAGCGGACGGCACGGCGGAATAAAATAAATCCAGATTTCATGACCAACCTGGTCTTCGTTAGCCTGGTGGTGGGGATCTTGGGAGCAAGGTTGGGTTATGCGCTTCGCTTTCTCGATCTATACCTAGCGCAACCGGGTGCGCTGCTGGCCCTCAACGCGAATACGCTCTCACCGCTGGAGGGCTTGATCGCCGGGTTGTTGGCTGCGCTGGTCATAGTCCAGCGCAAGCGGCAGCCGCTTCTCCCCATTCTTGACGCGCTTACTCCAGGCCTCGCAGTCTTCATGCTCGCCGTCGGGCTTGCACATATCGCCAGCGGCGATGCCTTCGGCTCTCCCAGCAATGTACCCTGGGCAGTTGAGATCTGGACTGCACGCCGGCATCCCTCACAAATCTACGAAACGATCGCTGCCGCGCTTATCCTATGGGCGATCCTGCGTCTGGAGAGCAAGCCAGGTTTCACGGGCTCTCCCTTCTTCAGCCTGATCGCACTTCACGCCGCAGCACGCCTCATCCTGGAGGCATTCCGCGGCGACAGCTTGCTCCTCTTCGAGACCCTGCGCGGTGCCCAGGTGGTAAGCCTGTGCGTCCTGCTCCTCGCGCTGGCCGCTCTCGGGCGGTGTGCGAGGACATCAAGCAACCACGCGTGATACCGACCGCAACCTGCGGGGGGCTCTTTGTAGGCCGATTGTAAGGGTGCTGTCCACAATCTTCAGGCATACTAGGAATACACCCGCATCGACACTCGCAAACTAGCTTTAAGGTGGGCGTGGTAATAAATCATGGGTGGGCGTCATCCCGTGTACAATAGGTCGATTGGGATCATACCTGCCTGCAAGGAACGGCGCCGAGTTGATCTCACCAGGTTGGATAGGATCGATCCAGCAAATCCTGACAGCACCAGAATTCCTATCTCTGGCGAGCATGCTCCCGGTGGTGGCCTGGCTGACCGACCGCTCGAAACGAGGACGTGAAGGGAACATCCCCGTGGCGAAATACCCACAAGGCAACGGCAACGATCGCACCGCCATGCTTGAGCGCGAGGTCCAGCGCCTGCGTTCGCTGCTGGTCATGACCGCCAACCTCAACGCCACTCTCAATTACGAGCGCGTGTTGGATATGACCCTTGATCTGGCAAACAGCGCGCTGGATAGTAGCAATGATTCGCGCAGCGTCAGTGCCCTGCTCCTGTTTGCGAACGATCACCTGTATGTTGCTTCGGCGCGCGGGCTGCCGCAACCTGATTTACGAGTGACCCTACCCGGGCAGTACGGTGTTCTGGGCGAGGTGCTTTCAACGCTTAAAACCAGGGAGTGCCAGAACCCGAGCACCGATCCTGAACTCAAGCGTTTGGTCGCACTGCACAATTGCCCGCTTGTACTCTGCCTTCCGCTGGTTGTCGGGCTGGAGATCTACGGCGTCCTGATCTTCGGCCACTCTGACAAGAGCTTTTTCTCACCCGATCGGGTTGAAGTGCTGGAGGCGGTCGCTCACCAGGCGATGATCGCGCTTCAGAACGCGCGGCTGTACCGGGATCTGGAGCAGGAGAAGGAGCGCATCGGCGAAATTCAAGAAGATGCCCGCCGTAAGCTCGCCCGCGACCTGCACGATGGACCGACCCAGTCGATCGGTGCCATCGCTATGCGCGTCAACTTCGCTCGCCGCCTGGTGCAGCGCGATCCCGAGAAAGCCGCTGAAGAACTGTTCAAAATCGAGGAACTCGCCCGCAGGACGACGAAGGAAATTCGCCAGATGCTCTTCACCCTGCGCCCACTCGTACTCGAGTCGGAGGGGTTGGTCGCTGCTTTGCGCCAGCTGGCTGAGAAGTTCCAGGAAAACCATGATCAAAATGTCATCGTCGAGTCAAAGGATGATGTTGTCAAAGACATGGAACTCGGGAAGCAAGGCGTCATCTTCTTCATCGTGGAGGAAGCCCTGAGCAACGCCCGTAAGCACGCCCAGGCCAAGCACATCTGGGTGCGATTGAAGCGGCGCGGGGCATTGCTCAACCTGGAGATCCAGGATGACGGGGTCGGCTTCGACGTGGAGAGCGTGCAGGCGAATTACGAGCAGCGCGGCAGTCTGGGGATGGTGAACCTATACGAGCGCGCCGAACTTGTCAACGGCATCCTCAAGATCGACTCGCAGCGCGGGCGCGGGACACGCATCCAGGTCTCGATTCCTATGACCATCGAAGCAGGCGAAAAACTCCACCGGCCTGGCTACGTCGCCTGATCCTATTCTCCCCTTAACCTTAAGGGAACGATATGCAAACGCTCCGCACCAGCGAGCGTCCGTGAACGATTCACCCCTATCTCTGGTATAGTTTATGGCTATCCTGTTTTGGCCCGGCTTGAGGTGTTAATGATCGCAGATGTCGCTCGCAGGCTTCGAATCAACGTTCAGAAGGTGATCGTCGGCAAGGATGAGCCGATCCATCTGGCATTGGTCGCGGTGCTGTGCGGCGGCCATATCCTGATCGAGGACGTGCCCGGGATTGGTAAGACGACACTGGCGCGTGCGTTGGCGGTTTCACTGGGCTGCAGCTTCAAGAGGATCCAGTTCACGCCTGATCTGCTTCCTTCGGATGTCACCGGGTTGAATTGGTTCAACCAGAAGAAGCAGGAGTTCGAGTTCCGGCCAGGCCCGATCATGAGCCAGGTTGTCCTGGCTGATGAGATCAATCGAGCGACACCGCGCACTCAATCGGCCCTACTTGAGGCGATGCAGGAACGGCAGGTGACAGTCGATGGCGTCACGCGGCCACAGCCGAAACCCTTCCTTGTGTTGGCAACGCAGAACCCGATCGAATTAGAAGGCACATTCCCACTCCCCGAAGCACAAATCGATCGCTTCATGCTCTGTTTGAAGATAGGTTACCCGAACGAGGGAGAGGAATCCGCCATCCTTGACCGTTTCCATGCCTCCGACCCGCTCGAGAACCTGGAGCCCGTTTCCACACCGGAGGAGATCCTTGAGCTGCAGGAACAGCGGAAGCAGATCCGGGTTGAAGCGAGCATTCGCGATTACATGGTTAAGATTGCCCGTGCCACTCGAGAGCATAATGAGATTGAACTCGGGGCCAGCCCGCGCGCGACGCTCGCCCTCTACCAGGCTACCCAGGCCTGGGCCGCCATCCAGGAGCGTGATTACGTTCTCCCGGATGATGTCAAGTTCCTGGCACCTCACATCCTTACACATCGCTTGATGATTTCGCCGCAGGCACAGCTGCGTGGCCGGCGCCCGGAGGAGTTGGTAGCCGACATCGTGAATTCGGTGCCGGTTCCCGTGGAAGACTGAGATGGCGCCGGATCGCTGGCTGCCGCTGTTGGGGACGATCTTCCTGATCGGAGCGATATTCCGGGTTCAGTTTCTAACGACCCTCTCGGCGACGTTGGCCGTGATCATCGCCATTACCTCCTGGTGGCGTGATCGTTCGCTAGAATCGGTTCGCTATAGCCGCAAACCTTATTACTGGCGTGCGTTCCCGGGCGAGAGAGTCCCACTCACGATTGAAGTTGAGAACGATAAAGCTCTGCCCCTTTCCTGGCTGCGGTTGGAAGACCCCTGGCCGTTTGCCGTTGGACCAGAAGAGCAGGATCAACTCGCCCCTTCTCACCTACCCGATCAGGGATTCCTGACGAACGTCTTCAACCTACGCTGGTTTGAGACCAAGCGGCGGTCATATTCGCTTCTTTTCCGCCGGCGTGGCGTCTATCCAGTCGGACCCGTCCGCATGCAGTCCGGGGATATCTTCGGGATGTATGAGCGTGGCATATCAATTGGCCGGGCAGAATATCTGACGGTTTTCCCCGAACTGCTCCCGATTGAAACCCTTGATCTTCCGGAACGCGATCCCTTCGGGGATCAGCGCTCACGACGCAGGATCTTCGAGGATCCGAACCAGCCGATGGGGGTGCGGGATTACCGGCCAGAGGATGGCTTCCGGCGGGTACATTGGCCGGCTACGGCTCGCACCGGTGAGCTGCAGGTCAAGGTGTATCAACCAACAGCTGCGCGCGTGGCCGTCGTTTGCATGAACGCCAGCACCTTCCAGCGCCATTGGGAAGGTGTGTACCCCGATCTGCTCGAGCGACTTATCAGCGTCTCGGCAACATTGGCGAACCACTTCATCGAGGAAGGCTACCAGGTGGGTCTAATCTCGAACAGCAGCCTGGCGCATTCCGACCGCCCCTTTAACATCCCCCCCGGTCGGTCCCCGAGGCAGCTGGGCCGCCTCCTGGGTGCATTGGCCGGGGTAACCCCGCTGGTGATGGTGCCCTTCGAATCCTTCCTGATCCGTGAGATGCCCAAAATCCCTTACGGTGCGAGCTTGCTGGTTGTAACCGCAATCACGCCCCCAGAACTTATAGATACCCTGCTGCGCCTGAAGCGGCGCGGGCGGGGTATTCGTCTGCTTTCACTCTCTCCATTGGCACCTCCCTCAATTCCCGGTATCCCGATCTCGCATCTCCCGTTTGAAGATGCCCACCCCGCATTCTTCGAGACCCAGGCTACTAGCAGGTAAGCTGCAGGCTTATGACCCACGCTATGCTTTCGCCGGAGAAGACTCATGTAGGGCTGAGTGATCGTTTCAATTCGTGGCAGCTCCTGACGGTTATTTCCTGGCTCGTAATGTACCTGGCCGGGATTGTCCCGGCCTGGTCGCTGATCAGTGACGTGCCCAAGAGTTGGTTGGCATGGCTCATTTTCGGGTTGATCGCACTTGCAACCTGTGGTGCCTCAGCCGTGCTCGCGCTGACTCATTTCAAACGGAGCGCGGCGCAGTTTATTTTAATGATGCTCCTTATCCTGTCCCTAGGTCTGGCTCTGCGCGGGTTGGTCTTTGTTACCCCTGGACAGAGCTTGTTGGCGATGCCGCCCCGCTTTCTGGGTTCGTTCGATGACGGCGCACCATTGATTGCCGCGCTGGCAACGGCGACAGCGGTGATCTACCTGTGGCACAAGGGTGACGTAGCCTGGCAGCACTGGATCGGCCCGCTTGTGGTACGCCGGACTTTTATCTCGGGAACAATCCTGTTTTTAGGGATCGGCCTGCTCGCTTCTGCGGTCAAAAACCGATTTCCAGTCCTTGAATTCTTCCTGTTCCTTTTCACCAGCCTGCTGGCCATGGGAGGTTCGCGCCTTTCAGCACAGGCTCACGTCCGAGGAGGGCGAGGGGTACCACTCACGCGGAGTTGGGTCCTTGGCCTGAACGGTTCGGCACTTGGCCTGCTGGGGTTAGCGGCAGCGACGGCTTTCATAGCAGGCGGTCCTGTTGCGAGCTTGCTTGCGGCGTTGTTCGGCCGGCTCTTCAGGGGGCTGTTGATCGTGTTCCTCCTGGTTCTAGAACCGCTTGTATATTTGATTATCGCCGCATGGAATATCTTGCTGACATGCTTCGGGTTAGGACCGGACCTGTTGCTTGAAGCACCCCAGATCTCGTTTGACAACCAGATCCAGGAGCAGCTTGCGGCCCTGTCGGGTGAAGTGCAGCCACCAGTCTGGGCTGATGATCTGGGGCACATACTTACATGGGCAGGCGGGCTGCTTGTTGGTGTCCTCGTTCTTGTTGTGATCATAACATCTCTGCGGCGGAACACGAGGCTCCGGCAGTGGCGGTCGACGACCGAGCAGGAGATCCCGGGCGGTGAGTCATTGTTCGCAGCGTTGCGCAGCCTGCTCAAGAGCAGGAAGAATTCTGCACAACCCGCGCGCCTGCTCCAGCCGGTACGACGTTGGATCGCCGCTGCCCGCATTCGCTGGATCTACAGTCAACTGCTGCGTTCACTATCCCGCATCGATCTCGAGCGCACAGCATCCGAAACCCCGCTCGAGTACCTGCAAAGGGTATCCCACGCGATTCCAGCTGGAGCGGATGACCTGGCGAGCATAACCCATGCTTACCAGCGTGTGCGCTACGGCGAGCTCCCAGAGACACGTGCGGATATCGATCAAGTAGAAGCATCCTGGGACCGTGTTCAAGGAGTAATCCGAGAGCGTAAGAAGCTTGAGGGGAAATCAATCTCCCCCTAAGAGGGGAAGGCAAGGACTGGGTGAGATGATGGGACAGTCCGGGGCCGGGTCGAACACCGAGAACGCATTCACGGCTGATAGCATCCAGTTTCATCCCTGGCGTGAGTTGAGCGCGCTGGCTTTGATCAGTCTCGAGATAAGCTGGCTGATCCTCTGGTTCGAAGTCTTTCGACGCAGCGATCCACTTTTCACTACGGGCCGAGCATACCTGGCCTTTGCGCTGAACATGGCTGCCGCATACTTGCTGGCGAGAGCAATGTTCCTCACCAAGTTTCGATCTTCCATCCGGCGTGGGTTTCTCATCGGGGCTTACTTGCTGGCGACAGCAATCTTCATCCAGAGCCTATTGGGGCAGCAGGAGACCACTGACTTTTCCTCACTGTTCAATAGGGGGCAATTCGATGGAGAAATCTTGCTACCGGTTGAACTGATCCTGGCCTTCATTTCAGCCTATATGTGGTTGAGAGGGGTGTCCCTCGCTCACAGCTGGCTCGATCCACGAGTGGTGATCCGCAGCTTCAGCTTCGGTGCGGGGATGCTCATCCTGCTCGGCTTCATGACGGTGTTTGTCAAAACCCCTCAACCTTTCTTTGGTCTGGGAAGCTTTGCACTGTCCGGGCTCATCGCGCTTGGGGCAGCGAGGGCTGCTTCGCTCGGCCGTCTGCGCGGTGGCCGCCCGATCTCATTTAACGCGACCTGGGTCGTGGGGATCCTCATCTCAACCACGACCGTGGCCTTCCTCTCGATTGTTATTGGCAGTGTGGCCGCGGGTGGTTTTGCACGCTGGATTGCCGGAATTTTTATGCTGCTGATCCGGGTGATTCTGATCCTGGCGGCCTTGCTTGTCAGCCCGCTTATCCTGCTGCTCCTGTTCAGCTGGCCCTGGTTCCAAAGTCAAGCCGAAGCATCACCGCTCTTGCAGGAGATCGGGCGAGAGCTCGCCCGGCTGGTGCAAATGCTCATGCAGCTGCTGGTCGATCTGAGCCGCATAATGCAGGATTCCTTCGAATCATTTCCGGACATTCAAGTGCTGAAAGCATGGTTTATTAGGGGTGCGTTTGCCGGGCTACTGGTGCTGATGCTGGTGTGGTTTGGCAAGAGATGGCGGCTGCCTTGGCGGCGGGATAATGAACCCCAGGAGCAGGCCAGCCGTCTCGACCCGCGTAATGTGAGTGGCAGGCTGGTCCAGTCTTTAAGGGAGGGGATACGGGATCTGGGTGATCAGCTGCGCAAGGTGCGCTTCGGCCCGGGGTTCCTTGGTGCACTTCGCATTCGATTGCTCTATGCACGCCTGATGCAATTGTGTGATGATTCTGGTACGCCGCGGGGCGAAACTATCACACCCCTCGAATTCCTCCCAACACTAGAGAACCTGTTTCCTCAAGCGCACGATGATGTACGGATCATGACCGAGGCCTACAACCGGGTTCGTTATGGTGAAATCCCCGAAACGCGGGGGGAGGTCGAAACAGTGAATCTGGCCTGGAAACGGGTGAAGGCTGAAGGCGCACGGCTGCACCGGATCCAACGTCAGTTTCAACCATCAAGCAAGTAGGTTGAATACTACTACTGCTAAAAACCCTCGGCTTCTTCAGCCTCATGGAAGTATAAAACGGCGCGAACCGGGGGCGGTCTGTGTGACTCTGTATTTCCGATTTGCGGCATAAATGGAGAAACAAAAACAGGCGCCTTCTGACGCCTGTTTGAGATATTTTGGCGATCGTTCGCCATGCCTTAGCTTTGCATGAAATCTACCAATTCCCGGCGCATACCGGGATGACGCAGACGACGCAGAGCCTGCGCTTCAATTTGGCGCACACGTTCTCGGGTAATGCCCATCTTCAGACCGATCTCCTTTAGCGTGTGTACCTTGCCATTCTCAAGCCCGTAGCGTAATCGCAGGACAAGCGCCTCGCGGTGTGGAAGGGCTTCGAGCATCTCATGCACGCGCTCCTCGAGCATATCCTGCACGGTGATCTCTTCTGGAGCGGGAGACTCTTCGTCTTCAATGAAATCCCCGATCACTGCGTCCCCATCTTGTTCGGTAGGCTTTTCCAGCGATAGCGGCCGCTGGGCGACGCGCAGCATGTAGTCAACGTCATCGGGGGTGATGTCGAGATGCTCGGCCAGTTCTTCGCGCCCCGGATCGCGCCCGAGGTCCTGTGTCAGCTGGTGCCGGCTGCGCAGCATGCGGTTGATGCGGTCACCCATGTGGACCGGGATGCGGATCGTCCGTCCATGGTCCGCCACCAGGCGTGTTACAGCCTGGCGGATCCACCAGGTGGCATACGTGGAGAACTTGTGACCGCGGCGGTAGTCGAACTTCTTGACTGCGCGCATCAGACCGACGTGGCCTTCCTGGATAAGATCCAGTAACGGCACACCGCGGCCGACATACTTCTTGGCCACGCTGATCACGAGGCGCGAGTTGGCCATGATCAGGTGCTCACGCGCCGCCATACCGTCCTCGATCAAGCCTTCAATCTTCCGGCGACGGCTTTCGCTGCACCCGCCCTTGGCTAGTTCGGCACGCATCCTGCGGCCGCGCTCAATACGCTTCGAGAGCTCAACTTCTTCATCACGGGTGAGCAGTGGCACGCGGCCGACCTGGCTCAGATACAGGCCAACTGTGTCACCCGAGTCGATGGCGTGGATGGCACTCGCCTCTGCTGGTTCCGAATCTTCCTCTTCCTCATCATCAGCAGCAGTGCTCACGCCCAGTTCGAGCTTGCGTTCAGCAATTTGGTCATCATCGAGGAACTCAATTCCGGCCGCGATCAAACCATCGTAGAAGCGCTCGAGCGTTGAGATCGAAGCCTCAGGCTCTGGAAGGACGTTCATAAGATCATCTAGGCTGATAAAACCCTGATCCTCACCAAGTCTGATCAACTGCAGCAAGGCGGATTGCTCTTCGTGTGAGAGGCCTTCCATTTCCGGTTCTTTCTCGATCGAGCTAGAACCCTCAATTTCTGTCATCATGCGCGCACCAAGTCCTTCCTTGGAAAAATTTATTACATCCACCCTTGATGGTAGCTTGTCGTTTTGAAGTGTAGAGTTGAATGGGAACGCTGGTCCCGGTTACAGGCTGATCGTATCCACTTTGCTCAACCTTCCAGGGACGGTTTGAAAAGTCATCCACACCAGTTACAGTGTACAACGTTTTGCTTAATGAATTCTTAATCTTGGGGCAAATTTCCGACTTAAACCTATCCCCGGGGGAATCTGGGGCGCTTTTTACGCATACTGATTACCCAAAGCGGCGGGATGCCGTTCGTCCGGAGTATGTCAATCGTAGGCTATCCAAGGCGACTCGTATCTGCTCGATCAGGCAAATTGGGGCGTTCGAGGCATGGATTGCGCCAACATGAGTCCACACACTGATTTGTGTGTTCTCGCGCGCTCAACCCAGATTTCACGCCGGCGGAGTTGGTTTCAAGGCGCGCGCATCTTGAGCGCCTTCTGGCTCAGATTTGCGATCAGCTTCTGGTAGGCATCGCTGAAACTGGCCACGCCTTGATCGAGCAACTCACGCGTCACTTGATCGAGGTCTATTCCGGCCTGTGAAAGCCGACTGATCTGTTCCCGGGCGAGATCGACATTGCGGTCGACCGTCCGGGCGAGCGTGCCATGGTCGAGCACGGCGGCGATCGTCTCCGGTGGGAGGGTATTCACCGTCTCAGGGCCAATTAGATTATCGACGTACAACGTATCCGGGTAGGCTGGATTCTTGGTGCTGGTGCTTGCCCAGAGGACACGCTGCGGCCGTGCACCCGAGGCAGCCAGGCGTTCCCAACGTGGACCGCCAAACTGTTCTTTAAACTGCTCGTAGGCAAGCTTTGCATTGGCCACTGCGATCATTCCCTGCAGATCGGTAGTGCCTCGCTCCTCGAGAAGCGGATCGATCTTGCTGTCGATCCGGCTCACGAAGAAGGAGGCGACCGAGGCCATACGATCGATCGGTTTGCCTGATCCCAACCTTGCCTCAAGTGCCTTCAGGTAAGCCTCGCTCACCGCTTCATACTGCTCGAGGGAGAACATGAGGGTGATATTGATCGGCAGGCCTTCTGTTAACAAGGTCTGGATGGCCGGATACCCAGCCTGGGTGGCAGGGATCTTGAACATGACGTTGGGACGGTTGACAAGCTTCTTCAGCCGCCGGATCTCATCCAGGGTGCCCTGGGTTTCGTGGGCGAGGTTGGGGTTGGCCTCGAGGCTGACAAACCCGTCGGCGCCATCGGATGCATCAAAGATAGTGCGCAGCATGTCCGCCGCCTGTTGGATGTCCGACACGGCCAGGCTTTCATAGACCGCGTCAATCTCAAGGCCCTGTTGGATGAGCCGGGCCAGATCCTCGTCGTAGGCGTCGCTTCCTGTCATGGCCTTCATGAAAATGCTCGGGTTGGAAGTCATGCCGCGCAGGCCTTGGTCGATCAAGGACTGCAGCTCGCCCGATGCGAAAAGCTCGCGGCTGATCTGATCGATCCAAATGGATTGGCCGAGTTTGTAAATATCGTGCAACTTCGTCATGCAAGTCCTCCTTGGCTCCCCTGGATTCTAACTGAAATGGGAGGGGGCATACCATGGATAGGTTTGAAAGCGCAGATCTTACACCGAGCCCCCCAGGCTGCCGATCAGCGATTGTTTAAGATTCCATAGTCCTTCCGTCAGCGAAACATGGTAAATGTGTGGGTTCATGATACGCCGCACACCGGGGTCGAGGCGCTCCAGATCGTGTACGCGTGCGGTACGCATCGATTCGAGCGAGGGCAGCGAGTAGACTAACTTGCCCTGGTCGAGAACTGGCACCAGCAGCGGTTCAATATGCGATATTTCAGACTGGTTCAGCGTACGCCGTGTGGTAAATTCCGTCGGGTGACGCAGCAGGAGCGGATCCATTTCTAGGGGATCCTCATCCCCCAGCGCCAGCAAATCGGCGGCTGCCCGGCCGCGCTGGTCGTAAATTCTCCACACGGTTTTGTGGCCGGGGTTGATGATCTTCTCCAGTGACTCGGAGAGCTTAATCGCGGGCGCCCATTGTCCATCCTTGCAGATCGCCACCAGCTTATAGACTCCATCCAGCGCCGACTGTCCGCGGGAAGTGATCAGGCGCGTGCCGACCCCGTAGACGAGCCGGTGGATGAGTTGATCCGGCTCGACATCGTAGAGCGGTGCTTCATCCTGGATCTGGCTGATGACCTGCCACAGGACGAGTTCATCAATCTGGTTGGAAAGCACGATGCGGGTTTCGGGGAAACCGGCTGCATCGAGCTGCTTAGCGGCCTGGATGCTGAGGTGCGCCAGATCGCCCGAATCGAGGCGGATGCCGACTGGCTCATGGCCCTTACGCCGCAGGCGTTCAAACACGCGGATGGCGTTCGGGATGCCGCTCTCGAGCGTATCGATCGTGTCGACCAGTAGCAGGCAGTCATCCGGGTAAACATCGGCATAGGCCTGAAATGCGTCCTCCTCTGTGCCCCCAAGCGTGAGGAAGGCCTGCACCATACTGTGAGCGTGTGTGCCTTTCGGTGGCAGGCCCAATATATGGGACAGACCGACGTTTGAGCTGAAATCAGCCCCGCCGATAAGCGCGGCGCGTGCCCCGGCATTGGCGCCCTTGTCCTGCCCGCGCCGCAGTCCGAATTCGAGCAGCAGCTGGCCACGACCGGCCTGCCGGATACGGGCGGCCTTGGTAGCGACGAGCGACTGGTAATTCAAATGGTTGAGGAGCGGGGTCTCCAGGATCTGGGCCATCGCCAACGGACCTTCGACGATGGTGAGCGGGACGCTGGGGTGGACGACGCGTCCCTCCGGGATGGCCTGCAGGTTGATCCCATCGAAGTTACCTGATGCGGCAAGCCAGGCGAGGAAGTCCTCAGCGAAGACTCGTTCACCACTCGTGCCGCGTTGATCCCGCAGGTAGTCAAGGTCTTCTGTCCTGAAATGCGCTTCCGCCATCCAATCCAGCAGCCAGGCCAAGCCGGCGTTGATGCAGTAGCCTGCCTGATGCAGACCGTAGGATGGGTAGCTGCGGAAGAAATGTTCGAATAAGGCCGGGGTCTCGTGCATGCCCATGCGGAAGTAGAGCTGGGCCATCGTGAGCTGGTACTCGTCGGTGAAGAGGATACCTTCGGCGGTGGTACGTTGATCAGGTTTCATATTCATCGTTCTCTCAGGTCGAGTTTAGAGCCAGGATCCCGGCTGCCGACAGCAGCGTGGTTCCAATAGCACATTTCAGGATACCATGATGAGGGTCGTGCTGTTGCTGAGATTTGGGGGAACCGGTTGGCAGATGTCGCAGGCGGCCGAGTCGTCGCTTAGCAGCATCACGTGCCTTCCCGAGGAGCCACGCGACGAGGGATCTCCATGACGATACACCGTAGGGCACGGCTGCAGATGTCGGAGACGGCCGAGTCGTCGCTCAGCTGTATCTTGGGGATTCCTCGCCCTTCGGGCTCGGAAAGACACAGTGGTACAGACCCGGGATGGCGGGTGTTCTGGAGCCTGAGCGTCACTCCGCCGGCCAGTCTGTTATAACTAGTGAAGATTCGCATCAGAAAACAAGGAGATAGGTATGCCACTGACATCTCGTGATCGACAGCGACAGCGAAAACAGCGCCGGGTGCGGAAGCTGCGTGAATACAAACGCCGCTACCTGGAATCAAAGGATGCACGTGAACGGCAGGCTCTGGAAAAGAAGATCCTCAAGCATCAACCTTCGTGGAAACCCGGTGGGGAGGGCTGAGACACCCCGCTCGGATTTCAGCTTGAAAATCTCAAGGATCGAGACATCGTACCGAGGAAGTGATCGATGCCGATGACGGGCGTCGTGTCAAAACCCGAAACAGAACGATTGCTGGTCGTCTCCAACCGGCTCCCGGTGCGGGTCAACCGGCTGCAGGGGGGAAAGCTCGAATATTCCCCCAGCGCGGGTGGTGTAGCCACGTCCTTGAATGCCCTGCGCGAGCAGATGGACATGCTCTGGCTAGGGACACCAGGTGTAAACGTCGATGGCCTGGATGAACAGCTGGTGGTTCAGCAGCATCTGCTGGAAGAGTTCGACAGCGTGCCCCTCTTCTTGGACCGGGGTGTGTTTGATCGTTATTACGATGGGTTCAGCAATGGCTGTCTGTGGCCACTCTTTCATTACTTCCCCCAGTTTGCACATTTTAATGAGGGCGAATGGCGAGCCTACCAGCAGGTAAACGAGCGTTTTGCTGAGCGAATCGTGAGCCTGGCCCGGCCGGGTGACACCATCTGGGTTCACGATTACCACCTGCTGCTGCTCCCGGCCTTGCTGCGCCAGTCGCTGCCGGATGCCTCGATCGGGTTTTTCTTACACATCCCGTTTCCCTCCTACGAGATCTTCAGGATGCTGCCCTGGCGTGAGCCGATCCTGCGCGGTCTGGTCGGGGCCGATCTCATCGGGTTTCACAGCTTCGGATACGCGCGCCACTTCTTAAGCTCACTCCTGCGGATCCTTGGCTTGGAACAGCACTTTGGCCGTGTTACGTATGGTGATCGGGCGATCCAGGTGGAGACCTTCCCACTGGGCGTTGACACGGATCGCTTCGCGGCTGCCCGGAACCTGCGTGAGGTACAGGAGCGACTGGGGGAATTCAAAGCAGAGATCGGCGATGTGAAGGTCATCCTATCTGTGGACCGGCTTGATTTTACGAAAGGCATCCGCGAACGATTAACAGCTTACGAAGGGTTTCTGGAGAAGTATCCAGAGTGGCATGGGAAGGTAAGCCTGGTTTCATTGCTCGTACCTTCGCGCACGCGTGTGCCGGAATACCAGAATCTAAAGAGCCAGGTCGACGAGCAAATCGGTCGTATCAACGGTGAGTATGGCCAGCCAGGTTGGACCCCCATTACCTACCTATATCGGTCGCTGCCGTTTGAGCAGTTGGTTCCGCTCTACCTGGCGGCCGATGTTGCACTGGTTCTTCCGCTGCGGGACGGTATGAATCTGGTGGCAAAAGAGTATCTGGCCGCTCGCAGCGATGGGACGGGTGTGCTGATCTTGAGTGAGACTGCCGGAGCGGCGGCTGAGCTGGGCGAAGCGCTGATCGTCAACCCGCACGACATGGAAGGCACCGTGGATGCGATTCACCAGGCGCTCACGATGCCGGTCGCGGCGCAGCGCCAACGCAATGCACCCATGCAGGCGCGCCTGAGCCGCTACGACATCGATCGCTGGACGCATGATTTCCTCTTCCAACTGCATCGTTTGCGGGAAGCGCGCCGGTTGCAGCTCCCGCGGCGACTCAAGGATGAGCACGAATCCGATCTAATAGTCGCCTACCAGCAAGCCGAACACCGCCTGCTCCTGCTTGATTATGATGGCACCCTCGTGCCGTTTGCCCAGACACCGGAGGCTGCTCGTCCAGATCCAGAACTGCTGGATCTGCTGCGGAAACTGGCCGCCGATGACCACAACCACGTCGCTGTGATCAGCGGTCGCGAATCCAGTACCCTGGAGGATTGGCTGGGTGGTTGTGGCGTGGACCTTGTCGCAGAGCATGGCGCGCACATCCGCCTCGCAAGCAGCGGAAAGTGGGAGCACTTCGATGATTCGCTGGATGACGAATGGAAAGTACAGCTGCAGCCCGTGTTCGAAGTATTCGTCGATCGAACACCAGGTTCGCTGCTGGAAGAGAAGAGCGCCGCCCTGGTCTGGCACTACCGACGCGCGGATCCCGATCTTGGGGCTCAGCGGGCGGCCGAATTGACTGAGGCTCTGGAAGGATACATTTCCAACACCAACCTGCACGTGCTCCAAGGGCACAAGGTGGTCGAAGTCAAACCGAGTACGGTCAGCAAAGGCCGAGCAGCTGCACCCTGGCTCACCGGGCAACCGGTTCCCCAGTTCATCCTTGCCATGGGAGACGACGTGACGGATGAGGCGCTTTTCGAGGTTATCCCCGAAGACGGGTGGACAGTAAAAATCGGTTCACCCGAGGGGTCGCATGCAAGATTTTTCGTATCGAACGTAAATAACGCGCGGGAGCTCCTTCAATCCTTGATCACAGCTCCCTGAACAGAATCCCCTTCAACTTCGAAATTCTAACAGTTCGTTGACGTTGCTTATATCCCTCATTAACGATAACGGGTTAGAAATAGAGGTGTAACCATCTCATAATTGGCATTGGAGGTGTTGCAATGACAATGATAACCCGTTGGGAGCCCTTCCGAGAGATGCGTCGGCTACACGACCTGCTCGATCGGAGCATGGATGATGCCTGGCTTCGTCCGGGTCGTGTTGACGGCGACCTGGAAGGTCCCGCACCGATCGACGTCTATGAGACCCAAAACGATGTCGTCGTGAAAGCCATAATGCCGGGCGTGAAAGCGGATGAGATCAATATCTCCGTTGATCGCGATGTGCTGACGCTGCGTGGCGAGACCAAGTCGGAGAGCGAGGAGCAGGATGACGAGCGGAATTATCACTTCCGTGAGATCCGCTACAATCGCTATGGCCGTTCACTCCGTTTGCCGGCACTGGTCGATTCGGACAAGGCAAAAGCCGAGTTTGAAGACGGCATCCTCACCCTGACTCTGCCCAAGGCTGATGCGGTCAAACCGAGGACGATCACCGTCAAATCGAAATAGACCCGAGACAGTGATCAATTGATATCGTGAAGGTAATCGAGACGGCGACCTTGGTCACCGTCTCCTTTTGATTCTACCCAGGGTAGATCGTATCTCAGTTCCAAACCTGCTGGACATCTCGAAGGTGCGCTCGAGACCCGCAAAGGGAACCGTCGGTAGTCAGCATGTTCTTTCGCTCCTGGTTCCGGCTTAGGGGGCGGATGTTCCTGTGGGCGTCTCGGTAGGTGTTGCGGTGGCGGCAGGAGCGGTGGACGTGCTGCCGCCGACGATAATGAGCACGTAGATCTCATCCCCGAAGTAGGTCCCGGTGTTCGTGGACATCCTCCAGTTGCTGCGGATGCTGCCTGAGGTAGTAGGGGCGGTCATGGCGACTGACAGTTCGGTATCCTCACCGGGACTGACCGCTTTATCCAGCGTCAGTGTCGAGCCTCCCATCACATCACCGCCGGTGAAGTTGAGCTTGAAACCAACCTCCCAGGCGCAGCTCCCGTTGTTGCGGACACGCCACGTTTTTGTGAAGGCTTGCCCGGGAGTCATGTTGGTGTTATCGGGGATGGTGACGTCGGCCATAAAGGCCATGCTGAAACATGAACTCGTCGGGAGACTCCCGGTTGTGGGCAATGGTGTGTTCGTTTGCTCCGGCGTGCTCGTCGCGGTCGGCGAGGGGGCAATTGTCGGAGAGGGCGTATTCGTTGGGATGGCCAGCGCGGTCTGTGTCAGGTCTGAGGCAAAGGTGGCCACCGCCTGCGTTTGGATCATCTCGACGCTGAGCGTGGGTGTGGCATCGGCGGCGCTCGACCCGCAGGCGCTGGCGAGGATCCCGCTCAAGGCGAGAATAAGGATCGATGTAAGTCGTGCTCTGGAGAGGTTCAATTGAAATCCTCCTTACTTAATTTCCGTTGAAGATTTGTTGCGTGAAATCAACTGGAGAAGCTCACGCACATGCACTTCTTGTTGGGCATCGCGACGGAGCGGGAGGTTCCGATTGATCGTGTAACAGTTTACCCGACCCTCCTTGCGCTTCGAAATGTAACCTTCCAGTTCCAATTCCTTGATAATGCGGATCACAGTTCGTTCGGTAATGCCGAGGGCCGCCGCAACTTCGCGGGAGGTCTGCTGCTGTTCCCGATCCAGGATCGTGAGCACGGCAGCATGGTTCGTGATGAAGGTCCACTTCTTTTTTGTCATAATCTCACACCGCCCAAAAAGTGTATCGAATAACATGACAATAAATACATGATAATTATAACGCATATTGTAACTAAGCTGGGCAGCTCGTCAAGGTTCCAATGTCCAAGTGAACCGATTGCCTTTACCAGGCTCCTCTAAACATTTGGAATTTTATCCTTCCATTCCAGCCAGCGTCCTCATTGAAGATGCGGGGGAGAGATTGAGGGGGTAATGAAGACGACGGACCGCGAGGCCCGCCGTGTTGTTTCCTATGGCTCCTCGGGTAGGACTCGAACCTACAACCCATCGGTTAACAGCCGATTGCTCTGCCAATTGAGCTACCGAGGAAGGCTCCGAGATTATAACCGTCACGGTTGACGGGCGTCAAGAAACAGCGAAGGCAGCGTGCGACTCCGCTATAATACCCACATGCCAATTCTCGCACAGGATGCCCAACAGGATACCCCTCACCCATTGCGCACGAAGCTGACTTTTGCTGCGGCGGCGGGCGTCGTGCTGCTTTGGCTGCTGCTCACGCCGGAGGGCGCTCTGGGTAAGGCAGACGCCGTCGGCTATGCCGTCTGCCACCGCATCGACCTGCGTTCCTTCCACCTCGGCCTACGCCAGCTCCCGCTATGCGCCCGCTGCACGGGCATGTACCTGGGCGCTCTGCTTGGATTGGTCTTCTTTGCCCTCCGCCACCCGCGCGCTGGCCGATACCCCTCGCGGTCGATCCTGGTTTTTCTCGTGCTTCTAGCACTGGCATGGGCATTCGATGGCTTGAATTCTTTCCTGAGCGTGATCCCGGGCGCGCCGCACTTATACGCACCCGACAACACGTTACGTCTGATCACCGGCACAGGCATCGGGCTGGCACTGGCGGCGCTGATCGCGCCCGTCTTCAATCAGCTGGCCTGGTCCGACTGGCGCGATGAGCCCACACTCGGCTCGTGGCGCGAGTTCGGGCTGCTGCTCCTGTTGGCAGGGGGCTTGATTATGCTTGTGCTGAATGACAACCCGCTCGTGCTTTACCCACTTGCGCTGTTAAGCGTGTTTGGCGTGCTGGCGCTTTTGACCAGCGCCTATGCGTTAATAACGATACCCTTCCTGCGCCGGATTTCCTCCGCGCAGCATTGGACCGAGCTGTCGCTGCCGCTCTTCGTGGCGGCGGCGCTGGCTCTAGTCCAGATCGGTGCCATCGACCTGATCCGCCTGGCGGCGACAGGGACCTGGGGCGGATTTCACCTATGAGGAGAAGAATATGGACCCACTGAGCGGCGTCTTTGCCGCCTTCGGATTGGCCGCAAGCGCCGGCTTGAACGCCTACATACCGCTCTTGATCATGGCGTTGATTGGGCGCTTCACGGATTGGATCGTGCTCGCTTCCCCTTGGGATGCCCTCAGCAGCTGGTGGGTGATCGGGGCACTCATCCTGTTGAGCGTGGTCGAGTTCTTTGCGGATAAGATCCCGGCCGTCAACCACGTCAACGACGCCATCCAGACCTTTATTCGTCCCACGGCAGGCGCGGTGGCCTTTGCAGCCAGCGCAAACGTCATCACCGAGGTCCACCCCGTGGTGGCGATCATCTCCGGCCTGCTTGTTGCCGGAGTGGTGCACGCCGCGAAATCCGCTGCCGTTCGCCCAGCGGTCACCGCCACGACCGGGGGCGCGGGCAACATCCCGGTTAGCATCGCCGAGGATGTGCTGGCGACAGTGCTCTCGATCCTTTCGATCGTGATCCCGGTCTTGATTGCCACGCTCTTGATCGTGATCACTTCCTACATCATTTGGTGGCTCTGGCGGAGAGCGAACGCAGAACGATAACGATCCTGACCTTTACGATCCTCAGAACGGATCTTCGCAGTTGAATATCTGCCAGTGGAGCGCGTCGAGTGCTTCCAGGCAGCTCAACCGCTCCTTTTGTGTCAAATCCAGGGCCGCGAACTCGTCTGCATCCAGCAGCTGCATGCGGCCGTCGGGCAGCCGCACCAGGTCAAGCGCAAGATCGTCGGCGTGGATATGCCCGTCCTCGAGTATCGCCGGGCGGGCCAGGTTGCAGTACCAACCCTTGAGCGCGCCTGAACCTCCGGCGTAGACTGTGAAGATGTTGTAGCTGCGCTTGAAATAATAGGTTTCGAGGAAGCGATCCCCGCGCATAAAGGTCAGCAGACCTAACGCAACCATCTCACGATTGAAGGCTGCCTCGATCAGCACCGAATGCTCATCCTGCTCAAGGATCATACCGGGATAGGCTAAAATTTCTTTCCCGTGTGAGTTGCGCTTATGCACGATCACTTTTCGTTTCACGCCAGCACCTGCAGCGCGTGCAATGGGTCAAACGATAACTCGACCACCTGCCCGATCTCGGGCGCGTCCAGATCCGAGTCGAGGGTGCAGGCCAGCTCGACCTGGCTGGTCTGGACCTTCAATCGCAACGCCTGCCCACGGAAGGAACGATCCTTCACACGGCCATGCAGGACCTCCGGTCCCTCACCATCCAGCTGCATCCGGTCCCCACGCAGGAGCGCCGTAACTTGACCGCGCAGCCGAGTCTCTGTCGGATAGGTTCCGAAAGGTGTTTCGACCTGCGCCGCTCCGTCCGCATCCCGGACTAGCGCCGGGAAGAGATTGGTCAAACCCAGGAATCGAGCTGCGAAGGCGGTGTGTGGATTGTGGTAGAGCTCGAATGGTGTCCCGATTTGTACGACGCGGCCGGCGTTGAGCAGCACGACCCGGTCGGCGATGGCAAAGGTTTCTTCCTGGTCATGGGTGACATAGAGCACGGTCTGATCGAGCTCGCTGAGAATGGCTGGTAGATCCAGCAGCAGCCGTTCGCGCAGCGTCCGGTCGAGTGCACCTAACGGCTCATCGAGCATCAGCAGACGCGGGCGGGGGGCCAGCGAACGGGCCAAAGCCACACGCTGGCGCTCACCCCCAGAGAGCGTATCCACCTGTCGCGCCTCATAACCTTCTAGGTCTACAAGCCGCAGCGCTTCCGATACGCCCGCCTCGATCTGATCATCACGTAGTCCTTGCATCCTCAGCCCGAAGCCAACGTTGCCGCGCACGTCAAGGTGCGGAAAAAGGGCGAACTCCTGGAACATGAGCCCAAACCCTCGCAGATGGGTCGGAACATCCGCCATGTCCTCTCCTTGCCAGAGAATCTGACCACGGTCGGGCCGTTCCAACCCGGCGATCAGGTGCAGCAACGTACTCTTACCGCAGCCGCTTGGACCAAGCACAGCCACGATCTCGCCCATCTGCATTTCGAAAGAGATGTCGTCCAGAGCAGCAGTCTCACCGAAGCGTTTTACGAGGTCCCTGATTTGCAGCACAGTTTCTCTCTCAGTCACGGTGCCTCATTAGAATTCACCAACCTCTGCCAATCGAAGCCGCTCGATGGCGAGCATGCCGCCAGCTGTGACGAGCATGAGTAGTGTGCTCAAGGCCATGGCCATGCCAAAATTGATCGCTCCCGGGCGGGATAGGAAGCGGAAGATGGCGACCGGCACGGTGGGGAACTCAGGCCTTGCCAGGAGGGCCGAAGCGCCAAATTCGCCAATTGAGATCGTGAAGGCAAAAACAACTGCCACGAGCAGCGCGCGTCCGACGAGCGGCAGATCGATATACAGCATCACCTGTCGCGGGGCGGCACCCAACGCTGCTGCAGCCTGTTTCAGATTGGGCTGGATGCTCTGCAGGGCAGGCACCAGGCTGCGCACGAAGAAGGGGAAGGCGACCAGTGTATGGGCGATCGGCAGTAGGACCGGTGATGTCCGCAGGTCGAGCGGTGGCTGGCTTAGGGTGACGATAAAGCCCAGACCGAGCGTTACGGCAGAGGCCCCGAGCGGAAGCATGAGGAGCGGGTCGAGTATGCGCGCCAGGCGCGAGCTTGTACGCCGGGCGAGGGCCCAGGCGGATGGAGCGCCGATCAGGAGTGAGAGTAGGACTGTGGCCGCAGCGTAGAGCAGCGAATTCCTGATGGCCTGGGTGGGTGGCACGAAAAAGATCGAGCTCTGCGGATCTTCTGACAGCTGACGGTAATTCTCGAGTGTCCAACCCTGCTGAACAACTTCACCTCGTGGCGCTGTGCCATAGCGCGTGAACGAGCGCGCACCCAGCGCAGCCAACGGGGTAACGAGCACGATCAAGAGGGCTGCGATCAGGACCCCGGCCGCAAGCTTCTGGCGCGATGAGGCTAAACCTTTCTGCGTCAGAAGCACCGGACGAAGTGTGATCGGGCGGGCAATGCGCTTCGCCAGTCGCGTGTAGAGAACACTTATTGCAAGGGTGCAGACGAGCTGCAGAAGGGAGAGAGAAGCTGCCGTGGGAAGATTGAATAGGTTGACCGTCTGAGTGTAGATTTCCACCTCCAGCGTCGCAAACCGCGGACCCCCTAGCAGAAGGATCACGCCGAAGGAGGTAAAGTCGAAGAGGAAGACGAGCAAGCTCGCGGCCATGATTGCGGGCGAAAGCAGCGGTAGGCTCACCCGGCGGAATGCCTGCCAGCGAGTTGCGCCAAGTGTTTCGGCAGCTGCAGCCAGGTGCGGATCAAGATGTGACCAGAAGTCGCCCACCATGCGCAGCACGATCGTCGTGTTGTAGAAGACGTGAGCCAGCAGGATCGCCCCCAAAGTGTGCATGAAATTAAAGGGTGGATGGGCCAGGTTGAACTGGTTCATCAAGAACATGTTCAGCCACCCATTCGGCCCAAGTAGCGCGTTGAAAGCTGCGGCGACAACGACCGTAGGGAGCACGAATGGAATCCCCGATAGGGCGCGCAGGAGCGTTTTGCCTCGAAATCGGTAGCGGGCAAACAGGTACGCTCCCGGCAGGCCGAGCGCCAGGGTCAAAAGCATCGAGAGCGTGGCCTGCCCAAGTGTAAACCCGAGGATCGAGCGCGTGTTCTCTGATGTCAGTGCTTGAAGCAGAAGAGAGAATATTCCCTGGTCGCCCCGCCCGAAGCTAATGCTGAAGATGCGTGCAAGAGGGTAGAAGAAGAACACCACCAGGAAGGTCAACGGGGGCAGCCACAGGAGCCATCCGGTCTGGAAGCCCGTCCCGCGTTTGTTCACCCGGAGGCTGGAAGGATTCGCATTCAACGAAGTACGACCTCGGTCCAGGAATCGATCCAGGACTCGCGGTTGCGGGTGATCTGATCCGGTGTTAGGTGAGCAGTTGTCTCTGGGATCACAAGGTGTTCCCTGAAGACCGGCGGGAGGGAGGCGGCGGGGTTGACCGGGAAGACGAACATGTTAAGTGGCATATCCTCCTGGAAGGCAGGTGAAAGCATGAAATCGACCCAGGCCTCAGCCAATCTGCGCAGTTCCGTCCCGCGCAAGATGCCAACGAATTCAATCTGGCGGAAGCAGCTTGTCCCGCCGCTGACAACACCGCTCGGTGTTTCGTCAACGGGTGGGTCGGCGAAATAGACCTCTGCCGGTGGGCTCGAACCGTAGGAGACGACCAGCGGGCGAGAGCCGCCATGCAGCGAGTACTCGCCGTAGTAGGCCGATTCCCAATCGTTAACGACCAGCACATCGTTGTCCACAAGCGCTGCCCAGTAGTCCAGGTAACCGTCTTCGCCAAAGGTGCCGATGGTCGCCAGCAGGAATGCTAGGCCGGGTGAGGAGGTGGCTGGATTCTCGATTACAAGCTGCCCCCGGTATTCCTCAGCGGTCAGATCCTGAAGGGTTTTAGGGGGAGCCTGATCAGAATCCGCAAAGAAACGGCGATCGAAGTTAACACAGACATCACCATAATCCACAGGGAGAGCGCGATTACCCGGATCGAGCTTGAACTCATCCGGGAGGGCTTCCAACACCGGTGAGGCATAGGGTTCGAAGATGTCCTCTGCGATCGCTCGACTTAGGAAGGTGTTGTCTACGCCGTAGAAGACATCCGCTAGCGGATTGTCGCGAGCAAGGATGGCCTTGTTGAGGGCGGTCCCGGCGTCGCCGGCCTTCAGAAAGCGCAGTTCGACAGCATGCTGACTTTCGAAGGCGTCCACGACGGCCTGGGAGATCTCAAACGAATCATGCGTCATCACGGTCAGGATTGGCCGGGGAGCAGTTGAGCCCGAGCCGTTCGGTTCCCCAACTCCTGAAGCGGGCGCAGGGGTGCAGGCTGCCCATCCCAGGATCGAAAGCATGCCGATGATGAATACTCTTTTAAGCATGTTGAGCTACCTCCCTAGTTTTAATACGACCCAGTTCAGCTCTAAGGTGCACGTAGAGCAAGGAGCCCTTTTCGAAGGCCACACTTGCCTGCGCCTCGGAGAGCACGTTGCTTACACCACGTGTTGTTCCGTAAGGGAGCGCCTCGTGCCGAAGGGGATATTCGAGACCGGAGGTCTCTATCCCGAGGGCATCGCCACCGAGTGGGATGAATGAGACGGTCTCGCCTGGTTTTCCCAGAATCGGGTGTTGACCGGGTTTAAGCAGACGTAGTTCTTGCAACCCGTCGGCAAATAGCAGCGGCTGGTCCCCGAGGGCAGGTAAAGTCGCCAGGAGCACATTGGCGATCGTTTGATCCCAGCGCCCTCCGAGGCCGCCCAGGACTAGAATGCGATCAGCGCCGCGCTCGACCGCGGTTTTCAATGCAAGTTCAAGATCGGTCTCATCCTTGCGAGCCGGATGCTGCAGGATCTCGATCGATTTGTTCTGCAGCAGGCGGATGATGCCATTCTCAATCGAATCGAGATCTCCAACTACAAGATCCGGAAGCAGGTCAAAGGCCAGGATGTGATGCAGTCCGCCGTCGGCGGCAAAGATCCGGTCCTCCGGTTCGAGCCGGGAGCGATCCAGTTCAGGGTGCTTGATCTCACCATTGCTGAAGATGACGACACGCACGAAAAAACCCTCCACATTCTTCCGGGGAGGGATGACTGGGTACGCATCCCTCCGCCGGTATTACCCGGTTCAGGTCATGCGGGTCGAGGACAGATCGGCCCTCCTCTCAGCCCGGCGCATCCGAGCTCCCCGTGCTATTAGTTGTGTTCAGACAAGTCTGAGTATAGTCCGCCGGGAAGAGGTGGTCAAGCGAGTTGACAGCGAGTTGCAGGAAGTGGATTTCCGCTCTGAGTTGGGCAGGCAACCCTGAGGCGATATTCAGGGATTTATTGCTTGAGGAGGAGTTCAATCTGGGTCAGGAGCTCGTCCATCGAAAATGGCTTCAGGATGTAGGCCTGCGCGCCTGCTTCCATGCCCGCCCGCACTTCGGCCTCCTGCCCTTTGGCGGAGAGGAATGCAACCGGGATCGCGGCCAGCTTGTGATTGGACTTGATCTGCCGGCAGACCTCGTAACCATCCATGCGCGGCATGCGCACATCGAGCAGCACCAGATCGGGCATTTCACGTCCGACCAGATCCAGGGCACTTTCCCCATCGGCGGTAGCGATGACATCAAAGCCACTGTGCTGCAGTGTAAAAGTGATGAGTTCACGGATATCGCGCTCGTCTTCGGCGATGAGGATCTTGGTCATACGTGTTCTCCCTCAGAGGCGGCAATGGATTGCGCATTCGTGATCGGCAGCGAGAGCGTGAAGGTGGTGCCCCGACCGGGGATGCCCTCGCTTGTAACCCAGATACGACCGCCGTGCATTTCAACCAGGTTGAGGACGATGGCCAGCCCCAGGCCGGTGCCGGCGACACCCATGATCAACGATTGTTCACCGCGGAAGAAGCGCTCAAAGATACGGCCTTGCTCGTTAAGTGAGATCCCGATGCCGTTATCCATCACCTCCAGCTCGATCTGATCATTTACCAATACGGCGCTGACGGTGATCTTGCCCCCTTCGGGGGTGTAGTTGAAGGCGTTCTCTACAAGATTTGTGAGAATTTGGCGTACGCGTTCTGGATCCCCCCACAATCGGGGAAGGTCTGGGGGGGGTTCGATCACGAGCTCGATATGCTTATCATGCTCACGCCGCTGCCGTTCGACAAAGAGTTGGGCTTCATGCAGCAGCTCGTGTACATCGATCGGTTGAAAGGATAGGGTGACCTTTCCGGCTTCAATGCGCGAAATATCAAGCAGGTCGTTGACCAGGATCTCGAGCCGTTCGGTGTTGTTCTTTACGATGTTCAGGAAGCGGCGCTGTTCTGCGTTGAGCGCACCGGCCGCGCCCATCAACACCAGGTCGACAAAGCCCTTGATCGAGGTCATCGGGGTGCGCAGTTCGTGACTGACGGTAGCGACGAACTCTGATTTCAGCCGATCGACTTCGACCTCACGCGTGATGTCGCGGAAGATCGAGACCGTTCCCAGGAATTCTTGGCCCAGGACAACCGGCGCCGGGTGGATCGAAAGCACTCGGTCGTCTTCGAGCAGCAAGCGCTCGCTGACATCGCTCAGTGCTGCAGGTTCGGGAGGGGCCTGTTTCCAGGATCGGATCGAGCTTGCCCAGCGCTGGCCTTCCGAACCATAGAGCCCGATGAAATCGAAAACTGGGTGTCCGAGGATCGCCTGTCCTTCAATCCCCAGGATCCTTTCGGCAGCAGCGTTGAAGAGCACAACGCGGTGTTCATCATCGGTCACGACAACACCATCCGCGATCGACTCGAGTATGGCGCGCGAGGTGCTCGAATCAACCTGCTGGGTACGCAGCATTGAACCCATGCGTTCGGTTTGCTCGCTGATCAGGGCGTAGAGTTCGGCATTCTTGATCGCCACGGCGACCTGGCCGGCAGCAGTGGAGAGGGTCCGCCTCACGTCCTGTGAGAACGCGGCACGCTCCGTGCTTAGCAGCAGGATCGCCCCTAAGCGCTCATCGTTGGCGATCAAGGGCGCGGCTGCGGCGCTTACGTAGCGGTCTGCATCCCCATCGAACGCGATCCAACGGCTGTCTTGTTTCAGGTCATCGACCAGGAACGTCTGATGTTGTGAGAGTGCCCAACCGGCGAGCCCAGCTCCCGACCCATGTTCAAGTGGGATCCCCCCCGGTGGAACAGCCAGCCCAGTGCCGGATGAGGCCCGCAGCGTGAAGCGATCACGTTCAGGATCGAAGAGCAAGATCAAGCCCCGTTCAGCGGGCGTGATCTCGATGAGAACCTCGAGCGTTTGATCAAGGACGCGCTCAAGATCCAGGCTGGTAGAGATTTCAGCCGCCAATCGCAGCAAGCTATCCGTCCGCTGCAAATCCAATCCCGGATCGTGAGACGGGTGGCCGGATACGGCCTGGGCTTCAGGTTGGGTTTGGGTATTGGCTGCGGCCGCTCTCCGTTCGAGAAGCTGGCCGTACTCGTGGGTGAGGAAGACGAAGAGCTCAGCCTCCTGGATTTCGAAAACATGATCTTCAGCCATACGGGCTACAAGCAGCATACCCTTAGGCCCGTCTTTAGTAGCCAAGGGGGCGAAAAGCAGATGCCGGATTGGGCCAGAGCTAGCTCCCGGGGGTAGACCAAGTCCTGGAAAGGACGGATCCTCACCGATCGTATTGGACAACCAGTATGCATGCGTCCTCAAGACGGATCCGAGCGTGGTGTTGGGTCCTGCCTCCAGTTTCCAATTTTCAAGTGTGTGGACGAACTCTCCATGCCCTGCGTTCGAATAGACTAACGTGTCGGTCCCTGGCAACATGCTGAACCCAGCCAGAAGGTCGACCTCGAGCAACGCTGCCAGTGTTTCAAGGGCGTCCGCAGGCGAGATGCTGCTGGCCTCACTCCACCACCCAAGGGAGCGTAGTTCATTGAGCGCAGCGAGCTGGCGCATGTGCTTCTGGTTATCTCCGGCGAGGCGCAAGTTGCGCAGTGCCGCGCCGATCTGGGCGATAGCGAGCTGAAAAAGAGCGATGTGATTGGGGCTGTATCGGTTTGGTTCGCGATGCGCGATTTCCAGCGTTCCAATCGTTTCACCCTCACGCCGTAGTGGGGCACCCAGGAACGATCGGAAGGGAAATTCTTCGTCTGTCGCTGCAGGTCGCGGCTCATCTGTTTCCTGGCAATCAGGGATATGGAGAATATTGCCATGTTCGATCAACCAACCTGTGAACCCCTGACCAAACGGATAACTCGACCGGGCGCCGCGCTGGAAAGATGCTGATACCTGGGGTGAGGTCATACGATGGGGGATGATCCTGCCGCTCTGCGGCTCGATCAGGTTGACTTCGACAATCTCCGCTGGTAGTAGACCGAAGATTCCTGTGAGGGTAATCTGAAGAAGCGCTTCGCGGCTGGGGGCATCAGCCAGCAGCGAAACGAGATTGGTCAAGCGTTCCAGATCGGCTGTGTTTCTGCCGCCAGCCATCTGTTTGGGAGAAGCGGGCAACACTACCTCCAAGGCGTGCACCAGTGCCTGGCTTGTATTCCCATCAGCCGGCACGATGCGGTTTGGATGATCAGGTTGGGTTCAAGCTATCTTTCCGGCGCGCTTCGAGCGCTGCCTCCGTCAGATCAGCCAGATCATCGAAAGGCCCATCGCCTTCATGAATCAACCCGATGGAAATACTCAAGCTAAGTTGTTCCGAGCCCGCCGGGTCAGGCTTACTCTGCAGCGGGATCAGCTGCAGCAGGTCTAGGAAGCGCCCTTTAATCTGGTCCCGGATCATGTCGGCGAGTGCTGGCGAGGTGAGGATGATGAAATTGCCACTTCCTGCATGTCCAAGAAAATCATCCTCACCACCGGCGGATTGCACCACGTCGCTCATGAGTGATGCCAACAGGTGGAGCACGTCATCCGTCGCCATAAACCCATGGCTCGCCTGGAAGTCATCCAGATTTTCTATGCGGCAATCAAGCAGTGACCAACCGCTTTGATCCAGTAGACCCTGCAGCCGCTGCTGGATCAACCCTCCTGCCGGGAGTCCCGTGCGGGGATCGATGTAGCGCTCACGTTCAGCCCGGCGCAGCGCGTTCTGAACACGTAATTTAAGTTCTTCGATATCAAACGGTTTGGTGATGTAGTCGTCAGCGCCCATCTCCAGGCCGGAGATTCGATCGCTGCGCTCATCCTTCTGGGTCAGGAAGATAATCGGGATATGGCTTGTGCGTGGAGAACTGCGCAGATCCTGACAAATCGAATAACCGTCCATATCGGGTAGCATGATGTCGAGCACGATCAGGTGCGGCCGTTCTTTTTTGACCTTGGCAAGCGCCTCAGCGCCGCTGGCCGCCACATCGACCGCATACCCCTGGCCATCGAAGTAGATATTGAGAATGTTGGCAATGTCGAAGTCGTCCTCGACGACCAGGATACGGCCTTTGTTTATCATCGTCCCTCCTGCGGCACTGCAATTGAGCTAGCAGCTCCACAACGATGCGATCACCCTGCGTGCGGGAATCTCGCCCGAGCAGCCTGTGAACTTCAGGCGGCTCCCATCCATCTTACGGGAAAGCAAAAGCATCTTCAACCACGACCTTCGGTTCATCTTAGCTATATCAGGGGGGCTGGGGGTGGGAGGGAGCGGTAGCGCGGCAGCAACTCAGCGAGGAGGCGCGAGCGCGCCCGAGTTTAGCGCGGTGCAGAGATCAGGATTTCATCTCCTCCAGGATGCTGTAGAGTAGTTCGAGCAGCACGTTCTTCACGGTGTCCTTATCCTTGGCGACGCACGGCAGCATCTTGACCTTTGAGTCGAGATTGAGCGCGATCCTCAGGTCATCCACCTCCCATGCATCGTCCTGATCCTGTTTGTTGGCAGCGACGACGTACGGGGTGGGGGCATAGGCCCTGAAAGTTTGCAGGATGCCGCGTGCTTCACGGAAGGTTTCTGGACGGGCGGAGTCGACCATGACCACGAAGCCCAACATGCCTTCAGACAGGATCTCCCACATAAAGTCGAAACGCTTCTGGCCCGGTGTCCCGAACAGGTACAGCACCAGATCGTCATCAACGGTGATCCGTCCGAAGTCCATCGCGACCGTTGTGGTCTCCTTGATCCGTTCTGCCTCACTGCTGATCTTGCGTTCGGTCGAGACGACGTCGATCTCGCTCACCGATTGGATGAACGCCGTCTTGCCGGAGTTGAACGGACCTGTAACAACCATCTTTACTGTTTGCATAAGCACAAATCCCTTACAGTGACCGGATTCGGTCAATAAGGCGGTTCACCAATCCTGTTTGCTTCTTCTCGTCTACGGGCGGCAGGTTTTGAGCCTGGGGTGGGAGCGGCATCCCTTTCGGCCGGATGATCTCGACCAGCCCCGCTTGGATCAAACCATAAACGATCCGGCGGATTTCCAGATCGTTCATCTTGTTCGCCTTCCCGATCTGGCGGATGGTATTCTTGGGGTTGATGTAAGAGACGACCTTCCACTCCTCCACTGTCATCTGTACATCGCGTATATTGGCCCCGGGCCGATCGACAAAGTTCATCGCCATTTCAAGGCTGGGGATCTCTTCCTTCAAGAGCTCGTACTCCTCCATCTTGCGCGAGCCTTCCATGATGATGTTCTCGAGATCGAGACGAATGGTGATTGCATCATCAGGGGGCAGTACATCGGCATCGAAACGGAAGAGGCCCTCGATCCAGGTGAAGAGTAGGTAGATGATGTCAAGAATATGCTGGCGGATGCTGGCCAGGATGTCCTGCTGAGTCAGGTAGCCAGCGTTGATCAGCAGCAATCCCAGCTCCTTATCACTGCGATCGGTGGCGTGGGATTTAATCACATCGGCTTGCTTGCTGGTGATACGTTCAGCCCGGGTCAAAATACCCGTCAGCGTGCCGTCCTGGTTCCCCATTTGGGCATAAATCAGTTTTCCTTCGCGGAAGGATACCCAGGCGATTGAATCCGGACCTTCAACCGTAAGGGTGCCTGTCTTGCGCGCCAGGTTGATCAAGTTAAGCAGCTGGGTGACGCTAAAATCGCGCAGGTTGCCCTTAAGCGCCATGCGGGCCCCTTTGAAGGAACAGCAATGTATTATGCCCCTCGGAATACCGGGTTATGCGTATACCCCCGGCGTTTCGGCTTGGGTAAACCGGTCTGAAACGGCCTCGAAAGCAAGTGCCGGGATTATACATGGCGGATTCATGCGTTGCAAACGTCACGTTATTCCTATTGCAGAGGTCAGTGTCTGCTTATGTTACAATCCCGGCCCTTCCGAAGAAGGATGATATACAGCGCATGAGTCGGTTGAGCATCTTGGCGATAATGGTTATATTTGCGGTCGCTGGCTGCGCCCCACAGGCGGTCCAGCCCGTACTTGACGCTAGTTCGACCGCGGCTGCTAGTGGTCTGATCCCTGCCAGCGTGCCCTCAACTCCGACGATTTCCACTCCACGGGTCACGCAGTCCAGCACGCCACAAGCACCGGTCCTCAACCCGCTAACCGGCCTGCCTTTGGAGCAGGACTGGCGCCTGGCTCAGCGACCGATCCTGATCAAGGTCTCAAATTTCCCACGCAATAACCGACCGCAGTGGGGCTTATCCTTCGCAGATATCGTCTTCGAACACTATGCCGAGGGAGGTTTGTCACGTTTCTCGGCGCTTTTCTATGGCCAGGAGGCGGAGATTGTCGGACCGATCCGGTCGGGCCGGTTGATCGACCTGGAGCTGATCGAGATGTACTCGGCCATTTTCGCCTACGGGAGCGCTGATTACCGCGTTAGGGAGGCGATTGCCAATTCAGATTTCGCCGCACGTGCCGTTTCAGAGTACCCGGCGCGCTGCCCACCGATGTGCCGCTACGACCCGGTCAACCTGAATCATCTCATCACGAACACGCTCGCAGTGCGGGCGTACCTGGCAGAGCAGGGTCAGCCGGCGGTTACAGTCAATTTACAGGGCATGCATTTCGATCGCACGTTGCCTCTCACGGGGTTGATCGGACTCGAGCTCGAAGTCCATTACTCGCGAGGGAATTTTCATCGCTGGGTATTTGATTCCGAAGCGGAGGCCTACTTGCGCTGGCAGGAAATCGGTGAGGACGAGGCACAAGCGGCGGCGCTGGAGGACCGGCTGACAGACGGTCAACTGGGTGTTGCGAACGTGATCCTGGCGATCGTTCCGCACCGCTACGTTTCGCAAACACCGGAGTTCATCAGCATCGAGCTCGAGGGTGAGGGCCGGGCAGTTGCTTTCCGTGATGGAATGGCGACCGAAATCCGCTGGCGCAGGCCAGAGGCGGGGGGGGTGCTGCAGTTCGAGACAGCAGATGGGGAGCCCTACGACCTTCATCCAGGTTCGACTTGGATTGAGTTAGTGAATACTTCGGCAGAGGTAGAAGAGCGGCAGCCAGGATCGTGGTGGGTTCGTAACCACTTGCCCTGAGATTAGCCTTTCAGAAGCAGACCCACATGTCAGCTAAGCCCGCCAACCACCCCGCAGCGCCGGGACTCGCTCGATGGCGAGAAATGCGTCGGGATCGAGACCAAGTACCAGGTCGCGCATATATTGGATCCTGCGGCGGGGGGTGAAGCAGTAGATCATGCTTACCCTACCATCCTTTCCGATTCCCGACAGCTCGGTCGCACCAATACCCTGCTCATGGAGCTGGGCTAGGATCAAGGCCCCGCGATGGCTGCTTGTGATGCGAAGCAGGATATGCCCGGGGGCGAGGCGGTTCTCAATGCTGACCCCAGCCACCGTCCCGGTGGCGAAGCCGGCGGCGTAGGCCAACAGGTTGAGCGGCTGGGCAAGGTTGGTGATAACCCCGGCGATCCCCACGATGTAGAAAAGCGATTGCGTGAAACCAAGCAGCCAGGCGGTCGCTTTGCGCCCTCGCATCACGGTCAGGAAGCGCAGGGTCCCAAGCGAGAGATCGCAGGTTCTGAGCAGAAAGATCAATGGGGCGACCAATGCCGGCGGCAGCAGGCTCCAATCAAGCCCGAACGCAGTTGGGCGCATCATTCCTGCTGCGTGGGTGAGTAGTTCTACTGGGGAAAACACTGGTACCAGGTGGGGTTGAGGCTCGGGCGCTCAGCTGCGCCAATAGCCGCGATGCAGTGGGCGGATATCCTCGACCGTGATGAAGGCTTCCGGGTCGATCCCGTTGACCTGCTTGCGCACGCTGGGGACATCCCGGCGACGCATCGTGGATGAGATCACACTCACAGTGCCATCCTTGCCACGGGCGGGCAGCTCAGTGGCGGCGTAGCCGCTCAGGCGCAGGGCATCCGAGATCGCGGTCCCGCGGCTCGAACTGATGATCTGCACATGGCTGTGGCCGATGGCAAGCCGCTCCTCGATCAGCATGCCGACAACTGTCCCGGTGGCATACCCGGCAGCATAGGCAGCGATATTCCACAGGTTGTTCAGGTTGCTCAAGACGCTGGTGATTGCCAGCACCCACAGGCTGGATTGGACGAAGCCCAGGATCCAGGCCAGTGGTTTCCGACCCCGGATCACGAAAAGCACCCTGAGCGTATCCAGGCTCATATCGGTCACGCGCAGCCCGAAAATCACAAAGGGCAGGTATTGAGCAGGGATGGCTAAGAAGTTGAGCATCTTGAGATCCTAGACTTAACTCGGTTCTGCCAGGGCGGGCAGGTACATCTGGTCCATGTAGGCTTTGACCATCCTCTGCATACTGAAGGCTGGCGTGAGGGTGCGGATCGACTCGCGCACCCATCCGAGCCATTCGACTGGAAGATTATTCGCCGAGCGCTCGTAGTAGAGCGGGATAATCTGGTTCTCGAGTACGTCGTACAGGCTCTCCACGTCAACCGCATCCTGGCTTTGAGGATCCTCGAGAGTCTCATCCTCTCCGATCGCCCATCCGTTCGTACCCGTGTACCCTTCTCGCCACCAGCCATCGAGCACCGAGAAGTTAAGCACACCGTTCAGGGCTGCCTTCTGCCCGGATGTCCCCGAGGCTTCATAGGGCCGCCGTGGTGTATTGAGCCAGACGTCGACGCCCTGGACCATATACCGGGCGACGTTCATGTCATAGTCTTCGAGGAAGACCAGGCGGCCGGCGAACTCGGCTCGCTTCACAACCCGGTAGACCTGCTGGATAAGCTTCTTTCCTGGTTCATCATCAGGATGGGCTTTCCCGGCAAAGATCAACTGCAGTGGTCGGTCGCTGCTGTTAACAAGTTCTCGCAGATGCTCGGTCTGGCTGAGGATAAGGTAGGCGCGCTTGTAGGTAGCAAAACGCCTTGCGAAGCCAATCGTAAGTGCATGCGGGTCGAGCAGAGCGCCGCTGGCGATTACCTGGACCGGGTGGATCTTGCCCTCGATCCATTGCCCGCGTACACGCTCGCGCATGAAGGCGACGAGTTTGCGTTTCAGGTGCCGGCGTAATTCCCAGAGTTCATCATCCGGGATGCGATTGACGCCTTCCCAGATTGCAGGATCATCCAATCGCTCACGCCAACCCTGATCGAAGTAGGTGTCATAGAGGACCCCAAGCCTGCGCGCCAGCCAGGTGAAGGTGTGCACACCATTTGTGACATATCGGATTGGGCTTTCTTCAGCTGGTCGTTCGGGCCATAGGTGCGACCACATCTCGCGCGCCACATGTCCATGTAGTTCTGAGACGCCATTCAGTTGATCCGACATCCGGAAGGCCAAGGTCGACATGCTGAAGGCATCGCCCCAGGTTTGGGTTTCAAGTGCCAGTTGCAAGAAGCCATCCCGGTCCAGGCCGAGCTGCGGCCAGTAGTTCGAAAAGTACTTATCGATCAGGTCGGGATGGAAACGATCGTGCCCGGCGGGAACAGGGGTGTGGGTGGTAAAGACCGTAGTGGCCCGCACGCGTTCCCAGGCTTCATCAAAGGTGAGGCCACCTGCAGTGAGCTCACGTGCCCGCTCGAGTGTGAGAAAGGCTGAATGGCCTTCGTTCAGGTGCCACACAGCGGGGTTGTAGCCGAGGGCGCGCAGCGCTCGCACTCCGCCGATGCCGAGCAGGATCTCCTGGGAAATGCGCTGCTCGTGGTCGCTCGTGTAGAGCCGCGCCGTTAGACTGCGATCAGCAGTCTGGTTCTGCTCAACATCGCTATCCAGCAGGAATAGTGCGATGCGACCAACCTGGACCCGCCACAGGCGTGCGTGCACATCCCGGCCAGGAAGCGATAGTGTAACAAGTGATGGCTGGCCGTCCTCATTAAGCACCGGATAAACTGGCAGGTCATGGAACGAAAGGGAGGCGTACTCTGCCTCCTGCCATCCATCCTCGGTGATACGCTGATTGAAGTAGCCCTCCGTGTATAGGAAGCCTATCGCAACCAGCGGAAGACCGAGGTCGCTTGCCTCTTTCAAGTGATCTCCGGAGAGGACACCCAGGCCGCCGGCGTAAATCGGGAGAGTTTCGTGAAGGCCGAATTCGGTTGAGAAGTAGGCGATGGGTTGGTTGATGCGGTCGGGGTAGGTCTGGTTGAACCAGGTGTTTCTGGCTTCCATGTACTCGTCGAAAGCCTGGATGACATGATCATACGCATCGAGGCTGCTCCTTCGGCGGGTGATTTCATCCAGACGAGCGCGGCCCACCTGACGCAGAAATTTAACCGGGTTGTGGTAAGTTGATTCCCAGATGTCCTGGTCAATGTGTTGGAAGATACGGCCGGCTTCTGGGTCCCAGGTCCACCACAGGTTATATGCCAAGTCACCCAGGCGTCGGATACGCTTTGGTAGATCGAAGTGGTTGGGCAGCGCTTGATCCCAAGTTCTGATCATTGCTCTCCGTCAGATTACAGGGTCGCAGGTTTTATTGCCCTACGGAAGGTCCAATCTTACCATGCAAACGTATCCGGTACTCGAGCATGCAATCCTACACCCAGGCAGCATACGGGTTGCCGCTAACGCAGCATAAATTATGTTGAAGCTAAGCTTTCAACCCCGGCAAAGAGGTCACGCTCGCGCAACCTGCCATCGACCGGCGGGAAGGCACGCATAAAGGTTTCCGGTCCATTGAAATGGCGTAGGAAGCGACCTATCAAACCGTTAGGACCCCCTCCGATCTGGCTCCTGTGGCAGGCGGCAGCGAGTTCCTTGGCTTCGATCACGTCACGATAGCTGATGCGTGCATGGATCGGGAAATCTACGGCGGCCAGGTCAACCAGGTCAATATCCTGATTGCGTCCGTAGCGATGTGGGTCTTGACCGATGAGGGGCAAGACGCGCAGCAGCAGTCGCAGCAGCCGCTTGGAGAAGGTGTGGTAATAAAGTTTTTGTGGTCGGTAGCCCGATGATGTATTTTGGGCCATTTCAAACGCCCGGCGTGTTGCCTCATAGACGGCGATGTGATCAGGATGGCGATAGCCACCGATCGGATCGAAGGTGATCACGACCTGCGGCTGGTGCTCTTGCATGTATTCGTATATCTTGGCTGATACTTCATCAAGCGGGGCGGCTGCCAGCGCCCGGGGATGGTGATTGTCTTCGGAGCCGGGCATTCCCGAGTCTCTGTAATCGAGGAAATGAACATCGCTGAGCCCGAGATGTTCCGCTGCGCAGCGCAGCTCGGATTCGCGCAGGTGAGCGATATCCCGGTCCCCTTCCAGTAACTCTTCAGGGATATCACCGACCTCGCCCCGGGTGGCACATAACAACCTAACCTCTGTACCTTGCCCGGCGTAATGGGCAAGAGTGCCGCCCGGCCCAAAACTTTCGTCATCGGGGTGCGCAAAGACGGCCAGCAGTCTCTGCCGGGTAACCTGGGCTTTCTTCACTTCAGCATGCATACCTATTCTCCAAATATCGTCACCATGATCCGCCTCTTACGAGGTCGGACGTCGAAGTCAATAAAAAGAATCTGCTGCCAGGTACCGAGGGCAAGCTGGCCGTCGCGCACCGGGATGCTCAGGCTGGGACCCACCAGGGCTGCGCGCAGGTGGGCGTGTCCGTTGCCATCACCCCAACGCAGGTTGTGCTGGTATTCATGATCTGCGGGCGCGATTTCATCCAGGGCACGGCGCAGATCGGCCAGGGCGCCCGACTCGTACTCAATCGTGGTCAACGCGCTGGTTGAAGATGGCGAGAAGAGGTTGAGCATGCCCTGGACAAACCCAGATTCCTCAAGATAATGTTGGGCAGCCTGGGTAAGGTCGTGCATGTCGGCATGGCCACGCGTCTCGAGTTCAATCGTTGCTGTGAACATTTCTGCTTTCGTTTCTATGGTGCACCCGTAATTAAATATTTGCGGTAGAGCACATGATTGTGGACAAACGCTTTAACGATCTTTGGGTGGATCAGCGCCTACGGAGAAGAGCGGAAGCTGGCTCATATCATGCTGTGACCGGATCTGTCCCTGTCCTTCAGATTTCGCTAGGTATTGTACCCGGTCGGCTCGCGCAAGAAGGTCATCGACGGACTCATCCTCAAAGCGGAGCTGTGAAACTCCGGCCGAAAAGGTCAGGGCAGGGATGTTCTCGCCAAGGCTGGTGGCTGATGCCTCCAAAGCTCGCCGCAACTTCTGAGCGACTCCCAGCGCATCCTTGATGCTTGTTTCTGGAAGCAGGACGGCGAACTCGTCACCACCGATGCGAGCCAGCAGATCAGTCGAGCGCAGTACCGCCCGCATCGATAGTGCAGCGCTGCGGAGCATCTCGTCTCCCAAGATATGCCCAAAGCGGTCGTTGATGGACTTAAAGCCATCCAGGTCCATGTAGAGCAGCGAGAGTGGCCGGCGGTAGCGTTTGGCCCGCGCAAACTCACACTGGAGCTGTTCGATCAGGAAGCGGCGGTTGGCAAGATTGGTGAGCGGATCGGTATGTGCGAGTTGTGAGAACTGCTCGGTTTTACTGTGCAGCCGGTCGAAGCTGATTTCCAGGTGCCGCCCCTGGTTGTAGAGCAGGGCTGCTAACCCCTGGTGTAGGCCGAATTGACTGCCCAGGAACAACGCCCAATTCTCAACAGTCAGCCCAAGTTCGGCGTAATACCCGCGCGTAGCCCCCCAACTTCCCAGCAGTCCAAGAGAGGCGAGGATGGAGAAGACGAAAGGCGAACGCCCGCCGACAGCGAAACCGGTGATCATGATCGGGACGAAGAGCATCGCACTGAAGACGAAGATGTTGCTGGGATAGAGGATTATGTTGGCCAGTGCCAGCACAAAAAAGGAGCCGGCTGACAGGTATCCGGCCAGGTGGGTGTTGCCGTGGCTGGCGATCCGCTGCGAAATCCATGTACTGGCTGCGAGGAAACCGATGAACCCCAGGTCAGTGACGAGGCTGGTTTCGTCCCGGGTGGATCGTGCCCACAACGCCAGGTCGAGCAAGGTCCAGGCGCCAAGCAAGATCAGGATCACCAGCGTTAACCTACGGGTGATCCACAGCCTGTAAATCTTCAACTCGGGGGTCAGCCGGTCAAATGAGAGTTTGCGAAACCGATTCAACACGGCAGAGAACTCTTCACGTCCTCACTCGGTATCTTCATCCGCGGCTTCTGGGATGCCAACGATATTGTATCCCGAGTCGACAAAGAGCACCTCCCCCGTTACTTTACTGGCGAGCTTGGAAGACAACCAAACAGCTGCACCGCCAATGTCCTCGATCTCGACCCCCACGCGGAGAGGGGTGTGGGCCGCAAACTCGCGATGCATGCGTTTAAAACCGCTCACACCAGCAGCTGAAAGCGTGCGAATCGGCCCGGCGGAGATGGCGTTTACACGAATGCCATCCCGACCAAGGTCAACGGCCAGGTAGCGTGTCGTCATTTCGAGCGCGGCCTTGGCGACGCCCATGACGTTGTAGCTAGGAACGACCTTCTGCCCACCATAGTAGCTGAGGGTCAACATCGACCCACCGGCGCCCATCAGAGGTTTTGCGGCCCGGGCGAGGGCAATCAGGGAGTAGACGCTGATGTCCATGGCGCGGCGGAAGCCGTTGCGGCTGGTCTGGTGGAAGGCGCCTTGAAGGTCCTCCCTTTCGGCGAAGGCAATGGCATGTACCAGGATATCGACTTTTCCGAGGTCCAGGCGTGCCTTGTCGAATAGCGCAGCGATCTGGTCGTCATCGGTGACGTCGCACGGTTCCACAAAGGATGATCCAAGCGACCCTGCCAGTGGCCGCACCCTGCGTTCGAGCGCCTCACCTGCATACGAGAAAGCCACCCGGGCACCGTGCTCATGCATGGCTTGCGCGATGCCCCATGCGATCGAATGATCGTTGGCGACCCCGAAGATAAGTGCGGTTTTATCCTGTAAGAGCGTCATGGTCTATCCTCCGGCTGAAGTGTACTGGCGAAGCTTGGATCGACGCGGAAGCGCCATGGTATGCTTTTCCATGGCTCGTCCACTTTGTTTAAACCCACGCGCGGGCCAAATGTGACGGCCGAGTCGGGGATTGTCCCCGCCTCCTCAAGGAAGAGCGGCGATCCAGATTTACAGAGATCGAGGCCGTCGTAGCTTTGATCGATCGCAAAGGCTTGGCATAGCTTGGCTGGTCCATTACAAAGCTCAGACAGTGGACGTCCTGGACGTTGTGATCGGATGCGTGCCAGCCCTTCTCGCGGCACAAGCGCTCGCACAAGTACTGCGGCTGGAAACCCGGTTCGCTCGGTGACTAGGTTCAGCATCCAGTGCATGCCGTAGGTGAAATAGACATAGGCATGCCCGGGGTCACCCCACATCGCGGCGTTACGCCGGGTCCGGCCGACACGGGCGTGGCACGCGAGATCATCTACGCCGACATAGGCTTCCGTTTCGACGATGGAGCCGCACAGGCGGGTCCCGTCAGATTCAATCTTAACGAGCGATTTTCCCAGTAGTTTACGGGCGACAGTGAGCGTCTCACTCTCGAAGAAAGGGCGCTTAAGGCGAGCTCCCTGTTTCACGTGATCAGGTCCGTTGGGTGGCTCGCCGGATCCATCCGGGGCTCATTTGCTGATGGCATCACGCTTGGAAACGGGCATCTTTGAGGATCATCCGATCCAGGCCTTCCTGCAGGCTGTAGCGGGGTTGGTAGCCCAGTTTCTTGCGAGCGAGGGTGATATCAGCACACATGTGAGAGGGACCTGGATCGTTGTCTTCCTTGTAGATCCATTGTACCTTGGCCCCGATGGCTTCGATTACGTACTGCCCGAGGGTCTTGATGCTTGTCGCTTCACCGCTGCCAATGTTGATCACGGACTGATCGATTGTGGGAGCGGTCGCGGCTGCGACCATGGCTTCGATCACGTCATCAATGTAGACGAAGTCGCGTGTCTGCTCGCCCTGGCCGTGAATAATCAAAGTTCCACCCAGGGCGGCCTCGCGCAGGAAGTGGGGTATGACTGGAGGGTGGGCGACGGATAATGGCTGGCCCGGACCGTATGCATTGAAAACCCGCAGCGAGACCGTCTCGATACCCCATAGCTTTCCAATCGTGCGGACGTAGTGCTCTGCAGCGAGTTTGCTCACTGCGTAGGGTGAACTGGGGCGGGGGGCGTCCAACTCATTCAAAACCTGTGTGCCTCCATCGCCATAAATCGCACCGGAGGAAATGAATACCACCCTTCTTACCCCGACATCGCGCATCGCCTCCATCACGCTCACCGTCCCGCCGACATTGATGATGTTGTATTCGCGAGGGTAAAGGACTGATTCGGGAACCGAAACCTTGGCTGCAAGGTGATAGACACAATCCACGTCCTGGAGCAGCGTCCAGAGTTTAGGTCGGTCGGTTACATCACCGCGCGTGAAGAGGATCTCAGAACCGAGCCGGGCCGGGTCACCGGCGCTTAGGTCATCGAGACCACGGATTTGATGCCCTTCGCGGGCAAGACGATTTGCGAGATTTGAACCCAGAAAGCCGGCTGCGCCGGTGACGAGGAAGTTCATAAGGTTTTCGACAGATCCCACCGGGGGTCTGTGAGGCGAGATTATAACATAGCCATTCTCCAGCTTGACTCGCCTTGTTAGCTTGGTATGATGCCGGCATGCGCGCATTCCTGCTGGGTTTCTGGACAGGGTTCAGGCGAAGTCTTTTACTGCTAATCACCCTCATACTGCTCGGGGGAAGCAGCTTGCTCGTCGTCGATCAAACCGATCGCATCCGGCTCCTGACCCGCCCGGTCGAATTCAATTTCCTTGGCTGGACATTGAGTGCCTGGATCGAGAAAGCCGCCAGCACCAGCCTATCTGCTGCTGAGTATCTTGCCCCTGCGCGTGATCAGCAGCTTGTTTTTGACTATCTAGCGGCTCTCGGTCACTTGCACGAAGCACGGGGTGAGCTCGAGTTGGCCTATGGGGAGCCCGGGCTCGAAGATCGCGACCAGCACCTGCAGGAATTGACCGCACGCGTAGCCGCACTTAACTCCGAAGCCGGCGCGATGCGTCCGCTTGCGGAGGAAGTGCTTGGATCCCAGGCTGAACAAATCCTGCGGGAGCTTGGGTTTGGGGTTGGGGGTGCGATCATCCCACCCCTGTCCTTTACTTTTGCACCGCTTCCGAGCGCGCTGATCGTCTCTCCTCGAGACGTAATTCGCCAGGACCTGAATATTAATTTACGCCTGGACCTCGACCTGGATGCCAATATTGAGCTTGAGCAGGCGGTGGAAGCATCAACCGGGTCCTCTGCGCTAGTGGTGCCGGTCGGTGGCTTGGGAACGTACCCGACCATGGTGCAGGAGAGCACCGCTCTGGTTTGGGTGACCGAGGTCATCGGACATGAGTGGGTTCACAACTACTTATCGTTGCACCCACTCGGTGTGCGCTATAGCGCCTCACCCGAGCTGCGGACCATGAACGAGACGACTGCTTCGCTGATGGGGGTTGCGATCGGGCGTGAAATCCTGCGTCAGTTCTATCCCGAACTGCTTCCGCCAGAGCCCGCTGCCAGCGCGCCACCCAGCGATCCTGCAGCGGAACCCGAGTTCGATTTCCAGGCTGAAATGCGCCAGACACGTATGACGGTGGATCAGCTATTAGAGCAAGGGGAAATCGAACAGGCGGAAGCCTATATGGAAGCTCGCAGGGTCTTCTTCTGGGATCGAGGCTACCGCATTCGACGCCTCAATCAGGCTTACTTCGCCTTTCACGGAGCTTATGCGGATGAGCCGGGCGGTGCGGCAGGTGATGATCCAGTGGGGGAGGCCGTTCGGAAATTATGGGATCGGGCCGAATCCCCGTATGCCTTCCTGCAGCAGATGGCCCGAATGCGCCAGGTCCAGGATCTGTGGGAGGCTGCGGGTCAAGTGGTTACCACTCGCTGATCAGAGCCGCGAGGAGTGTGGTCCGTTCTGCGAGCGTGTCGATTTCCACCAGCTCGTCATGAGTGTGGGCGCCGCGTCCCAGGGCTCCAAGTCCATCGAGGACAGGCACGCCAAGCTGGGCCACGAAATTCGCATCTGAACCGCCACCGGTGCCACCTTCGATCAGGCTCATTCCCAATGTCTCACCAATCAGCCGGGCGCGCTGAAAGGTGGCCTGCATCTTGTCATCGCGCTCCATCGGCGGGCGTTTCCAACCGCCTCGCACATCGAGTTGAGCCCCGGGGAGAACGGGTTCTAAGGCGTGCATGTCTCTCAGGATCCGCTCCCCTTCTGCAACGGTCTTTGCGCGCACATCGATCCGAGCCCAGCAGGATTGCGGGACCACGTTCGATCGAGTCCCTCCCGCGATCACGCCGACACTCACCGTCGTTTCAGCCTCCTCGTCGGCTAGTGCGGTAACTGCCTGCACCTGGTGTGACATTTCTAAAATCGCGTTGACCCCATTGTGGATATCGCTTCCAGCGTGGGCGGCTGTACCGAGGACATCGATCCTGAACCCGAGGATGCCTTTTCGCCATGTCTTCAGGGCACCGCCAGGCAGTGCTGGCTCGAGGCACAGAACGATCACGGCCTTTGAGGCCAGTTCCTCGATCAGCTTCCGGGAGGACCGGCTGCCCGTCTCCTCATCCGATGTGCAGAGCAGGGACACGCCGACCGGGAGCTTCCCGGCCTCCCTTAGCGCCGAAAGAGCCGTGAGCGCCATGGCGACGCTCACCTTCATATCGAGCACGCCTGGGCCATACACAGCCTGCTCGCTCTCCCGCCACGGCATGTGTTCAAGCGAATCAAGCGGATGGACAGTGTCGATATGGGTGAGCAGTAATATCCCGGGAGTCGCCGCCCCCCAGGTGCCCAGCAAGTGGTCACCTGCTTTCTCCTGCGCATCGCGCGTCACGTGCGCGCCGATTCGTTCCATTTCACCGGTGATAAAAGAGCCAAGCAGGTCGATATGTTCCTTGGCTGTTGTCGGGGATTCGAATTCAACCAGCTGGCGCAGTGTGCGCAGGAGAGTGGGCATCCTAGGCTGCAGATCGGCGAGGCTAAGCGGTGGCATGGCTTGCTCCAGTCGAGGTCAATTCAATCTGGGTTGAGGCAAATGTCGGGAAGGTTGAAGGAACGGTTTGCGTAGCCGAAGTTGAGCGGCTCGAGCACACCCTGCTGATGCGCGGCGGCAAAGGCTTGGGCGGCGCTGCAGGCCGCTTCGATCCCCTCCAGCTGGTAAGTTTCGAATGTGATCCGGGCCATCTCAAGCACGTCGGCGCTGTCGTTTGTCGCAGAGGCTTGCAGGAATTCGAGTACGGCGCTTGCCTCCCTGGTCTCTCCCTGCCAGAGATGCAGCCACATCTGCCGGAACGCGGCGAACGCGGCCAGTGAGCGCCGGCTCGACTCCCCGCCAATCCAATCATCCAGTGTGCCATCCTCGATCACCCGAGCGTAGTCCTGGGAAGCTGAAACCATATCCCCGCTCGCCGCTGCCAGATCGGCATCGTGGAGCATATGGATGCGGTACCGGGGCGGCTGGAGCAGGTCGGGAGCGGCAATAAAAGTTGCTGCAGCAGCATCCCACGACCAGGTACGCGTCCGTTCACGGTAAGGTCCGGCGCCGGCCGAGCTGATCCCGGTCCCGGTCAGTGATATACGCCAGGTGCCATCTGGGTCAGGTCCTTCGAGGGTGAGCGTGGGGTTCGGCAGGTCATCACTTCGCCCATCAAGGATGTTCGCAAATCGAGATCGATCCCAGCTGAACAGCTGCAGCTCGATAAAACAGCTATGTGCCCCGCAGATGTGGGAAGAAAGCAGCAGATCGGTCACGCCATCGGCGTTCAAGTCACGCACGGCTGCAATCTCAGGCAAAGTTTGATTTTCGCCCGGCGGGGACAGGTAGGAAAGTTCGAAATGATCTTCCTGGCAGAGGAAAATCAGCAGGCTGCCTGCGGCGATGCCTTGCGTCGAGTCCTCGAGGATCGTCAACGCCAGGTCCTGGTACCCGTTCGAGTCGAGATCGGCGATCTTCCCGGTGCTCGCGAAACCCTGGATTAAAGGACGTTGCCTCAGCCCATCGATCAAGGCAGTAAGCAAGCCGCCCTGGTTCAGGTAACCCGATAGATCGCTCGCCCATGTGCGGGAATCAGCGAGGGCCGGCAAGTTCGGGGAGGCGGGTGGGATCGGGCAAGCTTCCGGGGCAGGGTCGATGATCTGTGGAGTGCCTGCGGTTTCACTCGTTTCCGCATCAGAGCCTGTCGGCAGCACCAAGGCCGCCCCAGATCTACCCGGCGATGCTGTTCCACAGCCGTAAAGAGCCAGGCTGAGTACCAGCAAATTTGGGATGGTTCGTTGGCTTTGGAGGCGTGTGCGCATAGTAACAGTCTAAGGCCTGAGACCGCGCAGGACAAGATGGTGTATTCTGAATCAGCCAATGCAGGGGTTGACGTATACTGGAGATTATGAACGTTGCGCTGCCTGTTGGGAATTCAGAGGTACGGCCGAACCCGCTCGAGAGGTTTCTTCCCCCGCTCGAGGAAGGGGTTGTCCTTCGGTTGCTGGAAGGGAAGCTTCCACGGGTACGGCGGGTCTTCGATCCCTTTGGTACCTCTCCGCAGCTTGCGCTGGAGTGTGCACTTGCAGGGTGTGAAATTACCCTCGCTATCAATAACCCGATCACTCGCTTCGTCACCCGCTATACTCTGCAACCCTTCAGCGTAGCAGAACTCCAGGCTGCGCTCGCGCATCTGGCGGCAATCCCTAAGGATGAAACGCGTCTCGAACCCTTCATCATCGACCTCTACCGCAGCCGCTGCGCCCGCTGTGGAGAAATCGTCGATGTTGAATACTTCATCTGGGATAAGGAGTTGGGTGGGCCCTCACACAAGGTTTATTCATGCGAACACTGCTCACATGCAGGAGAAAGCATCACGACCGAAGAGGATTGGGATAACGCTCTAGACTACTCACGCAGCAGCATGCAGGCTGCGGTAGCCCTGGACAGTCTGGCACCACCCGGAGATCCTGATCGCAAGCATGCTGAGGCTGCCTTATCTGTTTACCCGGGTCGGGCGATCTTCGCCCTGATCACGATCCTGAACAAAGTTGCGCAGGCCAACATTGAGGCACGCACGCTGGCCGCAACGCAAGCCCTGTTGCTCACTGCCTTTGACGCCGCCAATGCTTTGTGGAGCTACCCTGAGGGTCGCACGCGACCCCGGCAACTAATCGCCTCCTCCCGTTACAGAGAGTTCAATGTATGGCGCGCCCTTGAGCGTGGACTGGACCAGTGGGCGATGCACGATGAGGGGGTAGATGTTCACGAATGGGACAGCACTCGGCAAGGACGAGCGTCAGGTGTGTGTCTTTATCCCGGCCCGGCGCGTGATTTGTGCCGTGAGCAGCATGCATTCGATGGGATTGATCTTATCTTGACGATCCCACCCCGCCCGAACCAGGCATTCTGGACTCTGAGCGCGCTGTGGACAGCCTGGCTGTGGGGGCGGGATGCGGCGGCGCCGATCAAGGTCGCACTTCGCCGGCGGCGATATGACTGGGGTTGGCATGCTACGGCGATCCGGACGGTCTTGCGCAGCGTCGCTGACTGCTACCCACAATCCCACCCAGCCATCGTATATATACCGGAAGCCGAACCAGGTTTTGTGGCTGCGACAATGGCCGGGGTGGAGGGGGCCGGGTTCAAACTCAGCGGCTGTGCACTGCGCAGTGATGATCAGCAGCTGGTTGGGCAGTGGGTCAACGAACGAGGCGAACAACATGCATCCCGACGCGGGATCGAGAACGTGGAACTGCGTCGCGCCATGCAAGAGCTCCTGGTGGAGCATGCGCAGCCCGCGCCCTACTCTTGCCTGCACGCAGCGGCCTGGACGCGGATCACCGAACTCCGGCAGCTCGATCAGGATTGGACTGCGCCCCAGCGTCATCCGATGCAATCGTTGGTGGATCAGATCGAGCAGGTGCTGCAAAGGCAGCCCTTTGAACATTTGAGCCGCGGGAGCGAACCTGAAAGTGGCGTCTATGACCTCAAACAGCCGGATGTAGCCGAAGATCCACTGCTCGACCGAGTCGAATGGTGCATACTCGGGCAGCTTCGGGATCAGAGGCAGGTCCGGGGTCGGGAGTTGGACCAAGCCGTTTGCGAGCAATTCCCCGGATTGCTGACACCCGACCGTCGTTGGGTCTATGCCTGCCTCCAGTCTTATGCATTGAAAATTGCTGATGCGGATATATGGCACTTGAGAGCTGAAGACGATCCAGAGCTGCGAAAAGCCGATTGTGTCGAGATGCAGGCGCTGCTCGTTGAGTTGGGAAGGCGGCTGGGGTTCGAGGTCGATGCCGGTGAACGCGTGATCTGGCAGACTGGAGAGGCTGGAGCAGGTCACGCCTTCGAAATCCGTGAAACCGCAGGCTGGGGTCACCTGCCCCAGCCTGCCGACCAAGAACGGCTGACCTTCGTCGTCCCTGGTGGACGAGCGGGGTTGATTGCAGAACGCACCCGCCGTGACCCCCATTTCAAGGCCTGGCTGGAGAGCGGCCTGCGGGTTATAAAGTTCCGGCATGTCCGCCGGCTGGCTGCTGAAACGACCATCACGATGGCAAACTTCAAGGAGCGCATGGCGATTGACCCACCCGAGCACGAGGACCCGCAGCTCCCGCTGCTCTAGCTTTTGTACTGCCCGATTCTTTACGGAGAGGCGATGGGAGAACTGGCACCAGTCTTGTTGAACTCAACTGTGGCAATCCTGATCGCCTATGCCCTTGGCTCACTTCCCTTTGCAGTTTGGATCACGCGCTGGACCACAGGCGGCGACATCCGCCAGACTGGTTCAGGACACGCGGGCGCGACCAACGTCATGCGCTCTGCCGGGTGGGTGGCGGGCATCGCGGTCCTGCTGCTGGACCTGGGGAAAGGCTACCTGGCGATGAGGCTGGCGATGCATCTTGTCCAGGGGCTGCTGGGCCTTGGGTTGGCTGCTGGTGCGCTCGTGATAGGACATTGCTGGCCGGTCCTAGCCGGTATGCGTGGCGGGATGGGGATGGCTACTGGGGGCGGGGCGCTGCTTGCTATATGGCCGTTCGGTTTCATCCTGGGGGTCGGGTTGGCAGCCATAATGCAGATCCTCATCCGCCATTCGGCTCGGGGAAACTTCACCGGCGGATTGCTGCTGACGCCACTCTGGTGGATTTTTAGGGCAAGCCCGGAAGCGCTGGCGATCGCCGCCGGTGTGGGCATCATCATAGCTCTGCGAGCTACTTCAAATTGGAACCGTGAGTACCGTGAATTATGGTTTGACCGCGAACTGTAACGGGCTTGCAGCCAACCAGGATCTTCCTCAATTCAAAGCCCTGCCGCGATTGTCTTGAATCAGTGAGTAGGTTAACTGGTTGGTATGGGTGTGGAGGTATCGGTCGGCGTGGGAGTCATTGTTGCCGTGGGCGTCATTGTTACCGTGGGCGTCTCGGTTGGTGTCTGAGTCGGGGTTACAGTTGGAGTTGGCGTCGGGGTCGGTGTGGGAAGCAGCACATTCAGATGACGGACGATCGAAGCCCACCCACCGCGTTCACTGCGCACCGATAGTCGCAGCGTGAGAGGTCCATTATCCATGCCCAACTGGTTGAGATCGATCGTCCAGAGTTTGCCCTCTTGGAGCCGCTGCTCGGTCACGAGCGTGACGTCTGGCCAGTTGCTCGGGTTGGGGCTGGTGCTGTATTCCAAGATCCAATCCTTAAAATCCGCCGTGGCGCCTGCGGTGCCGAAGATCTCCAGGATCTCGCTGGTGATAGTCGCATTCTCCACCGGGCTGCTGAAGCTCATGATCGGGTGCGGGCTCGACTCATCACAGGTCTTATCCGGGATAAAGAAGACTTTCCCATCCGGGAATTCATGATCCTCTGCCCAGGCCTGACCCCGCGAATCCTCTTCCAGCCACTTGCGTGCCCAGGGATCACCCACGCTCAGCCCGAGCTTCTGGATCACGTACGTATCGCAAGAGGCTGAGGCAAGCTCGAGCGAGAAATTATCGACCCAGACCTGCTGCCACAGATCCTGCTCCTTCGGTAGGGGAAGCTGGTCGCTGGCAAAGCTTTCCGTGCGTTGATCCGGACACCACTCGGAGGGTTCCGCGCCGGAAATCGCACAAACGACACGATCAACAACCCCGGCCGGCCTTGGGTAAGGCGAGGGCACACCGCCTGTGAGGCGGTCCTGGGCGAATTGGATGAACTCATTCCAGATCGGTGCAGCCCCAGTGAGGCCGGAAGTATCAATCATCGGGGAGTAGTCGGCATTTCCCACCCAGACACCAACGGCAATATCAGGCGTAAATCCAAGCGTCCAGTTATCCCGAAAATCATTCGTGGTCCCGGTCTTCGCGGCAACCGTGAAGGGCAGGTTGAGGAGCGAGTTTGCTCCAAAGGCAGGGCTGCGGGCGCTGTTATCGCTCAGGATGCTGCTGATCAGGTAGGCGTGCTCGGCGTGGACAACCTGCTCACCTTCTGGTTGCTCAAATTCGTAGACTACGACCCCCTCGTGATCTTCGATGCGGAGTATGCCTGTAGGTTGGATCCTATTTCCCACATTGGCGAGAGTCGCGTAGAAAGAGGTCAGGTCGAGCAGGGTCACGTCGCCGCCACCCAGTGTGAGAGAAAGACCGTAATCGTCACGGGTGAGGGTGCTGATCCCCACCCGGCGGGCGAAGGCGACGAGGCCTTCTTCCTGCGGTGTGGAGGGGTCGTCGTATATGCCGACAAAATCAAGCGTTTTCACAGCCGGGATGTTGTATGAATTTGCGAGTGCTGTCCGGATTGTGACCGGGCCGTGGAAGCGTTCGTCGTAGTTGACAGGGATGTATGGCGGTCGGGGATCGCTCGGGCTTCCGGAGGGCGGAAATTCGGAGGGGACATCCCAGATCAGTGTCGCCGGGTTCCACCCTTTCTCAAAAGCTGCAAGATAGGTGAGCGGTTTGATCGAGGACCCTGGCTGGCGGGGACGGACACTCATGTTGATCTGACCGTCGATCGCCTCATTGTTGAAATCCGCTGAACCGACCATTGCCAGGATCTCACCTGTGCTCGGACGCAGCGCGACCAGGGCGCCGTTCATGGCTCGGTTCTCCACCAACTTGGCGACTTGCTCGCGCACGATGTCCTGGGCTTGCTGCTGCAGGCGCGGGTCGAGCGTGGTGTACACCGTGAAGCCGCTGCGGTAAATCGTTTGAGGATCGTAAAGCTGTTCCAACTCTGCGCGAATGAAAGTGACCCAATGAGGAAAACGAATGGTCACATCGGGAGCGGGGAAATCATAGTTGATGATCTCCGCTGCAGCTGCACCGGCGTCTTCCGGCCGGACGCAGATTGGGTGCTGGGCGTTGCTGACGTAGATGCAGCCATCTTCGATGCTGGTGTCGATCATCAAGGTCAGCACCTGGCGATGACGGCCCAGGGTCGCCTCGCGGTTTGAATAGATATCGTAAACAGAAGGTGCCTGAACGAGGCCTGCAAGGAAGGAACCCTGCGCCAGCGTCAGTTTGTCGGAGGTCGTGTTGAAATAGGTTTCTGCTGCAGCCTCCACCCCGTAGGCAAGGTTGCCGAAGAAGGATTGGTTCAGATAGAGCTCGAGGATCACATCTTTGCTGTAGCGGCGGGTGATCTCAGCTGCGAGCATGACCTCGCGCGCTTTACGCCGGGCGGTGACACTGGCCCGTTCTTCAGGTGTGAAGAGCAGGTTGCGTGCGACCTGTTGGGTGATCGTCGATGCCCCGGATACGACCTCACCAGTGGTGTAGTTCTGCCAGAGCGCCCGCAGCATGGCCAGGAGATCGAACCCGGGGTGGCTGTAGAACTGGGAATCTTCCGTGGAGATGATGGCGGCCACCATATACGGGGAAATTTGATCGAGGGGCACATAAGTCCTGCGCCCGGCCTGGGGATCGAGGATCTCATACAGCAGGTTGCCGTCGCGGTCGAGGATGCGTGTGGTCTCGAACTGAGCGGCGCGATCCTTGAGATCTTCTACCGGGGGCAGGGTCGAGGCGAGCGATGCATATTGATAAATTCCGAAGGATATAACCCCGATAAAAAGCGCTGCCCCGGCGAAGAGCGCCATGATCGCCATGCGCAGCATGCATCCGCTGCAGCCTGAGAAGCGGCGGCTCTTTCCAGGCGGCTTGCCATGATTTTCGGGAGGGGGGGCGTATGCAGAGGGAACAACACGCGTCGCTTCCGGGTCGGTGACCGGGACACGCTCGGGGAGTGGGCCTGAGTCAGCTTCTGTTGCAAGGGGGCGTGAACCACCGGTTCCATGTGCTGGATCGGCTTGCGCACTAGCTGCCGGATCGTCATCGATAGCGGGAGGGTCCATCTCGGACATCCAGCCGCCCGTCAGATCCGGCAGGCCCGTTGGATGACGATCTTGCACCTGGCCTTCACCAGGTTTTTCCGTGGCTTGACCAGGATAGGTGGAATCACCCTCCAGGATGCGGCGGAAACGCTGTGCTGGATCGCCCGCGGGAGAAGTTAGCGGCCGCTCGGGCGTACTTGACCCTTCAGACTTGAGATCGTCCTCTGGCAGATCATATTCGGCAGGACCCTCAGGCCGGTCGGTCATAGCAGGGGATTATAGCACGCAGGCTAGCCTGGATTATTCAGCAGGCCGTCTTATAAATCGGCTTGACAAGATTAAGACGCAGCCGGTTTGCTCTGGACGAGCACCGACCACTGGCCCTTCATGACGGTCACATCATCCTGGTTCTGGACGTGCAGTGCGAGAAGGAGCGACCCCCCGCCAAGCCGGGGCAGTGATTTCATCTCGCTGACTTCCAGAACGACGTGGATCGTGTCACCGATGAATATGGGCTGGCTGAATTTCCACTGGGTGATCTCTCGAAAGGCCATCACGGTGCCTTCCATCACGCCCGATCGAACCAGCAGGCCAGAGGCGATGGAAAGCCCGAGCAAGCCGTGTGCTACGCGCTGTCCGAACCCTGCATCACGGGCGAACTCACCGTCGGTGTGGATGCTGTTGAAATCACCTGAGATCCCGGCAAAAGCGACGATATCAGCCTCAGTGATCGTGCGGCCAGGGCTGACGACTTTCTGGCCAACCTCGAATTCCTCAAAATACATACCACGCATTTTTGGCAGGGTTGTCATGCTGGTACTCCTCCTGGCAGGGTGGCCGTTATTCTAGCACGAAGCAGTCACCCGGCTGAACACGATGTTGGATTCACTTTGACGATTTGGGTTGCACTCCGTACAATCGTCACATGCGAAGCTGGAGTTTTAAACACGAGGATGCCCGTCGTCTGCTGATTGCGGCCGATGCCCGCCAGGTTACTGTCGATTATACGGATGACCAGATCTGGGCTCTAAACCTTGCCGGAGGCGACCCGGCGGCGCTTGCGCTGGAGACGACTTATGGTCTGCGCGCACCCAGCATGCGCCTCTTCGCTTCGATTGCGGTGGGCGGCCAGCATGTCCTTGACCCGGCATCCTTCATCCAGCCACCTCAGGTCCAGATTATCTTCCCTAATTACCTACTGGTGAACGCTTACCCACTTGCCGGGATTCAACTTCGGCAGGAATACTGGGTCCATGATTCCCATTCCGTGATTGGACGTATCGAAGTAATCAACCGGGGTGAAGCACCTTTCGTATTGGATGTACGGCTGCATGCAGTTCTCCGTCCCGGACCAGGTGGGACACCCTTTTCCCCGGTTCAGATTGACGGGGTGCATGTGCTGACAGCTGGACTTGAGAGACTTGCACCCCTTATCTTCATCGAAGGGGGTGCAGTAACGCCACCCTCTGCATTTCCATCGCTGGGGGTAAGCGCCAATCTTGCCTCCGGCAGAAGCCGTTCGTGGTTATGGGCGCATGTAGGTGAAAGGGAACCGCGGGCTTCCTTTGACCAGGCCCGGCGGCTGTGCGGACTTCCCTGGGAGGCGAGCATCGCAAGGATCAAGTTGCTCAACGCTGGCCTGGTCGAGATCGAGACAGGAGATCCAGAATGGGATGCCGCCTTCTGGTTTTCCCAGGTGGCCGGTCTGCAGGCATTCGTGGGTCCAACCCGTCATGTTCGCTACCCGGGGATTGTGGGCCGGCGGAGACCTGCTGACGGTTATTCCGCCGCCGGAGATGGCAGTGATTATGACGGGGTGTGGGGTGGTGTAGATGCTGCCAGCGCGCATTATATCAGCCGGCAGGTGCTGTCGGCTGCACCGGGGTTGGTGGAGGGCGAGCTGCGAAATCGTCTGCAAACCGAAACCGGGAGCGGCGCCATCGACGGACAACCGGGCGTGGGTGGCCAGCATGCAGGCTGGGAGAGCATGCCACTCCTCGCAGACCTGGCCCACAGGATCTACACCCGCACCGGAAATAACGAGATGCTGGCTGAGGTTTTCCCGGCCTTGCTGCATTCGGTTCGTAGCTGGTTTGGCGAGGAGCGTGATACCGATAGGGATGGCTTCCCGGAGTGGCGCCACATGCCGCAGAGTGGTTTTCGCGCCTGGCCAGCCTACGTCGGCTGGGAGCGCTGGGGTCAGGGGCTGGATATTTCGCTGGTCGAACGCCCCGATCTGGCAGCCTATCTGTACCGTGAGTTGATCAGGTTGGCTGAGATGGCTCACATCATAGGTGAGACCAGGTCGCTAGCGTGGATCGAATCAACTGCTGAAAACATCAGAAAGGCCCTCGAATCCTGCTGGGTTGAGAAGTCTTCGATCTTTGTTTCGCAGGACCGGGATATGAACATACCTTTAATTGGGGACCGACTTGGTAAGGGGAAAGGGTCTTTCGACCTTGAGCTTAAGCGCAGCTTTGAGGCCCCGGTCCGGGTTCTTATCCGCTGCTTTGGTGATGAACTTGAGTCTAAGGAGATCAAAGTTAGCATCCGAGGGAAGGGAAGCACGAACCGCAAGATGGTCGAACGGTTCTCCCATGCAAGCTTCCAGTGGTTCTGGAAGATGGGTACAGCTACAGCTGATAAATCAGCCCGCGCCTTGAATTCGGTCACGATCGGAGGTCTCGACGACGGTTTCACGACAGAAATCAGGCTTGTGGATACCAGCCAGCATGATGTGGCCGGATTGTTCCCACTCTGGGCAGGTATGTTAGAAGCAGACCGTGCACGCCAGATGGTGACACGAACGATTCTGGACGAAAAGCGCTTCTGGCGGGCATTTGGCATCCCCATCGTGTCTGCCCGTGAAACGGGCTATGCGCCTGACAAAGAGGGCAATCCGGGTGCGGTATGGATGTTTGCCAATTGCCTGGTGGGAGAGGGGATGCTCGACAATGGCTTCCGTAAAGAAGCGGCCGAACTCGTGGGCCGCTTAATGGGAGCCGTCATCTCCGGGCTCCGCAGGGATCAGGATTTCAGCGCACTATACCATCCAGATGAACCACAAGCCCTTGGTGAGTGCGGTGCTCTTGACGGACTGGCGCCATTGGATCTCTTCCTACGCACTCTCGGGCTTCAGCTTGGCGATCCCTACCGGGTGCAAGTGGAGCCCGGAAATCCCTACCCCTGGCCGGTAACAATTCGCTGGCGTGGTTTGAGCGTTTCCTACAAGGGCGATCATGTTATTATCACATTCCCGGATGGAGGCTTGGCACGCGTGACAGGCGAGGGCAGAACCTGGATCGAGCAGGACCGTGAAAGAGAGTGATTTGTAAAATGGGTGACCTAGACCGACGATGAATGATTTAGTCCAGATCGAGAGCCTGGTACTGGAACTGCTGCTGGTGGTTTCGGTTGTCGCCATCCTGGTGCGCCGGTTCCGCATCCCGTATACGGTCGCACTGGTCCTGGCGGGCCTGGTGCTTTCTTTCCGGGAACGCCTGGCGATCGAGCTCACGCCAGAAATCATCCTTACCTTGCTCCTGCCGCCTTTGGTCTTTGAAGCCGCCTTCCACCTGAGTTTTATTCATCTGCGCCGCGATTTGAAAACGATCATGATCCTGGCCATCCCGGGCGTGATTGTGAATATGCTGGTCGTGGGGGGAATCCTGTCGACCGGCGCTGGTTTACCTCTTTCCGCGGCCCTGGTATTCGGTGCCTTGATCGCGGCGACTGACCCGGTCTCGGTCGTGGCTATCTTCCGCAAACTTGGTGCGCCCAGGCAGCTTGAAGTCCTACTGGAAGGCGAGAGCCTCTTCAACGATGGCACAGCCATTGTGCTCTTTAGCCTGGCGCTGGGTGCACTTCAAAGTGGGCGTTTTGAGATTGCCAGCGGGGTGGCCGATTTTATCCGGGTTGGCGGTGGCGGGATCCTGGTAGGCGCTGTCCTGGGTTGGCTGATCTCACGTCTGATGAGCCAGGTCGACGACTACTTGGTCGAGACGACGCTGACCACCGTGCTGGCTTTCGGATCCTATCTCATCGCCGAGCAATTTCATCTGAGCGGTGTTCTGGCGGTCGTGGCTGCGGGAATGATCAGCGGAAATATCGGCGAACGCGAGATGTCCCCGACCACACGCATCGCGCTCTTCAACTTCTGGGAATACATCGCTTTCCTCGCCAATTCGGCCGTCTTCTTGCTCATTGGATTGGATCTCGAGATCTCCGCTCTGGTGCAGGACTGGAAGCTGATCCTGTGGTCAATCCTGGCGGTCCTCATCGGCCGCGCGATCAGCATCTATGGTCTCTCACGCCTCGGGCGGGACATCCCCAATTCCTGGCGGCATGTCATGTTCTGGGGAGGGTTGAGGGGGGCCATCGCCCTTGCGCTGGCCTTGAGTCTTCCGGAGGCCGATTTCGGGGAGATGCGAACGACTTTGATCGTCATGACCTATGGCGTGGTGCTCTTCAGCCTGGTCGCGCAGGGCATGACGATGAATGGCTTGTTGAAACGGCTGGGCATCATCACAAAATCCGACGCCCAGATCGAGTATGAGCGGCGCCATGCCCGGGCCCTTGCAGTTCGGGCGGGGTACCAGCATCTCCGGCGATTGAGCATCGACGGACTGATCTCGGAAGCGACCTGGCGTTCGCTGGAGCCGGTGCTTAAGCAGCGGCAGGAGGTTCTGACCGGTGCGGTGCAGGAAGTCCTGAGCGATACTCCGGAGCTCGAGGCGGAAGAGATCGTATTGGCGCGCAGGGAGATGTTGAGGGCCCAGCGCAGCGCGCTAGGAAACTTGCGGCGTTCTGGCGCGATTTCAGACGAATCCTTCGATGAACTCGTTGTCGAAGTCGACCTGGCACTTGATTCCAGGCAGGAATCGTGGATTTCGGATTTCATACCGCGCGGCGGGGAGGATGACATCTGCCAGCTGCTGTTTATCATTGTAAGCACCCTTGATCTGGAATCGGCCTCAAATGCCCTGGCCATGCAAGGGCTGCGGGTGACACGCATCCAAAGTAATGGCGGCTTTCTCCGTCGGCGGAACCACCTGCTCCTGATTGGTCTCCCGGAAGGAAAGCTCGAGGACGCTGAGGATACGCTGCGTCGGGTTTGCCGCAGGAGAGTCGAATTTGTCCCACCGGCGATGCTTGATAAGGACCCTGAGCGCCGCAGTGAAATACCGATCGATGTCCATCGAGCGATGCTATTTGCCCTGGATGTTGAACGATGCGAGGTGATCTGACGTGAAACTCATGATTGTCATCATTCGAAACGAAGATTACGAAACAGCACTGCAAGCGCTGATCAAGCAGGAATTCCGGGTGACCTATATCGCTTCAACCGGGGGATTCCTGCGAAGGGGAAACACGACGCTCCTGATCGGAACGGAAGAAGGACGCATCGATCAGGCCATGGAAATCATCCGAAATTCATGCTCGCCGGCCGAGTCAGGCCAGCGACGGGCGACCGTGTTCGTTGTAAACCTAGATAGCTTCGAACAGCTCTAGGCGGGGTGGCAACTGGGGAGAGATTACTCTACACATCCGTCTGCGTCATACCGTAGATTTCCAAGTCGTGATGGATGCCCCATTTCAGGACGTGTTGACGCAGACATCCTTCGTGGATCATGCCAATCTTCTGCATGACGCGCCCGGAGGCCGGGTTGCTGATCATGTGGTGAGCATAGATACGGTGCAGTCCTAGCGTTTCAAACCCATACCTCAGGATCGCACTGGCTGCCTCCGTGCAGAATCCTTTGCTCCAGTAAGGTACACCAATCCAATAACCCATTTCTGCCCGCTGATGAGCCCGTTCGATTCCCAATCCGATCGCACCAATCAGATCCCCCTGGAGCTTGCGGGTGATGGCGTAGTGGACAGCCTCACCGGCTTCATAAGCGTCCTCATGGGTTGATATCCAGGCTTCCGCCATGCCCTCTTCATACGGATGAGGGATGTTCAAGGTCGTTGCTGCAATCTCGCGCGCCGCGGCCAGCTCCCGGACCCGACCAGCATCTTTCAGGCTAAAAGAGCGTAGCAGGAGGCGTTCGGTTTCCAGTTCTGGCACAGGTGGCATTGATTCTGGTTCTGTAACCGGTGATCGCGGCATGACAGCCTCCAAGTTAATCGAAGGTGCTCCCCGGGGGACGATCCCGGCCCGTACCAGCCGCAATTATCGATCCAAATAAACCGATGCTTCCCGCAGTATGACATGCGAGCTACCCTGCCAGTATCCGCCCTATAGCAATCTCAGGTCCATCGGCACAGTTGTTTGCACGTTCCATCAGGGGGCATTACCGGCTGCAAAACGGCCTCATGGAAGTTGGCCTTGATCGACCCAGCTTAACTCACGCTGCTGGGCGGTGACCAGAATCTGCTGCCGTGTTTGTGCGTTGGAATGAGAAGACGGCGTAGGTTGAGAACTGCAGCGGAAGCTCGCGCCAGGCGTTCGCCGGTAGGCTGGCTTTACGACAAAGCATGGCGAGAAACTGTACCGGATCAGGTACGCGTTCCCAGACCTGCGGGAGAAATGTCGCCCGCATTTTCCCGTATGTAAGGATTACGCCGTCAACCTCGGGCTGCAGCGCGGCTGGAAGAGCTCCACGGTCTTCACACACGAGCGGCTGGGGGATACTCAGCACGGATATCTCGATCGTCAGATCCTTGAGTTCATGCTTTTCAAGAGGCGGGAAGCGTGGGTCTTCGTGCGCGGCCGAGCTCGCACGCAGGATGATGTCCTGTGCCAGGGGCAGTTGTGCTACCAAGCTCCCGATGCAGCCCCGTAAGCGAGCCTCACGGGTAAGGGTAACGAAGGAGGCACGTTTCTCCTGCAGGCGTTCGGGGAGACTGGCGAGGTCAGGCTGGGGCAAATGGCGTTTGTGAACCGTCGCTTCAATGCTCTCCCAGGCAAGGTTGAGGAGGACTCCTTGTTCGGATTCATCGAGGCGTAGAACCACCGTTACCCCTCAGTCTATGAGCTGATGGTAGGATCGATCGAAGTATAGCAGAGGCTTTCCATCATTCAAGGATCCCGCAGTGAGGACCTCGGCCAGGAAGAGCGCATGCATTCCACCAGGGTGGGTGGTGCTGACCCGGCAGTCCAGGCTTGCCAGCGCTCCATCCGGGATAGGGTGGCCGAGTGGGCTCATCTACCAGCTGCTCTCCAGGAAGCGATCAATAATCTCAGGATCGCGGCCGGCGAAGCGGTCGGAGATTGCCTGCTGGGATTCCTCCAGGATGCTCACGGCGAATGAACCCACGCGCGAGAGGAGCGCGTGGGTTGCGCTGCCGATCTCCAGCGAAACCAGGATCAGTGGTGGTGTGAGTGAGACCGAAGTGAAGGAGCTGACCGTCATGCCCTGCCGCTCCTCCGCAAGTGCACAGGTAACCAGCGTCACGCCTGTTGCCCACTGACGCATGAAATGTCGCAGACTTTCAGAATTGGTGCTCATCTACTCACCTAACGACGATCATTTAGGGCCTTACCGAGCCCCAAGCTATTATGAAACCAGCGCTTCCTTTTATCAGTCCTATTCACCAAAAAGGATATCCATCACAGCCGGCATTAGATCTGCCAGATCATGCAACCTGCGAGCGAAGCGAGCCCGAACAGTATGAGGACCGATCAACAGTGCTGGGACTGGGTTGCGCGTGTGCATGCGCTGGCTGAGATCCTCCAGGTTGCCATGGTCAGAGGTCAGGACGATTAACCGTGGTTTACCACGCCAGGCCTGGACCAATCCTCCAAACACGGCATCGAAGGATTCGAGGATATCCACCGCCCGCTTGTGATCCTGTTTATGACCGGCATAGTCACTGGGCCAGAAGTCGAACCAGCTGAGACTGTACTTGTCAGCAAGACCGGCCAACACGCCTCCGGCTTGCTCCAGCCCATAAACAGGCGCGGGGGGAAAACCGGGCTGATCGGCCCAACCCCGCCCCGTGAAATCTACCGACAGCGCGCGGCCGGCCTGCAGGTCCTCGGCCGTCATCAAGGGCAGACCGGCAGCGTGGAACGCGAACGGTATGGCCGAGCGTAACCGGCGGCCCGAATCGATTGCTTCGAAGTAGCGCGGCGGATAGGCATTTAGCAAAGCAGCAGTTCCGCCGTGAGAGCGCACTTGCATGAAGAGGTTGTCCTCTGTAAGGATCTCCCGAATGGGTGAGTTGGGCTTAGGCCCGTAGTGAACGCCTATCCGGGCCGGAACGTTTTTCCCTGTCAACAATGTGGCCTGCCCGGAGGCGGATTGCGGTGTTCCTTCGACGCCGAGGTTGGCATCAAGAGCGAGCAGCGTTGCATCTTTCCCTTCGAAGGGTGCTGCAGCCAGCACCAACTGTTCGCCCTCCAGCAAACCCTGCAACGTTGGAAGATGCGCAGCGCAGAACGGATTGATGGAAGGGTCGCGTTCGCCAAGTCCGACGCCGTCTAGGAACATCACCAGCACATTCATGTGGGCTTCCGCCGCATCTGGAACCAGGCTGATGTCCGACCATGATCCGTGCCTTCGGCGGTCGAAAGGATGCTAAAGCAAGATTCGAATTCTTCACGAATTTCAACCTCGGGAGATGGATTGCTGTCGCCGTCCTCTTGGCTGGGAAGCCAGGCGTAAAGCAGGTAATCCGCTCCTGCGGGCAGGAGAGACTCGAGCCTGGAGCGGTAGCTTGCCCGATCTGGGACCGGGAGCGAATGGTAGCAGCCAATATCGAGCGCCAGGTCAAATGGGCCTTGTACGCCAGGCAGCAGGGCAACATCCATTCGTTTGAATTCAATTGGCAGAGCGAGCGTGGTTGCCTTCCTGCGGGCCCGCCGGATGGCAATCGGTGAGAGGTCAACCCCGAGAACGGTCCAGTTATGTTGGGCCATGGTGATCGCGTTTGTCCCGGTGCCACAGCCGAGGTCGATGGCGAGACCAACCGGTGCCGATTCGAGGTACGCCAACAACTCAGGGGGTGAAATACCTGTATCCCACGGCGCATTACCCAGCAAGTACTTGAGTTCGAACAGCGCCCTGCGGATCATGAATCCCCGGTAACGCTGGCACGCACCTGCTCGGGATCTACCGTGCTGATGCTGCGCCAGGCTTCCTCCCCATGTGCGGTCAGAAATACGAAGGTCGGGGTGAACTGGATGCGGTAGCGGTCCTTCAGGCGGGCGGAGTCCGCCGCCAGGATGTTGATCTGGATGACATCGAGTTGGCCAATATATTCGCGCGTGATTTCGCCCACGAGCG
>Ga0315534_1000013_pt1 | contig 77588 bp, 60 predicted proteins | sample SalMarSW160240MG_FD_203094 | JGI IMG/M metagenome (GOLD analysis project Ga0315534, IMG submission 203094) | Salt marsh sediment microbial communities from the Plum Island Ecosystem LTER, Massachusetts, United States - Salt Marsh Sediment SW1602-40 ... | reverse complement strand
CGGGGTGGCGAGATCCTGCGCCCGATGCCTTCCCTATATACCGTTCGTTCCACGGAAGGTGGGTACGCCGCTCTCTGCCGAGATGAGAGCACCAGTCGAAACAGCGATGGAAGTGCTCATAGAACCCTGGCCAGGTTGAGTGGTTAGGGTTCAAAGATCCAGCGGTCAGTGTCGCGTGACCAGGCGACCAACTCTTCAGGTTTAAACCAGAGAGATATCTCGGACGCCGCGTTCTCAGGCGAGTCTGAAGCATGGGTAAGGTTGCGTCCTACCATCAGGCCGAAATCGTGACGCACTGATCCGGGAGCTGCCTCTGTTGGCCTGGTAGCCCCCATGGTCTGCCTGACGGCCAGGATCGCCTGCGGTCCCTCCCAGACCATGGCCATTACGGGTGAGGAAGTTATGTACTCGATCAAGCCAGCGTAGAAGGGCTTTCCTTCATGGACTGCATAATGCTTCTCGGCCAGCTTGCGGTCAACTGCCTGAAATCTTGCAGCAACAAGCCGTAGGCCGCGCCGCTCGAGGCGCTGGATCACCTCACCGATCAGGCCGCGCTGAACACCATCAGGTTTAATAAGTACGAGTGTTTGTTCCAATTTTGCCTCCAAGCAACGGACTCGGGGAAACAACCCCGAGTCCGGTAGTGATCCGTGTGTCGGGGTTGGTATTTCAGGCGACCTCCATCCCGCGCTGGTAGGCCTTAATGGCCTCATTCAATTGATCATCCTTCATGTATGCATCACCCAGTGCCTGCCAGAGTGTAGGCAGGTTGGGATAGCGGTCAAGTGCTCGCTTGAGATCATCGATCACAGTCTCAATATCTTGCTTGCGTTCGATGAGTTTTTTATAGTCCACGAGTGCTCGCCCTGCATCACCCGCTGCCAAAGCCTGTCGGGCACTTTTCAGCAGCATCTGTGCATCGGTGGGCGGCTCTTTATAAACAGGGATGGGGGGAGGAGGCGCGACTGCCTCAGGTTCGGATTTTTTCTCAGCAACCGGGGCAGGCTCTGGGCGATCGGGTGTCGCCTCCTTAGAGATTACAGGTGGAACTATGACCGGTTGCTGCTCAACCACAGGTTCGACCTTCTGCTCAGCTGCTGGGCTGGCAGCGGGAGGCTTTGCAATCTGTGGCGGTTCTTCTACGTCCACCGGGGTTTTAGCCACAGTTTCCGAGACGACAACTTTGTCGGGCATGGGTGGTGGAGGGGTTGTCTCCCGGATTACTTCCACTGGCTCAACCGCTGGTGGGGAGGGTTCGGCAGGGACATCCTGAGCCACGGCCGCCGCTTCATCAAGCCAGCCGGGTATCGTTGCTTCGGTGTCGGGTTGTCCAACCTGTGAAACCACGGTTTCATCAAGGTCCGCGCTGAATGCTGGTTGTGGGGCATCCGAGATTTCAGCTTGGGCGGCGGCCTGAGCCTCATCCGCTGCTGCCATTTCACGCAGCCATTCGGGGGACTCCTCCGGGATGATCTCGGGCTCAACCTTCTCCTCGACAGGTGCAGGTGCCTCAACAACAGGAGATTCGGTTTCGCTCAACCCGGGAGCTGGCTCCTGTGCGGGATAGGCTGGAGTGGCGGCTTCAACGTCGACATCGATCCCTCGTTGGGCGGCGAGGTCCTCAAGCCAGCGCAGGCTCTCGTCAGGCGCATCAGGGGGAGCCTGGTCGGTGTAAGGTACGCTCCCAGCCGGCTCTTGCTTGGCCTTATGAGGCTCTTCTCCAAGCTCACTCGTCGCACCCACTTGCCGCTCTGCCAGAGATTCAAGCCACTGGAACACTTCATCGTCATCCAGATCCTTACCACTGGTTGGTGGCTGAATAAGTTCACCTGGATGTTGGTCAGCATCCTGTATATCGCTGATCCCGGTTTCGCTCAGTGCATCCAATCCGACTGGAGCTTGCACCAGTCCACCCCCGGGTTCTCCCTCTTCGGAAGCAAAATCACTCAGCCAATCTGACGAAAACTCTCCAGTCCCATCGGTCTCAACGCTATCAGTGACGGGCTCCAGGGGGCCGCTTCCAGTTCCATCAGCAATCCCCATCAACCATTCAGGTACATCAGCTTGTTCTATAGGTTCTTCGGCGGGTACTTCCTCGACTCCGTCGAGCCAGTCGGGGGTTTTTGATTCAAGTTCAGCTGAAGATGGCGATCGCACGGGCTGTTCAGGTTCAGATCCAGAGAGCCAAGCTGGTGGTGGTTCGGACGGGGCAACATCCAGTGACTCATCTCCTCCGATGCTAGAAAGCCAGTCCAGGCTGCGTTCCGGTTCCGTAGCCGCGGCCGCAATCTGCTCCTGTTCGGCAAGTCTGCGGATCCACTTCTCAGTTTCCCCGCTGGTATCTGTTTCTGAATATGTCGAAGCGGATTCTTCACTGGAAGGTCCAGGTGAGAGTTTATCAGGTGGCAAATTTGCGGGCATGCTCGACGCAGCTTCTGCAACCCCCGCTAGCCAGGATGGCGGGCCTTCAATCTCCGCCTCGTCACTTCCTGTCTCCTCAGCTGCAGGGGTTTCGCTCGTTTCCTGGAGCCATGAGGGAAAATCATCTAGATCTGTCCGATCACCGCCACCGAAGGCAGCGGCAAGGTCGTCGAGTGCGTCCTCATCGTCAGTTCCTTCTCCATCACGGTCACCAAGCCACGTGATGATAGTCGACGTTGCGCCCGGAGCCTGGGAATCAATCCAAGTCGGAACTTCTGGCCCTTCGACGTTCTCCCCCGTTTCCCTATCGAAGCCCTCCTCACCCTGGACGATAGCCTCAGTTTCGGGGATAACAGGTTCTGACGTAGGTGGTTCAACCTGCCCATCTGACCCTGACAACCAATCAGGTACCAATCCCCCGTCTAGTGGTTCAGTGGGTGGTAGTGGTGCTGGTTCTGGTTCTGCTTCTTGAGCCTGAGGTTCTTCACCAGGCGCGGGGGCGATATCTTGCAGCCAGGATGGAATATCAGCGGGCGCAAGCTCATCATCGTCAGCCGGAGTCTGCGGTAGCGGAACTTCACCTGAATTCAGGGCATCAAGCTCGGCATCGGAAAATGAGACTGGTCCCTCCTCGACCTCCCCAGTTGAGGGTCCCCACCCGGCCTCACGCATCCATTCCGGTATCGCATCTTCATCCTGGAGACCACCCTCGAATTCACCGCTGTCGAAGGCTGGTTCGATTAGTGGAGAAGTGGAGCTACGTCCGCTGCCAGGACTCTGATCGAGATCGGAAAGCCAGGCTGGTTTCGGCGAAGAACTTACAGCATCTGATTTTTCGCTTGATAGGTCGACACCAAGTGAGGTCACCCATTCTGGTGGTCCAGGTTCAGCAGTGGGGAGGGGTTCGCCCGGGGTCCAGGTCGAATGATCGATGCGAACGGCGTTGGGATCGACTTTGTCAGGTTCAAGGTCGACCGACTCAAGAAATCCAATGTAAGGGTCGAGGGCAGCCAGCTTGCGATGGAGTTCACCTGAGCGCTGCGATTGGCCTTCCTTCTCAAGCAGGTCACTTAGGATGCGATTAGCCTCGAGGCTAAAAGGTAGCTTCTCAAGGATTTGTTCACAAACTGATTTCGCTTCCTTGGCCTGGCCGGCCCGCCAGTACATACTGGCCAGCAGTACCTCCAAATCAGGTCGATCCGGATCTTCTTGCAGCGCGGAGCGCAGCTCGGATATCGCCTGAGGGAATAGCTCGCCCCGTGCGTACTGGCGGGCGAGTGCGCCGCGTGTAAGGCGGACCTTGTGTGGTTCCAAGCCATCCCTACGGCCGATTAAGCGAGAGAGTTCCTGGCGGATGGCGGGATTGGCCGGGTTGGTTTCGAAGGCTCGTTCCATATGCCAGATAGCAGCGTCAAGATTGCCTTCATCCTCACGCACGATCGCCATGCCCACATGTGAGACGAAATCGTCCGGAACGGCTGAGAGCACCCGCTGGAAGATATCCGCTGCATCGCCGTAGCGCTTTGCTTCCAGATAAGCCTTCCCCAAGAGCCGGTATGTGCTCAAATGCTTGGGGTATATCTGCAGGATATGGCGGCAATGTGCAATCGCCTCATCGAGCTTTTCCCGCTCGATCAGGTCGTCGATCTCTTTTACATAAGCGCGTAACGTAATATCTGCCATCGCAGAACCTCAGCCCAAAGTATGCAACAACTGACCCGCCGGTGCAAGCGTAAAGAAGTCATGGCGGTGTTCGCTGTATGTTTGCTCTGATCACCCTATCATAACAAGAAATGTGCCATACCGGCATTAATTAGGGGATTAGTGCGTGGGTCTCCTGGATGGAACGGAGGAGGAGCGTAATATCAGGTTCCTCTACCTGCGGCAACCGGGGCAGGGGTTGATCGGGGGAGAGCTGACATAATGCGAGCATGCTAGCTTCGATGCTATCCGCCAGTGCTCTTGGGTTATACCCGCCTTCAAGCACGTAAACCAGCTTCCCGCAGGTGTGACGATCGGCCAATTCAACCAGCCCACGGGTGAGAGTGTGATAGCCAGCAGTAGAGACGTTGAGCATTGCAAGTGGATCTTCCCAATGGGCGTCATATCCTGCGCTGACAAGCAGCATATCAGGCATAAAACGGTCGGCAAGCGGCTGTATGATCTGCTCCATAATTGCTTCGAATGCCCGATCTCCAGCATAGGCGGGCAGAGGAACGTTGACGCTTGATCCAGTACCCAAGCCGATCCCCGTATCGTTCATTGCCCCGGTCCCGGGGAAAATACCAACTTGATGGGTGGATACGTATAGAACGTCCGGATTCGGATCGAATATCGCCTGCGTGCCGTTTCCGTGGTGGACATCAAAATCGACGATCATCACCCGGTTCTTCCCTCGTGCTTGAGCGTGGCGGGTAGCGATAGCGATGTTGTTAAGCAGGCAAAATCCCATTGCTCGATCTTGGGAGGCATGGTGGCCTGGTGGGCGGACGAGGGCGAAACCACGTTGGGCTCGATCGTCGAGAACGGCATCCAAGACCGCCAGGGTGCCACCGGTGGCGAGGAGCGCCGATTCCATCGAAGACAGGGTGCAGTAGGTGTCGCCATAGTCCAGGTACCCATGCCCATGAAGGCAGCTTGTTTCGATACTCTCGAGATAGTCCTCAGTGTGCACCAGGGTGATTTGCTCTCTCGTTGCTTGCGTCGGAGGGATGCTGATCAAGTTGTCATCGAGGGCGCCATCCACAAGGAAATCGAGGAACTGGAACCGGCCAGGCGATTCGGGATGCCCGGTGAGATAATGCTCCGGGGAAGGCACGGAGGAGATCGCGACTTTCTTGGAACTCATGCCCAGTAATCCTAACAAATTAATGGTGGGTATTTTACTTTGGGGCAGTCGTCAGAGTTACAAGTACGACTCCACCAAATGCCGTATCTGATCTGCTCGATTGGGTTGACCAAGTAACTCAAGTTGGTCGGATAACCAGATGAAATTTGCAAGAGTGCTCTCGGGAACGGGCTCTGGCAGTAATTGGGGCACATAATCAACTGCCAGGAAACGTCGACGATAGGTGCTTGCGTAATATATGTGCGAACTATTCTGACGTGCAAGCAGTTCATACTCTCGCAGGAAATATTGGATCGCCTGGTCTATCTGGCCATGCTGCATAGCAATTGTCCCGGCCACGTCTAGAACCCGGGAGGAATCTGGGGCTAAGAAAAGCGATTGCCGGATATAGGTGTTGGCTAAGTTCTGATTCACTTTACGGGAGGTAAGCACTAACGCTAATCCGCTATTAGCGTCAGCATTGAGAGGATCGACTTCGAGTGCTTCTTGGAAATAGAACTGAGCTGCCTCGAGATCCTTGCGGTCAAGTTCTTGGTAGGCAATAAAAACAAGTTCTTCTGCAGGTGATCGGAAAGATAGATCGGCAGATTCACTCAATAGGCTGAGCCGCAGCGTTGATCCATGGAAATAGGTTGATCGTACCAACCAAGGATCCAGTGTGAGTGCCAAACGATATGCATTTATAGCCAGATCGGCTTGGTCAGATTCCTCATACATCCATCCCAAATTCACTGCGAATGATACGTTTCTGCTTGCGATGTTGGTCGCGATCAGCATATCTGCTATTGCCTGGTGCTCTTCTCCGTTGCTGAATTCGAGGGCTGCGAGATTTGCCCAATGGGGCGCCCAGTAGAGATCCGTTTGGAGGGTACGCCGGTAGATCTCGATCGCCCTCGTTTCAAGCTGAGGAGAATCAATGCTCGCAGCCGCACTCCCTAGGGCTTGGGCACATTGAAAAGCGAAGAATGTGTTTGACGGACGCTGCTGACTGACGTCGCAGAGGCGCTCACTCGCTAGAGTCCAATCCTCCTGCTCGGCTGCCTGAAGTGCTGAATTGTCTTCGCCCGAGAACAAGACTAACCTGGTTCCGAGTATTCCAAAAGCAAAACAGCCCACTGCAACGATTGCTGACATATGGGATGCTGAGATTCGAAATGTTGGTTGGCTTAGGTTGAAAGACTCAATTGATACAAAGAATAGGAGCACTCCTAATACATAGGTGGGAACTTCAAACAGGAAATCAAACAAAGCATGTGAGCTGACAGTGATCAATATTCCAACAATGACCGCGAGACCAGTTCTTACTTGATGTTCGGCGTCTCTCCAGATCTTAAATATGGTTATCGCTCCGGAAATTAAAACAGCTCCTATGAGGAATAACCCGATTAAGCCTGTTTCTGCTGCAACCTGAAGCGGGAGGCTATGAGCATGGCTAATAAAAAAGCCGGGAGGAATCTCGGCGCCGGCTACGGACAAATAGTGAAATGTCCCCGGTCCGTTACCAAAGATCGGTGATTTTTGCCAGATCTGCACCGCGACTTCCCAGATCTTTGACCTTGATTGTGCCAGGGGAGCATGTGAAGGATGTTTAGATTGGGGGTTGATAATTTGAGTCCAGAGAAGAAGAATTACTACAACCACCAGGACTAGCCGCAGAAGTAGTCTTGGCTTTAAAGCTTTTCGTGTTGACCGGAGCATCTCTCCTATGGTGTTGAACCGGGAAGCCCAGAGCAATGAGCCTATTACAAGGAGACCTATTGCCAAAGAAATCCATCCACCTCGTGAGGATGCGAATATTGAAACGATGCCGAATGCAACCAGGATGCCACTCCAACCCAGGCGCTGTTTCCACCGTGGTGATCGGACCAGCCTGAGAAGTGCTAAGGGGATTGCGAGGTTAAGAAAGCCTGCCTCAATATTCGGATGCGATAGAAAGGCTCCAGGAAGTCTAAAAACAGAAGGTGGAAAAGAAGTTATGCTTCCGCTGGTACCTACCCAGTCGAACCACCAATTTAGGATAAAGACGAGATTGACAAGTGTGAATAGTCCTGCGAGCCATAGAATCGCATTCTCGACAACGGTTAAAAATCGCTCTGAGTGAGATAGAGGCAATAAGATGAGGAATACGATTAGATAGAAAAGGTCGAAATAAAACGCTTCGAACGCGAGCTCCCTCAAGGGTGCAAATATTATCGAGACTGCACGGTAGAAGAAATAACCAACAAGGAAAATCGTGCTTGGTCTGATCGGTACGAAACTCAACCTATCTTTTCGAGATTGTTGTAGAAGTGCTGATAAGCCAATGACAAGTAGGATCAGGTAAGCATATAGTGATACAGGCTCTCTGATTGGGAACCATACGAGGGTTACTAATAATAGACAAAGTATCAAGAGGATTAAAGGAAGCTGACTGGATAAACGATTTACACGCATGGTTTCCTGGTCTTGATAGGCAATCTATGAGCCAATAAATATGCTCAGCGAGGATTGTAACCTTCTGCTTGATCGAACCAGCCGCGGATTCTTCTACTCGGAATCCACCACACAGAAATCATCCTCCATTTTCTGTAAGGTGCATTATCCGGGCCAAATCGTCGGAATAAATATCTATTAGTTCACCGGATGACTTCCATTCAACTATTTGATCGGTTTCCCTCGGACAGAATCCCACTTGGATCATGTTGAAGCAGGAAATCCAGATCCTCGAGACTGATCATAAAATGAGTAATTTCTGGTCCACCCATTCGGTCAAGCAATTCGGTTGGATTATTACTAGAACTAATCAATGCGGCCCAACGGAAGTGATCAGGATCCGGGATGCACTTCGGGGAACAATAATAGCTGCGCCCATCACCCAAGAGTAGCACTCTGGCTGTGTCTGGAAGCTCATTTTGAATAAAATGCGCCGCGCCGAAATCCCCGACGTTTCGGTTGAGAAACTCGTCCGCGCTTTCGAGGCCAATAATGACATCCCAGGGTCGAAGCTGGCGAGCGAGTTGAACCTGGTAAAAGAGTGTGATAAGCATCAACCCCACTGCCAAGGAAGGAAGAAATAATTTCAAACTAGGCCATGAGACCAACCGAGTTTCACTGTTAGCAATCACATATGCACATAGGATGGCGATTGCAGGATCGATTGGAAGTAAGAAACGGATTTGCTGTGATCCAATCACCCACAAGCCGACACGGAACACAATCGCTGCCACCAGGATATTGGTTTCCTGCCTTCTACGAGTGAAGGGGTACAGCCATGCCAGGATGAATAGCGGGCTGAGAATATCGTTTCTATTCATGACCGCGCCAAACAAGGCATGACGGGTGTAAATCGTAACGGGCATCGAAACAAGTGATGCGAGGGAAAGTCCTGTGCCAAAACTTTTCAGGTAATCATTGTAAAGCGTGAGCCGTTCTGTGGACCAACCTGGGCCTCCGAAATAGAGTGGGTATACCGGGTTCTTAAACCAGACCCAGTTCTTCAAATACCAGAAACCCGCAATCCCGATCAGGATTAGACCTACGCGAAGCGCATCACTTGCGATTGCGGCAGGTGGTTTTCGTCGAGCATCCCAAGCATAGAGGATCGCGATCACAATCAGGCCCATAAGCGCCAGATATTTTGTCCCCAGCGCCAGCCCGAGAAATACCGCAGACATGGTTAACCAGCCGCCATCCCGGGTACGGAAATATTCTACAGCGGCTGCTAGCGCAAGCCACTCCAGCAGGCTCCAGGCCATATCGATGTACGCGAAACCAGACCAAATCGGAAGTGTTGGCATGCCCAGTAAAATGGCGAACGCTATCCATGCAGAGCGTGACCCAAGCCATCTACGGGAAAATGACCAGGTTGACAGCACGTAGAGAGAACCGAATAGCAGGTGAAGAAGCTTAGGGGTAAGAACATCTCCAAAGGCTAGTCCGAGGGTGAAGAGCATCTCGATACTGAATGGACCGTTTACATACCAGATCTCCTGATTCGGAAAAATCCCCCCCTGTTTCAGGAAGGTTCGCGGGCCGGTCAGGTGATACATTAAACCGTCATAATCCCAGGCTGGTACGAGTGTGTTTAGGAGTGCAACCAAGCCTATGGAAAGTGCAATCATCACGGCAATACGAATAATCCACCGCGATCTCATCCATCTCGCAGGCAGTATTCTCAAGAAAGATCTGAATATCGCTGCTTGTGTGGAGATTCGGTCACCGAGGAGGTATGCCGATACGAGGATCATGCCTGAGATCGACCCAACGCTCAGCAAGCGCAGCATCCCGAGCCAGCTTAATACGAGCGCGAAGAACCCTAAGCCAAGGGAGAATGACACTGTGCTGACCAACGCGAATCGATCCAAATGATGTGGCCACCATCTATAAAGGATTGAATTCCCCAAAGCGTAAGCAGCGAGTGCGATTCCGAGAGCGAACGCACAGCTCCACAAAGTATCGAACAGTGCGCCCATACCAAATTGTGTGAAAGCCCGTATTGGAAAGCGAATCCGCAAGCCGATCAGGATGGCGAAGTATAGCGTCCATCCTAATCGGTGAATCAACCGCGATCGAGATAGAGTGGGCTTCATGAGGGTGGATTGTATAGCATAGTTCTGCTCCATGAAAAACAAACAGCCCGGCAAAAATACCGGGCTGCTCACCAACTATATTGATTCGCTTATGAAGTTGGCACGTCGCTAATTGAGACTTCGGGAGCAGGACGCTTACTCTGCTAGATGGCCCAGATCAAGATCGCGACCAGTACAAGGACGAAAGCCCAGCCACCGATCCCGAGGTCCGTGTACTGCACAACGCCAGGCGCGATGATCACAGAAACCAGGTTTACGATCTTGATCATCGGGTTGAGCGCCGGGCCGGCAGTATCCTTCATCGGGTCGCCGACTGTATTGCCGACGATGCTCGCTTTGTAGCGTTCTGAGCCCTTGCCGCGATTCGCCGCCGGATCCGATGGTTCGTCCTCGATTGTTTTCTTGGCGTTATCCCAGGCGCCGCCGGCGTTGTTCATATAGACCGCAAGCAGCTGTCCAGAGAGGATGGCACCAGGCAGGAAGCCGCCTAACGCATCTAACCGCAGGACCAGCCCGACGAGGATGGGGGTGATCACGCCGAGCAATGCGAGCGAGATCAGCTCTTTCTGGGCGGCCGTGGTCGAGATGGCCACCGCCTGACGGTAATCCGGTTCAACCTTTCCTTCGAGCACACCGAGCTTGAACTGCCGGCGCACTTCCTCGACGATCAGCGCCGCCGCACGTGAGACGGCATTGATCGTGAAGGATGAAAATAACCACGGCAACGCTCCACCGATCAGCATGCCTACGGATACCTGCGGCACATCGATCCGGATGCAGATCGTTTGGATTTGCTCGGCCAAAGGCATACCGAGCGAGACCTGCGCCCGGGTCACATCTACGATGAAGGACCCGAACAACGCCACAGCAGCAATTACGGCAGAACCGATGGTGACCCCCTTGGTGATCGCCTTGGTTGTATTTCCAACTGCGTCAAGGTCGGCCATGATTCGTCGTGCCTGCACAGTTTCTTCGTCCTTGTTATCGCCCCACGACATTTCGCCTATCCCGGCAGCGTTGTCCGCGATTGGACCATAGGAGTCCATCGCCACATTATTCCCAGTAAGCGTGAGCATCCCGATCCCGGTCATGGCGACACCATAAAGGATAAAGGTAACTTGGTGAACTGATTCAATTCCGGGGATATTCCGGAAGATCAAAACGGAGGCAAAGATCGTAACCGCGATGACAAGGATCGACTAGACGCTCGTTTCGTAGCCAACCGCAATCCCACTTAGGATGGTCGTTGCCGGGCTGGTATTCGTCGCTTTACGGATCTCTTTCACTGGCTTACCGTGCCTGCCGGTAAAGTACTCTGTCAGGCGGGCAATGGTAAAGCACGCCTATGGTTGTCGCAAGGAACGGTCGCCACCACCCACCGGGGATGTCGTTGCCCAAATAAAAGAAAGCCATCAACCCGAATAGGACGACCGAGATCGCGGCGGAAGAGAGGTAGCCGCGGGAAATAGCCTTCATCGCATTGCCGCTCTTGCCGGGTCCTCCTCTCACAACATAGGTTCCAATGATGGAGGAGAGCACACCGATACCGCACACGAGCAGCGGATAGATGATCCAATCCAAATCACCGGTTAGATGCCAGAGAGCCAGGCCAAGAATCAAGCCGGATACGATCGTGACCTCATAGGATTCGAAGATGTCTGCCGCCATGCCGGCACAATCTCCGACATTATCACCGACCAGATCAGCGACGACGGCTGGATTACGCGGGTCGTCCTCGGGCATCCCTGCTTCGACCTTGCCTACAAGGTCAGCACCGACATCAGCGGCTTTGGTGAAGATCCCACCTCCGACCCGCATGAAGAGGGCCAGCAACGTACCGCCGAACCCAAACCCGAGAAGCGCATCAGGGGTAGCGATGCCGAGGATGATAAATATGATCGTTCCGCCGAACAGCCCTAGTCCGTCTGTCAGCATGCCGGTGATCCGCGCCCGCCCGATAGGCGATGCGCAGTGAATCACCGAAGGAGCGGCGGGCAGCAGCCGCCACCCGGACATTCGTCTGGAGAGCCATCCGCATGCCGAACTGTCCCATTGGCAGGCTGAAAATAGCACCCATCACAAAGGAGATCGCCCGGTCAAAGCCAATGATGAGCCGGACGGAATTATCGGACATCCCCGCGAACCGCTCCAGCGCTTACGGGGAAGGCTCGACGATATAAACAGAGAAGAAAAGTACGAGTGTGAGTACTGCGATCAGGGGTAGGATGGATCGAAGTTGACGGCGGAGGTAGGAATCCGCTCCACCCCGAATCGCACGCCATACCTTCAGCATTTGCTCGCTGCCCCTCTCCTCTTTCATGATCTGGGCGTGTAAAAAAAACGCGTAGAGCAACCCCAGGACCGCGATTCCTAATATGGTCCAAATTGCGGTCTGCTCAAATGACGTCAACCCTTGCATTGAGAGTATTAAATCCCTGACGCTAGTGCAAGAATACGTGCTTTAAAACCCGGGCATAGATTGTCACATGCAATCATAATCTCAAGCTGGAGCCCCATGCTCCTACCAACAACCTATCGCCAGCGTGGGGAGAAACATTTGTCCCACCGTTCTTTACTTATATGTACGCCGGGCATGAGCGATAAATAGGAGGTGGAAATTCTCTGCGGACGTTGATCCGACGAACCGCTAGCCGGCCCCACTCCGCTGTGTTGCGGGGATTGTGAAGCAACTGCGCTCGTGCGAACGGGTGTGGGGAGGATGCCGGAGAGCAAAAATTGGACTTGATGGACACACTTGCGCCTGCTCGCAGTGCAGGTGAAAAATGCGTAAGGAGGCGTGAAGTGTCGGGTGAGCTGGCAAGTGACAGTGAAGCCCCACAAGGATCAAAGCGGTCCTACGTAAACGCAGCGAGGATCAGGGTAAAGTTAGCGTACCTTATCCGGGGAGATCTGCGGCGTGTCTCGAAATGAGGTTGAGGAGATCGAGAGGTTTTCTGGCCGCATCGCAGAAGTCAGCACATCATCCCGATGTCCTTCGGGAGAGGCCGAAGTAGTCGATGGAGTAACGACCATCCAGGGCGAGCAGGGAAACCTGCCTACAGGGGGAAGGGCCGAACGATCAAGAATTGGGTAGAAGGTAGAAGAGCAACAGCGAAGTCAGTTGAAAGCTGGCCAAGACCAGATACGGAAGTAAACACTAAAGGTGCTAGGTATGTATCAGGGACGAGAGGCCCCAGGTCTACCGGAATGAGAAATCACCCAATGCAAAGCTCTGCTTTGCTAACTTGACCGAACCGCCGGATGCGGACCCGCACACCTGCACCCACCGGAGGTGCGGTGTGTCCGATGGTGTGGGAGGGGGAGCCGTGAGGTTTCCCCCTCTCCCGATCAACAGTTTATTAACCAAGTAAGGGCACAGTGGCGACGTGCCCCTCTGCATAAGCCAACTCAAGGTAAATTGAAATTCAGGCGCACACCTAGGTGCGCTTTTACATTCCATTACCTTTGACTCAGGTGCCTGAGCAGTTACCAATAAACATAGTGGGCTTCCAAAAGGGAAGCCCACTAATAGAAAGCGGTGCAAGGGTGATTTTGTTTATGCCTCTGCGTGAGCCTTTTCGATTTCATGGTGCTTCATCGGGGTGGAGCTTTTGCGGATGGCCCAGATCGTCATCACGAGTAAGATGGCTGCAACGATCCATGAGCCAGTCGTCCCCTGGTATTTAACGATTAGAGGTGCCGCCAGGAGACTGACGAGATTGACGACCTTGATCATCGGATTAAGCGCAGGTCCGGCAGTATCTTTGAGTGGGTCACCGATCGTATCACCTTCGACGCCGGCTCTATGAGCGGGTGAGCCTTTGCCGCCGAGATTACCATCCTCGATGAACTTCTTGGCGTTATCCAGGGCGCCGCCGGATATGGCCATAAATACAGCCAGCAGCTGTCCGGATAGGATCACGCCGGCCAGGAAGGCGCCGAGCGCTTCAACATTGAAGAAGAGACCCACAAGCAGAGGAGTAGCCACGGAGAGTACGGCAAGACTAAGGAGTTCTTTCTGAGAGGCGGCTGTCGTAATACTGACCACCCTTGCGTAATCAGGGGTAACCTTTCCCTCAAGAACGCCAGGAATTCGGAACTGCCGTCTTACTTCCTCGACAACCAGGTTTGCCCCCCGCGCCACGGCTTTGATGCTGAAGGATGAGAAGAGGAAGGGAAGGGCGCCACCAACCAAGAAGCCAATGACGGTGTCAAGCGTCGATATTCGGATTGAATTAATGACCTCCACGCCGAGACGCTCCTGCATGATGCCAATATCGGTCACGTAAGAGAAGAACAAGCTGGTTGCCGCAATAACGGCTGAGGCGATGGCGATCTGTTTTGTGATTGCCTTGGTGGTATTGCCGACTGCGTCGAGCTCAGCCATGATTTTCCAGGCTTTCTCGCCAACGCTTGTCAGTTCGCCGATGCCGTTCGCATTGTCGGCAATCGGCCCAAAGGAATCCATAGCAACGTTGTTGCCGGTGTGCGAGAGCATGCCAATTCCGACCATGGCCACACCGTACAAGGCATAGATCGGTGCTTCTCCCAGGTAAAGTAAGTAACTTGCTGCCAGCGCTACACAAAGAATTAAAATACTCCATACGCTCGCTTCTAGACCCACTGCGAGGCCTGAAAGAACAGTCGTTGCAGTGCCTGTCTTCATCGACTCGACGATTTCCTTCACCGGCTTCTTCTTGTAAGAAGTGAAGTAAGAGGAAAGTGGGTTGAAAACTACCGCTAAGCCAACTCCGACGGCATTAAGCAGCGCCAGCTTCCACTCGCCAGCATAGATCAGAGCGAAGAGAAACGCCCACAACACGGTGTTAATGCTGGAAACCTCATAGGAGCGGAACATGGCTTCCTCGGCATCCTTCGCGCGAAGAAACTTTATCGGGAAATTTTCCCAGATAGGGACGGTGAGAGTTCCCATGATCGAGGAGATTACGCCAATCGCTCGCACGACGAGAGGGTAGATGATCCAGAAGGTGTCCCCGGTTAAGTGAAGCAATACGAGTCCGAGGATTAAAGTGGAGACGATTGTGACTTCGTAGGATTCGAAGATGTCAGCAGCCATTCCCGCGCAGTCACCCACGTTGTCGCCTACGAGATCTGCTATAACACCAGCATTGCGGGGGTCATCCTCAGGGAGACCCTCTTCGACCTTACCCACGAGATCTGCGCCGACGTCAGCGGCTTTCGTATAGATCCCGCCGCCAATGCGCATGAAGAGGGCGACCAGAGTCCCACCGAAACCAAAGCCGAGAAGCGCGTCGGGCGCGGCGCGGCCGAAGATCATGAAAATTACTGTACCACCGAGCAAGCCTAAGCCGTCGGTGAGCATTCCTGTGAAAGTGCCGGCTCGGTAAGCAATTGTCAAAGTGCCATTGTAGTTTTCGCGTACAGCCTCAGCTGCGACACGGATATTACCCTCAATGGCCACGCGCATGCCTAACTGACCGACAATAGTGGAAAATGATGCACCGAGAATGAAAGCGATTGTACGTCCGATGGCAACGATGATCACTGCACCTTCACCGAACCGTTCAACAGCCTCTCGTGAAGGAGGAACGACATATACGCTCAGGAAGAGAACAATAGTCAGAGCGGCAACAGCCATCAGGATTGTACGGAGCTGCTTGCGCAGGTAGCCTTCTGCTCCCGTTTTTATGGCATGCCACACATCCTGCATTTTCTGCGTGCCTTTGTCTCTGGCAATTGTGTTTTTCCATAGCCAGAGAGCATAGATCAGGCTGATGAAAGCAACGACAATTACGCCCCATAACATCGTTTGTTCGATCGGTACAAGCTCGTTCATTTGGGCTCCTTTTTATTATTCAATCAGAATAATCGGTATGACTCTAGTGTAAAAATACGTGCTTCATAAACCCGGGCATTGATTTGTAAACTGTAAAGCCAATTTCCAACTAATCCATAAGGATTGAACCAGCATAAAAAAAAGAAAGGTTCTGCGCTTCAGGAGAACATCTCTGCCCGCTCGGAACATTATTTCGGGGCATATCCGGATCATTTTGGGATTTCAGGTAGCGCTGACTACGTCGCACATTGGTCATCGCGGCGGAACCGATCAATAACCTTCATACGGAACTTACCCCGTGCCAGTAAAAATAACCGGCTGGGGAAGGGTTTTTTACACTCCGCATGGTGGCTTCAACCGATGACCGCAAGTTGCGTCCTTCTTTTTTGTGCTCCCAGCTTTGCCTCCTAAGATGAAATAATCAGGGAAACCGGCTGATTATACTTTGCCGAAAAATCTCAGTCAAGCATGCTGGCGTCCTTGGCGGGGGAAGGATTTTGGCTTATGTTAGGAAAACTTGAAAACTGGACTCTAAATCCCTGCAAAGGCAGGGAAAGAGAATGCACCTTCTTGTTATTCCACCAAAAACGGATATTTATGAGCTGCTTTCCTTCATCAGGTACGAGATGGACTTCTACAACTTCTCGGAGGGGCATATTAGGCACATCAATAACATGCTTGAATAAGGAAATCCGGGGTATCCATTGGTCATCCTTTTCTCCCGCAAACAGAAAATATCTTGGGGTGAGGTATAGGGTTTAGGTATCGTGAATTTGCGAAAGAGACTATTGCCTTCTTTTCTGGCCCTTTCGAAACGGATGCTGGGGACTTCACCGGTTGTGGCGTGGACCGGGTTCCCATTGTACCGATTAACCTCATCTCGCAGCACGCTTCGGACTTCATCTATGGCTGAGATCTTCTCATAGACGCAGGTTCGAACGATGCGATCCTGCAGCCAGCGATAGGGACGCTCGACCTTGCCTTTGGCCTGGGGAGAGAGTGCATAGGTAACATCCACATTCAGAATGCGCATCATCTTGCCCCACTGGGTCTCGACATCGTCTGTTTCCAGCACATGCTTTCTCCAGCCTGTCCTGGGCGGACAGTCCAGGGAAGCTGTCCCTTCCCTGGACGAAACGAAACACGCGCAAGGAGTCCTCGTAGCCTGCCCTGGCGGGCTAGGCCAGGGTACCGCAAAGGCAAGCCACAGCTCTGGATCAAAGTCTGCGCAGCCTGAATATGAGCCCAGGTCGTCTCTCTGGTGAAAAAGTCAGCGAATAGTATCTTCCGACTGAAATCATCGATAGAAGTGATCAAAGTCCATTTCTAATTTTTGGAAGGAGAAATCTAGCAGGGGCAGAAGTTTCTGCCATTATCTCAGGTGTTCACTTTTAAAGTTTAGATGACATCGACCATTTTGCTTATTGACTCTGCTGGATCCTTTTTGTATAGTGATCTCCGAGGTCAGCACAATTTCAATCCCGCCGTGATTGAGCACGTGCCGCCCACGAAATACAGGCTGCCGTGCTCTTCCTTTTCCAACCCGGTTAATGATGTCAGGGCATGAGAATGGCGGGCGGGTAGACAAAATGGCCTGACCTGTAATTGCGTATCAAGTTTCTATCAACACCCCTTCATCAAAGCATTGGTGCCTGATCTTTGGGGAGTGTCCCCCGGCTGGGGACTTGCTTGATGTCGCTGCGCAATGGAAGTATTCTGATATTGGAAGGTGCAATTGAGCAAGCAAAGTGTTGCAAAGAAGAACGGGAAAACTCCAACACAGTCCGACCACAGGACCAAGCAGGCCATGCAGGCAGTTGCTGATCCGGGCTACGAAGTCGAATTGGAAAATCCGCTCATAGAGCAGCTCATCGAGCTGGGTAAGGAACGCGGCCATGTCACGCTCGATGAGATCCTGGCCGTCTTCCCTGATGCGGAGAATGATCTGGATCAGCTGGAAGATACTTTCAGCGCGTTGCTTTCTTCTGGAATCAGTGTCCTAGATCATGCATCCGAGGAGCCCGGGACCGGAGATACTGCGGACGAACTCGCCGCTGCGGAGGAGAGCGAACTCGAACGAAGCGTGTTGTCTACGATCGATGCAGACGACACGGTTGGTTTGTACCTTAAGGAAGTGGGGCGTGTTCCTTTACTCACCGCGCAGGAAGAGGTCTCGCTCGCCAAACGCATCGAAGTCGGGCGCGAGGCACGTGAGCAACTAGCAGAGAAATACATCTCGCCCAAGAAGCGAGCGGAGATGCAGCGGGTAATTGAGGATGGGTGGGCAGCCCGCGAGCATTTGATCACCGCGAATTCCCGCTTGGTTATTAGTGTCGCTAAAAAATACATGGGGCGCGGGGTTCCCTTTCTGGACCTGATCCAGGAGGGGAATATCGGTCTCATCCGGGCTGCAAAGAAGTTCGATTATCGCCGAGGTCACAAATTCTCAACCTATGCAACATGGTGGATTAGGCAGGCAGTTACTCGCGCGATCGCAGATCAGGGTCGAACGATACGTGTGCCGGTGCACATGGGAGATCAGATCAACAAGCTCCTGCGCATCTCCCACCAATTGACTCAAACCTATGGCCGGGAGCCTTCAACGGATGAGCTCGCCCTGGTTCTGGATGTCTCTCCAAAGAAGGTTGAGAACATGATCCAGGTTGCAAGACGGCCTCTCTCATTGGAAACCCCGACAGATGAGGATGAAGATTCGGTACTGGGTGACTTTATCCGGGATGAAGAATCACCGGCACCTGTCGATATCGTCACGCAGAATCTCCTGCGCGAAGATCTAAAGGATGTCCTGAATACGCTTCCGCCGCGTGAGGTACGGATCCTCCAGCTTCGCTATGGGCTGTTAGATGGGCAGAGCTATACCCTGGAAGAGGTGGGAAGGAAGATGGGTGTTACCCGGGAACGGGTACGGCAGATTGAAGCGCAAGCCCTAAGCCGTCTGCGGCATCCAACCCATCGTGATCGCTTGGCAGATTACCTGGGAGAATAACGAACCTATAGCAAATGGCATTTTGCTGCCCCGCATACGCGGGGCAGTTTATTTTGTTGGTGGTTGTAAACTCCGAAGCTTGAAGACCAGCATCGCTTCCGAACCGTAGATGTCTGTCGAATATGCACTCAGGAGCTGGTAGTCGTTGTTGAATCGCGGGTCGCGGAGCAATCCTTCACGGCCATAGATTTCCAGGATGACAAGGTATGCTGGCAGCTCGTCCAAAATCAGGTCAGGAGGAACAGCGTAGTTAATGACGTAATATTCTTCCGGGATGGGGTAATAATCCAGGGTAACAGGTGTGATCAAACCGACGGTATCCAGGATCGGAGCTTTAGTGTAATAGCCCAGAGCACCGATGTCACCAGCGGCGATAACATCGCCGGGGCGGAGAAGCGGCTGTAAGTCATGGGCAACATTTACGTATATCTCCTCAAGTTTGATGTAGGACATCCTTGGCGCAGGTCGGTTGGGTCCATGATCAGGGGCCAGCGTCCACGCGTTCAACGTCAGGAGCACGATCAAACCGGCAGCCGCCCACTTGATATAGGGTGCCATTCGATTACTGCTTAGCTGCTCGAGACCGAGAAAAATACCTAGAACGTAGAGCGGCAGGGGTGGGACAAGGTACCAGCGAAAAATGAGGGGATTCGCGATGCTGAATGCGAATAAATACACAGCCGGGTACGCGGCTAGCGGCCAGGTATTCGATCTGCGCCGGATCGTTTGCTGCCATCCAATGATGCACAGGGCGGGCAGTAGAAGCAATCCAATGCCAACGGCCAACGGTCCAAGGATCAGGTTGCCCATGAAGGGGGTTGCATAATGCTGGAGGAGACGCACGAAAGCCGCCTCGCGTGGGAGTGAATAGGCTCCAACTTTAGCCAGGATGGAATGTGGAATGGGAGTTCCGTAGGCGAGTATAGAGATAACCACCCATGGTGCCAGGGGCAGCAGGAAGGCGAATAATTCAATCGCTGTTGGCCGAGTAGGGGATCGCTTCCATAATTGGATCAAGCGTTCCAGCCCAACTGGAAGCAAGAAGAGAAGCGCATCTGGCCTCGTTAATAAGCTTAACCCACCAACGAGTGCAGCAGGAATTGGTCGATGGGTGGAATGTAAGTACAATGTTGCCAGCATGAGAAGGACGAAGATACTTGTCTCCATGCCCCCGATGGCAAAAGTGACCGACATGGCGCTGAGCGCCCAAAACAAAGCTGAAAGCAGGCCACTGTATGGGAATCCAAACAGTCGACCAAGGCGGATCAAGATCAAACAAGTGAACGCATCTGCAAGTGCGTTGATCACTAATGCAATTAGCGGGAATGGAGCGCGTGAGCCACCAAAGAAAAGTCCCCCAAATGCCAGGACTCCGGCGTAGAGCGGGGTTGTCGTTCCTAGAACCCACTCCCCCGGGTTATATACCATGCCCACGCCCTCGAGCAGATTTCGTGCGTATCGAAAGGTAATATACGCATCATCTACTGTCCGAGTGCCTGGGATCAGGCGTGTGATGACCGCGAGAAGTGGGATCAGGTATTCTGGACGGAGGATTCTTCGTACTCGCATGAGAGCATTATATTGATTGCATCGACAGCACGAAAGCGTTCAATCCAGGATCGCCTCGATATTTGGATCACTGTCCTGATCCTGATCCTGGGCATCGTACTCAGGCTTGGCCTGCTCGGGAAGGGTCTTTTTCCATTCAATGCGGATGAAGCCATTGTAGCCTTGATGGCCCGGCATATACTCCAGGGTGATTGGCCGCTGTTTTTCTATGGTCAAGCCTACATGGGGAGCCTGGACGCAAGTCTTGTTGCACTCGGGTTTGCCCTGTTCCGGCAAGAGGTGCTTGTTATCCGGTTGATCCAGGTCCTGATCTACACGTTGACAATCTTGACTTCGATCATCCTGGCCAGACGCATCCTGCGCTCACATCTGGCCGCGCTCGTAGCAGGCTTGATCCTCGCCGTACCAGCGGTCAATTTAATCTTATACACCACAGTCTCTCTGGGAGGATATGGAGAAGCACTGCTCATCGGTAATCTGATCATCTTGATCAGCCTGCAGATCCTGGATCTGCCGAGGCGATTTATAGTTTATCCTCTATGGGGATTTGTTGTGGGTCTCGGCTTTTGGACATTTGGGTTGACTTTGGTTTACAGCTTGCCAGTGGCTATCATCCTCTGGCGCCGGCTACGAAACGATCTGGATAAGGGAATGATCCTTCGGCGGGTTGGAATGACCGCTGTTGGACTGATCATAGGATTGGCTCCGGTGATTGGATGGAGCGCGAAGCACGGTTCTTCTGCTCTGGTCCGGGAGCTTGCTGGATCTGCAATCGCAGGCGTCTCCGGTGTGGGCTTCCTACCACAAGTGCTTCTTAATCTCCGGAATTTATTCCTCTTCGGCCCGACCGTGATTTTAGGTTTGCGTCCACCCTGGGATCCATCTCCATTATTCGTTCTTGGAATACCACTGGTGCTGGCCTTCTGGTTTGCTGTTTTCGTGGATTTCGTTCGACGGCGGCGCGATCAAAGGGCCCAAGGAAGCGGTTCGCACATGCTGGTCGGGATGAGTATAGTGCTTGTGATAGGGTATTTGCTCACCCCGTTTGGTGCGGATCCATCTGGAAGGTACTTTCTTCCTCTATCGATCCCCCTTGCTCTGGCCGGAGGTTCATTCGTAGCACAGGGATCCTGGCCACGCAGAACTGCCTACCGCTGGGTTTTACTCACTGGTTTGCTTATTTTCCATATAGGGGCAGTACTAGAAGCTGGCGAGCGGCCTGGGCCAGGATATACGACACAATTTGATGCCGTGACCCGTATCGATCACAGCTACGATCAGGCATTGATTGATTTCCTGACCCAGAATGGCGAGGCCTACGGTTATTCGACCTACTGGGTGTCCTTTCCGCTGGCCTTCTTGTCCCAAGAGCAGCTCATCTTCATCCCGCGATTGCCTTACCATCCAGATCTGCGTTATACAGCTCGCGATGATCGCTATCGTCCTTATGGACTCGAGGTGCAGTCCCATCCCCGGCATGCCTTCATCACTGCCGGACCACCAGCCTTGGACCTGATACTTGCTGAGGCCTTCACCGATTCAGGGCTCGAGTGGAGCGAAACGATCATCGGGGATTATCACGTCTATTACAAGCTCTCCCGTTCCATCTCGATAGATGAGCTGGGATTACCCTGGCTGGAATAATCGGGCTGGCATGTCTGATGCACTCCATGAAGACCAGGGAGGTGGTATGAATTTCAAGCGCTTCATGTTCCTGTTTACGATGTTGGCGGTTCTGACAATGGCGGTCAGGGTGTCTGTCGCCAGCGATACTTGGTGGCACTTGAGGGCAGGGTCATGGATCGTTGAGCAACACGCGATCCTGGACGCTGATCCTTTCTCCTTAACGAGACAAGGAGAGCCTTGGATCTATCCCGGCTGGCTGGCCGAGCTGGCTCTCTACTTTGCATACATCGCAGCCGGATTCGCAGGGCTGAACCTGCTTACTGCTGCCCTTATTCTCGCAGCATTTATTTTCCTATGGGATACAACCAAGGCGAGGCCACTATTAAAGAGTGTACTGATCCTTCTAGCTGCGATCACATCAGCCGTTTATTGGTCGGCTCGACCTCACATTTTCTCTTTTCTCCTGTCGAGCGTTTTCCTGTGGGTCCTGGAAAAAGAGCGCGCCAAACCCGGCTGGCTGCTCTGGATCCTTCCACCCCTGATGGGTTTGTGGGCTAACTTGCATGGCGGGTTCGCGATCGGCTTCATCCTGATCATGATCTACCTGCTCGGTATCTTCGTGAAGGCTGTAGGGGACTGGTTTATTACTCGTGCTCGACTGATGGAGATATGGAGAATCCATCGCATTCCAGCAATGCGATTGGTCGGCGTGGGTATAGTAGCAGCTGGATTCCTGGGTTTAAATCCTCACGGGTTTGCCATGTTAACTTATCCCTTAAGGACAGTCTCTATTGGGTCGCTGCAGAATTACATTCAAGAATGGCAGTCCCCTGATTTTCATCAACTACAGGTTCAACCGTTCCTATGGATGATTCTTCTGACCCTGCTAGCGTTTTCTTTAACCAATGTAGATATTCATCCAGTGGAGGTCATAAGCGCAGGAATCTTCATGGCCATGTCGTTGTTGGCAGTCCGGAATATTGCCACGTACGCGTTGGTGAGTGCACCCATTCTGGCACGCCATTTCGACTCAGTTTTTGATCGATTCCCCGGGGGTGAATGGGTGAAAGGGGAACTCCCGACGCGATTAACGCACTGGATAAACACCGGTTTGTTGATCCTGCTCTTGATCCCCGCAGGCTTGAAGATGCGGCTTCCACTCTTGGCTGAAACCAACAAACGAGCTATCGCTGAAGCGTATCCCCAGGCAGCTATTGAATATCTTAAAAACTCCACTCGGAAGGGAAATCTTTTCAACAGCTACAATTGGGGTGCGTATTTAATCTGGGAGCTTTACCCTGAGCGTTTGAGTTTTGTTGATGGCCGTACGGATCTCTTTGATGATGCAATCTTGGAGCAATACATCACAGTGTGGCGGGGCGAGGATCCATGGGGGAAAATCCTTTCGGATTGGAAGATCATGCTTGTCATGGTCGAGCCTGAAGCCCCACTTCACCTTCGCCTGGAGCTCGCCGGCTGGGATCTACTATATGAGGACAATCAAGCCGTGATCATGTCCCGGCCAGAGTGAAGACGATGATTTTTGGCATCAAGCAGCCTTCGTATGTGAATGTAGGGATCAGGTCATGAGGTATCCTCCAAACGTAGTGCGTATCTTCTTGGTGATTGCGTTATTGGGCCTTCTGGTTGGGTTGACAATCGCCAACTACCGTTTTGCCGAACAAGCACCTGGGGGTAATGACTTCCTTGCGCGCTGGACAGGTGCCCGCTATTGGCTAGTGGAGGGCGTCAACCCCTATGACGACCAGGTGAGCCTCGCGGCTCAGAACATGATCTACGGCCGGCCCGCCAACCCGGAGCTCGGGGAAGATGTCGCTCACTTCGTGTATCCACTCCCGGCGATGGTCTTCTTTGCCCCTTTTGGGTTGCTGCCTTTTACCACTGCCCGGGCAATCTGGATGACAATTCTTGAGATCTGTCTGCCGGTCCTGGCTTACATGGGCCTCCGGCTTGCAAGCTGGAAGCCAGGAACATCGACCGCTGCGTTCATCCTTCTCTTTGCGGTGTTCTGGTATCACGGCATTCGAAGCATCGTGGTTGGGCAGTTTGCTGTGATCGAAGCGGTGCTGATCATTGGCTCGCTGCTGGCGATCAAGATGCGGAATGATGCCTTGGCAGGGATCCTGCTGGCATTGTCGATCGCCAAGCCGCAGATGTCATTCTTGATCATACCATTCGTTCTTTTCTGGGGTGCGGGTTCTCGGCGTTGGGGTTTAGTCGGAGCGACTCTTGCATCGATTGCAGCACTGATGGTTGGCAGTCTGCTCATCATGCCGGATTGGCCCATGCGCTGGCTGCAACAGCTAGCGGCCTACCCGGATTACACAGCACTCGGTTCTCCTGTTTCGATCCTGGCCAATTCGCTTCCCGCAGGAGGTCGGATCCTGGAATGGGTCCTCAGTGGTGTGTTACTCTTCGACCTGCTATTTGAGTGGGTCGCCGCTCACCGCAGCACCGGCCCGTGGTTCCAATGGACAGCCGCGTTGACCCTTGTGGTAACGAATCTGATCGCCTTCCGCACTGCGACGACGAATTATATTGTTCTTCTCCCGGCACTCCTATTGATCTTTGCGTCACTTGAATCACGCTGGAAGCGGGGCGGTCTGCTCGCCGTGTGGGGGATGATGATCCTGCTACTCATTGGTTTATGGGGATTATTCCTCACGACGGTTGCTGGGAATATTGAGAGTGTTTGGATGTACTTTCCTCTCCCAATCATCTCGTTCCTGGGGCTGCTCTGGACTCGTTGGTGGGTTGTTCGCGGGATACAGCTTCCGGTTTCGGATCGCTTCGCATAGCCAAATAGGGTATATGCCTGTGATATTCTCACACAATCAAACTCATTCAATCATAGCGACCTCTCAAACTCGGAATACCTATGCGCGCGTTCCTGGATGAAGTGAAATCGTGGTGGGGGACCGCTCCCACTCCCAGAACTCCAATCTGGCTGCTCGCCGGCCTGGTTGTGCTCGCATTTCTTTTCAGGTTGCCGGATCTAGCCTCACGACCCCTATGGTATGACGAGGCGTTCTCTGTCCTCTTCTCTAAGACCGGGCTCCAGGGCATGATTAAAGGGACGTTGACACCTGGCGCAAGCGGAAGCGCTGATATTCACCCGCTGCTCTACTACCTGCTGCTGTGGATCTGGACCGGTTTATTTGGCTCGAGTGTGCTTGTGGTCCGCTTGTTATCGGTTTTCATTAGCTTGATGGTGTTGATCGTGCTGGTTGTAATGATGAATCGGATGATCTCGATTCGTGCTGCGACTATATCGGGCCTGCTCTTCGCGCTTTCACCATTCCAGATTCAATATGCGCAGGAGGCACGTATGTATGGCCTGCTCAGCCTCTGGTTATTGATGAGCGCTTATTTCATCTGGCAGGGCTGCAACTGCAATGCGCGTTGGCCATGGGTCGCCTTTGGTACGACAGCTGCGTTGGCGATGTACACACACGTTCTGGCAGCAGTCTTCCTGATGCCATTGGCTTTCTCTCTTTTCTGGTTTCGGCGGCCGGACCTCTGGCGTCGGCTTTTTACAGGGATTGGGGTAGCAGTGGTCCTCTATTTACCCTGGGGAATCCAACTCCCTGGTCAGCTCAACAAGGTCGCCGCTGCGTATTGGATAGAGCGTCCTTCGCTCGCAAGCCTGATCCAGACAATGCTGGTGTTCATCACAGGCCTTCCGCTGGATGGTGCCTTCCTCGTTCTCGGTTTATTTCTCTCCATCACTGTTGTGGTCTTTCTGGCCATGCTGATGTTGCGAATCCTGAGAAACCGCGTACAACCTGCACGTGAACTGGCCTGGTTTGCATTTCTGGCAATCACCCCGGTAGCTATACTCTTTGTGATTTCACAGCTGCAGCCAGTCTATATTGTGCGCGGGCTGCTCCCATCCGGGGTGATGTTTATATTGCTCTCAGGTGGTGCGCTCGCGAACTCGGCCGGCCTCCCCGGAATGAGAGTGGCACTTGCGGCTGCTCTGATCTCCGGATCCATGCTTGGCCAATTCGTGCATGTTCAGTACGAAGGTTTTCCATATGCTCCGTTCGAAGCTGTTGGCAAGTTCCTCGAGGACGAATTAATCGAAGGGGATGTAATCCTTCATTCAAATAAGATAAGTATGATCCCGCAGGCATACTATTCACCAAATCTTCCTCAAACCTATATCGCAGATCCGCCGGGAAGCGGATCCGATACCCTCGCCCGGCCTACGCAGGAGGTACTCGGGCTGCTGGCGGAGCCAAATGCACTTTCAGCCGTGCGTGACGCGAGGCGTGTTTTCTTCCTAATTTTCAAACAGGAGTTTCTGAACCAACAAGTTGGTCCAGCGTCAAATCCGACCCTGCTATGGCTCCAGACCTATTACGATCAAATCGGGAAGATGGAGTGGGGAGATTTACAGCTCTACCTATTCGTCTTTGACTCTTACCAGCTCACCCTTACGGGGGTTGGCGCGGTGGAATTACGATGAAGGTGTCTCGAATCGGGATCCTGGTCGTTCTCGGCGTTATGCTTGCCCTGCTGGGAGCGGTCTTTATTGAGAGCCCCGGATATATGGATGCAGACTACTACTTCGCAACAGGGCGTGAACTTGCCGCCGGCAGGGGTTTTTTTGAGCCGTTTATCTGGACATACATATCGGATCCTTCTGGGATTCCTGGCCCGTCCCATCTGTACTGGATGCCGTTAACCTCGATCGTCTCGGCGACTTCGATGGCAATCCAGGGATTGAGCTTCAGATCGGCGCAGCTTCCTTTCTTGATCCTGTTCGCATTGCTTCCGGCAGCCGTCGCACACATGTCCCTCAAACTGCATGGAGATCAGGATGATGCATTTCGATCAGGGCTGTTGGCGGCCTTCCCCGGATTCTTCTTCCCCTACTTCTTGACGACGGATATGTTTATCCTTTATGCCTGGATCGGGTTGGGAATATTCTGGCTAATCCGGGTGGAGCGCGGATCCAAGCTCTGGCAAGGATTAGGGATGGGGTTACTCGTTGGGCTTGCGCACCTGGCCCGCGCCGATGGATGGCTGCTCAGCGCGCCAGCACTTATCGGTATATTTTCACAGCGCAACAAACGGTTCCAGCAAATCCCCTTGCTATTGGTTGGTTATGCGATTGTCATGGGGCCTTGGTTTCTACGGAATCTGTCCGTTGTCGGGTTCCCTTTGCCGCCCGGCACAAGCCGTACACTCTGGTTAACTTCATACCCTGAACTTTTTCGCTATCCCCCGGACACGATCAGTATCAGATCCTGGATGGAGGCAGGGTGGGGGCAGGCTTTACGGGTCCGCGCGGATGCGTTGGCCGTAAATCTTGAGCGCATCCTAGCGGAGAATGGATTGATTTTTCTAGGACCCTTCATGCTGTGGGGAGGGTTGAAACTACGACGACAACCTGAAATTAAGGCCGCTTTCGCTTACGGCCTTCTCCTATTCCTCATTATGACCTTGGTCTTCCCGTTTGCGGGAACCCACGGAGGCGTGTTTCATTCAAGCTCGGCTTTAATGCCGATTTTATGGTGCCTCGCCCCAATCGGGCTCGACCAAGCGGTCGGATTGGCTGCCGCTCGCAGGGGCTGGGAACCGCGTAGGGCAAAATCATTATTCAAGAATTCCGCGGTGGTTCTCGCAGCTCTCCTGACACTTACTCTGGCAGCGGGACGCGTCATAGGCCGGGATCTGGGGAATCCTCGTTGGAACGATTCACAGGCTGATTATCAAGCAGTAGGAGTGCTTCTCCCAATCAACTCGCAGGGACATTCACTCACGATTGTTAATAACCCTCCAGGCTTCTTCGTGGCGACAGGATTACCCGCAGTCGTGCTTCCAGAGGGAGGGCTGGTGGCGTTGAAAGCTGTCGTCCAACGTTTTGGTGCTGGATGGGTCATACTGGATCGCAACACAACCATGGATCTGCGCTCACTGTATGACGGAACGTTTCAACCCGCCTGGCTGGTACGGTGGGCAGAGATCGAAGACTCGAGCTCTGAGCCAATCATCATCTATCGCGTAAATCAGGATGCCTTGCAGTGAACCCAGGTATCCCGGTAAGGCGACAGCAAGCTATGGGTATGATCGCTGGCGCCTTCCTGCTGGCAGCATCTGCGTACCTAGTTAGCAGCGCTGTAACGGCTGGGCCGGGATTTCCACTTGACGATGCATGGATCCATCAGACCTATGCTCGCAACCTTGGACTTCATGCTGAATGGACCTACGGACTCGATCAGCCGAGTGCAGGGTCCACCTCACCACTTTGGTCGAGCATACTTGCCCTGGCGTACTTTCTTGGTGTCGATCCGTTGGTCTGGACTATGCTCCTTGGGCTCCTGGGCCTGTCTGGTTTGGGGTTGGTGTGCATGCGCTGGTTCAGAGCTCGCAATCCGGCTCAAGGTCATCTGGACTTGTGGGTGCTGGCGGCTGTGCTGACCGAATGGCACCTGCTGTGGGCTGCGTTCTCCGGGATGGAGATCGTGCTCTTCAGCCTACTGGTTTGCCTGGTGTTGCGTCGGCTGGATGATGCTCAAAGCCGGCCACTTATCTGGGGTTTGATTATCGGTATTGGGGTTTGGGTGCGGCCGGAAGCGCTTACACTCATCGTTCCAGCCAGTTGGGTCATCTTGACTCGGGAGGGGAATCAGAACTGGAGACTCACGAGCCTGGTCCTGTTGGGTGTCGGGTTGGTGATCGGACTGGTTCCTTACCTCATTTTCAACCAGGTGCTTGATGGGACCTGGTGGCCAAGTACGTACTATGCCAAGCAGGCAGAGTATGCGACCAGCCTGGATACGCCACTCATCCTACGTTTCATAAACCAAGCCATCCAGCCAATAACCGGAGTCGGCCTTCTGTTGTTGCCAGGATTAGTCTGGATAGCTGCCTCATCGATCCAGCACCGTGATTGGGGAAAGTTAGCTCCATTGATCTGGATATGCGTTCATCTCGGTGCCTATGCAATTCGCTTGCCGGTGACGTACCAGCACGGGCGCTACAGCATGCCAGTTATCGCAGTATTGCTCATGCTTGGGATCGAGGGCACTATCGGCATCCTGCACTGGTTGGGAACCAGCAGGGGGCGGCTGGTCGTGGCGCGGGCGTGGATTATTAGCCTACCCATTGCGGCGGCAGCTTTTATTTTCCTAGGGGCGCGTGCGTATGGCATGGATGTTGCTGTGATTGAAAGTGAGATGGTTCGCAGCGCGAGGTGGATCTCGGCTAATACGCCGCAGGCAAGCCTGATCGCAGCACATGATATTGGCGCACTCGGTTACTATGGTGATCGAGATTTGCTAGATCTGGCAGGATTGGTTTCACCGGAGGTAATCCCCATCATGCGTGACGAGACCGCGCTCGCAAGTCTCATGAATGGTTACGGTGTGGATTACTTGATGACATTCCCGGGATGGTACCCGAGCCTTACAACAGGGAAAATGCTCGTCTTTCAAACCGAGGGGAAGTATAGCCCCTCAATAGGGGGTGAGAATATGAGTGTATACCGCTGGAGGTAGTCTAAGTTGCTCAGCGTGAGTCGAATATGCTATACTCGCCGGGTCCAGAAATAAGGCGGTCATCTATGGAAGAATATACGGTCATCATTGTCGATGATCACCCTCTCTTCCGGGAGGGTGTTCGCAGCGTGATTGATGCGGAAGAAGATCTCAACGTGCTTGCTGAGGGTACCAGCGGTGAAGACGGTGTTCAATTGATTCGTGAGCTTCGCCCCATGGTAGCCCTTGTAGACGTGAATCTCCCGGCAATGAACGGGATGCAGGTCACGCGCCAAATCGTTGGAGAGCGCATTGCGACATCGATCGTACTCTTGACTGCATATGACGATGTCGAGCAGGTTTTGCATGCTTTCAGTGCTGGAGCATCAGCCTACTGCTCAAAAGATGTTGAAGCAGGTAAGCTGGTGGACATCGTCCGCCAGGTTGCTCGAGGGTTCTTCGTTGTCGGGGACCAGGTCTTCGATAAGGAGGGCCTGGAAGCGTGGCTCTCGCAGGGAGTGGAGGCGGTACGTCGGCCGCACGTGGAAGGCGACAAGGAGGCCTTCACGCCACTCTCTCCTCGTGAGATGGAGATCCTGCAGTTTGTCACACGCGGCATGAGCAATAAAGAAATCGCCGCTAAGCTCGGCATCAGCCATCAAACCGTGAAGAACCATATGACCGCGATCTTGCATAAGCTTGACGTCGAGGATCGCACCCAGGCTGCGGTCTACGCTCTTCGCCATGGCTGGGTTCGTCTGCAGGACACGCGTAAGTAACCGGGATAGCCCATGTCAGACTCTGATGTCAGCGAAGTACTAAATCCCATAGAAGCCTTCATCCAAGGCTCAACTGAGGAATTGGAAGGCGTCCAGCTTAAACTCAAAGAGATCACAATGCTAGTCTCGCAGAGTCAGGGCGAGGTGGAGAAGCTGGCTTCTCGTAACGCAGACATCACGGCACGCCTCCACCAAATGCAGTCACATTTCGACACCGTCCCACGTGAAGACATCCTGAATAACTACGAGGCGGCGCTTGATGCACAGCAGAGGCTGTTCACCATGCGCGGGCAATTGGAGAAACTTCAGAGTGACGAGGAGCATCTTGAACGCCTCGCACGGGTTATCGCTGACGCTCTGCATCTCCTCGGCGGTCAGCCTAACATCGAAATCGAGGAAGAGAAATTGCCCTCCACGGCAGGCTTTCAGGCACAGATTATCGAGGCCCAGGAAGATGAGCGGCGGAAAATCTCCCGCCAGATCCACGATGGCCCTGCACAAGTGCTCTCCAATTTCATCCTGCAAACAGAGATCGCTCTGCGGCTCTCTGATACCAAGCCGGACAAAGCACGCGAGGAGCTCGAGAATTTAAAGGAGGCGGCAACATCTAGTTTTGGAAAGGTTCGTGACTTTATATTCGAACTCCGGCCGATGATGCTCGATGATCTCGGATTGCTACCGACTGTCAGACGCTACGCGGAAGCTTACAAGGAAAAAACCGGGCTGGAGATTTCGGTTGTCAACGTGGGTACGGAAAAACGTTTGGCATCATACCGGGAAGTGGTTCTTTTCCGCTCAGTTCAGATTTGCCTGGCGAATGTTCGAGAGCATGCACAAGCCACCCAGGTTAAGATCACGCTCGATCTGGGTGAGCACAACGTTCGTTGCGCGATTGAAGACAACGGTCGTGGCTTCGATCCAGAAATTCTTGAGCACGATCAGTATCAGAATCATGCGTTGCACCAGCTCAAGCACCAGATCGAGCAGCTTGATGGCTCGCTAGAAATTGACACCAAACCGGGAGATGGGACCCGGATCGCGATCTCGCTTCCCCCATCTTGAGTCCATTTGCTCTTCGTGATATGGACTCAAATTCTCGACCGCTTGCCTACCAACTGGGTTAAACCCGTACCAATGTCCCTCGGAAATTAGTCCTATTGAACCTTATTAGGACCTGTGACTATAATGACTACGAACTTGTAACAGAAAAAAGTCAAAATCATCACAGAAGGGAGGTGAATGCTATGCTGTTTGCACCGAAAGAGAAGGGTCAAGGCCTCGTCGAGTATGCACTGATTCTTGTTTTGGTCGCTGTGGTCGTGATCGTGATCCTCGCGCTACTCGGCCCGGCAATTGGCAACGTGTTCAGCAACATCGTCACAAACATCTAATATCTCGATTGGCCGGACTTGGGGGAGCAACGCTTCCCAAGGATTCATACAAGGAGCCCTATCGAGTATAGGGCTCCTTGTGTAAGGGAAATGTAAGCGACGATCCGGCACACCTGTGATAAAGTTGGCACAACTTGACTTTTAAAGTCAAGCAGGTAAGATACGCGCGTCCTACCAGGGTGCGCGAGCACCGTCGTACAAGTATAGGAAGAAGGAGGCCTCATGCGCCGTCCACGTATCATCATCTTGTTTGCGATTATCCTGCTGCTTGGGGTCGCTGCGGTTTATCTCCTCTCCCGGGGTGGCGGCGAACAAGCTCAACCTGATCAGACTCCGGTGGGTGCGGTTCCCAGCGATGTTGTATTCGTTGCCATCGCTGCTCAGGATATCGCCCGTGGCGCACGTATACCCGATGATGGTATCGTGATGTCTCGCATGCCGGCGAACATGGTTGTGGAAACCATGATCAGCGGCACCGATGAAGAGGGCATCCGGACGAGAGTTATAGGTACGGTCGCACGTCAGGATATTGGCCGTGGAGTCCCCGTCACGGAAGCGATGATCTCTGAGAGCGGCGGCGACTTGCTGGCAGGCGGGTCGGATGCCTCCCTGGCTATCCCACCCGGATATACGGCGATCTCCATCCCCCTGGATCGACTCTCAGGGGTTGCCTTCGCTCTGCGAGACGGGGATGTCGTGGATGTCTTGCTTTCGTTGTTGATGGTCGATGTTGATCCTGATTTTCAATCCCTCCTCCCCAATTATTCTACTGTGCTAAACGCACCAGGTGGCACGGAAGAGTTTCCGTCACCGAGCATTACAGGGGCTGTAGGGCAGATGGAGGGCGGTACAGGGGCGCAAATTCCTCTCGGGAAGGTGATCGAAGAGGAAGAGACGACAACCCTCTTTCATGTGATCCCAAGCGGCGAACAAAGACCACGCGCCGTTACACAGAGATTGGTTGACAGCGCCCAGGTGCTGCATATAGGCACGTTCGCCCTGGAAGGTGAGAACCTGGCGCCTGTTGTTCAAGGGGATCAAGCCCAGGCAGGACAGCAGCCTCAGGACGGTACTCAGGTAGTTGCGGCCACGATCACACCTCCCGATATCATTACCCTGATCGTGACTCCGCAAGATGCACTGGCATTGAACTGGGCGATCAAAGTAGGTGCAGATTTGACGCTCACCCTGCGTGCTCCGAACGATACTGAGCCGACCGAGACAATCAGCGTTACGCTGCAGTACCTGATCGAAAACTACGACGTCACTGTACCGTCGAGGTTGCCATACACCCTCGAGCCCGCACTCCAGAAACTGATCGACCCAGTTCTCCGGAACGACCGGGTCGTCGGTCCGCAGCAGTGATCGGAGAGGTTTAAGGTAAACCTTCGAGAGGCGTTTCTATGACAGAAAGCGCGGAAAATGTCATCCGCGTCTTGATTGTTGACGATTTCGCTGAGACCCGCGAGAACCTCCGCAAGCTGCTCCAGTTTGAGTCGGATGTTCTCGTTGTCGGGGCTGCGCGCACCGGCATCGAAGCGATCGATCTGGCCCGGGAGACCGAGCCAGACGTTGTCATCATGGACATCAATATGCCGGATATGGACGGTATTTCGGCGACCGAGGCCTTACTGCGGGATGTCCCCTTCGCACAGATCGTCATGCTTTCAGTCAATAACGACGCCGATTACGTTCGCCGAGCCATGCGGGCAGGTGCCCGGGATTTTCTTGCCAAGCCTCCCTCCGGCGATGAACTGATCTCAACCATCCGCACGCTTTCCGTGATGGCGCACGAGCTAAAAGAAAAGATAGCAGCCCCCGTACCCCAGCTTATGGGCCAGGGCCCCGGTCGGCCTTACACAGGACCTTTACATCTAGAAGGGAAAATCATTGCAGTCTACAGCCCGAAAGGTGGGGTGGGCAGTACCATGCTTGCCACCAACCTGGCTGTCGGCCTGGATACCGCCGATACCCCAACGGTCCTGGTGGACGCCGCACTCCAGTTTGGTGATGTCGCTGTTGTAATGAACTTGCAGGCCAAGAATACTTTTGTGGATCTCGCCACACGCGCCGAAGAACTGGACAAGGATTACGTCGCCGATGTGCTAATTCATCACGAAAGCGGCCTACGTGTCCTAGCGGCTCCTCCGCGTCCCGAGCTAGCGGACGAAATTACCGCCGATCAGGTCAGGAATGTTATCCAATTTCTGAAGAGTGAATTCGCCTACGTTGTCGTTGATACCAGTTCGACGATGGATGATGTGACCCTGGCTGTGCTGGATACAGCTGATCTATTGGTGACGGTCGCCACGCCTGAGATCCCATCCATCAAGGACACACGCTTGTTGTTTGACTTGCTGGGTGTGCTGGAATTCCCGAAGGAGCGTGTTTTCTTTGTATTGAATCGGATGGATCGAAAGACCGGTATCACGGCTGAAGCGGTCTCGGAGAATCTTAAGTTCAACGTGGACGGGGAAATACCCCTCGACGAAAAATCGATCCCAACCTCCATCAACCGGGGTTCTCCCATTCTTCTGAACGATCGCGGACAACCCGCAGCCCGTAGCATCCTTAAAATCATCGGGGAGTTACGGGAACGCCTCCTTGCCGAACCAGAGGTCGAGGAGGAGGTGGAAGAATCGGAGAAGCCGCGGCTTTTCAGCAGGTAGTGAGTTTGAGGTAGGGCCCGGCAGCGGGTAAGGAGAGTGGAGCGTGTCGTTACTTAAACGGATCGAGCAGGGCCAGGCTGATAACGTGCCTGTGCCGAGTGGTGGAAACAACAAAGGGGGGAATACACCTGCGGCGGCTAGCAGCTCGACCGGGTCGAGCGGATCACGGATGAGTGGTATTGCTGCCCGGCGTGTCGCCCCGCCCGATGTTCAACAGCGGAATACGTACACCGATCTAAAGACACGCGTTCAGAACAAATTACTGGCCGAGCTAGACCCCTCGATGGATGTCAGCCAGACGATCGAGGTCAGACAGACGATTGAGGATCTATTTGAAACCATCCTCCAGGAAGAGAACATTGTCCTTTCCCGGCCGGAACGAAGGCGGTTATTCGAACAGATCGTAGCGGAGATCCTTGGCCTCGGACCGCTCGAGCCACTTCTTGCGGATGGCTCGATAACGGAGATCATGGTCAACGGCGCCAAGCAGATCTATATTGAGCGCGGGGGTAAGCTTTACCGTGAGCCAGCAACTTTCGAGAGTGACGACCACCTGATGCGGATCATCGATCGGATCGTGGCCCCTCTCGGTCGGCGGATCGACGAGTCGAGCCCATACGTGGATGCCCGTCTTCCGGATGGGTCGCGTGTGAATGCTATTATTCCACCCATCTCGCTGGTCGGGCCGACATTGACCATTCGGAAGTTCGCGCGTGACCCAATTACCGTGGAACAACTGATCGAATGGGGTACGATCACGCCGGAAGCGGTTGAATTTCTCAAGGCTTGCGTTATCTCCGCCATCAACATGGTGATCTCCGGCGGCACGGGTTCTGGCAAGACGACCTTCCTCAATATCTTGTCGCAATATATCCCGAATGATGAGCGTATCGTGACAATCGAGAACGCGGCCGAGCTCCAGATGCGCCAGGAACATGTCATCACACTCGAGTCACGCCCACCGAACATCGAGGGTCGGGGAGAGGTCACAATTCAAAATCTCGTCGTAAACTCCCTGCGTATGCGTCCCGATCGGATCATTGTAGGAGAAATTCGTGCTGAGGAAGCATTAGACATGCTCCAGGCAATGAACACCGGTCATGAAGGTTCGATGACGACCGCCCACTCGAACAGTCCGCGTGATACCCTCTCCCGTATCGAGACGATGACCTTGATGGCTGGGATGGATTTGCCAGTCCGTGCCATCCGGGAACAGGTTGCCTCAGCGCTAGAACTGATTGTTCACCTGGAGCGCCTGCGCGACGGTACGCGCAAGGTTACCAACATCTCAGAAATTCAGGGGATGGAAGGTGACGTCATCACGATGACCGACATCTTCGTGTTTGAGCAAACAGGATTCGAAGATGGAAAGGTCATTGGCCGGCTACGCCCAACCGGGTTGCGGCCAAAATTCATTGATAAAATTGAAGCAAGCGGCATCAACCTACCTGCAACAATCTTTGGGGTAGGAGATCGGGGACGCGGGTACTAAGCCATGGATGCGAATACCGTACTGATTGTTGGTGGAGGCCTGGGATTGCTCCTGCTGGTCGTCGGCTTCGGCATGACGGTCTTTGGTGAGCGCTCAGTCGTTGAAGAACGCCTTGGCCGTTATACCGAGGGCGGTCAGGTGATCTCCACCAGCTCATCGACCAAGGAAACACTCGAAGAAGGCGGCTCCTTCATCACGGATTTCTTCAGCCGTATGGGTGAAGGCACCGATATGTTCGATAATATCTCGAAAAACCTGGCGCGTGCCGACATCAAGCTGCGACCCGCAGAATATATCGCTACCATGGTCCTTTCAAGCCTGCTGGTCGCTCTGGTTGGGTTCGTGATCAGCAAGTTTACGCTTTTCTTCGCCATCATCATGGGTATTGTTGGCGCATACCTACCGTCGATGTACGTGAAAATGGCACAGCGTACCCGTTTAAAGAAATTCGATAATCAGTTGGGGGACATGCTCAACTTGATGGTCAACGGCTTGAGGGCAGGCTTCTCCACGCTGCAGGCCATGGAGGCCGTAAGCCGGGAGCTCCCATCCCCGATCTGTGAAGAATTCCGGCGTGTTGTGCAGGAGATGCAGCTTGGGATCACGATGGATGATGCACTTGAGCACCTGCTTAGACGCATCAACAGTGAAGACCTCGACCTGGTCATCACAGCCATCAATGTGCAGCGGGAGGTCGGTGGTAACCTCGCTGAGATCCTGGATGTAATCTCCTATACAATCCGTGAACGTGTGCGCATCAAGGGCGAGATCTCTGCGCTGACTGCCCAGGGTCGTGCGACAGCCTGGGTGATCGCTGCGCTGCCCATAGTGCTCGTCTTGCTTCTTTTCCTGCTTAACCGCGAGTATATCATGCAGTTCTTCAACCCGGAGACCCGCAGCTGCGGGATCCCGATCCTCGCCCTGGCTGGGATCATGGTTGTCACTGGATTTATCGCCACCCAGAAGATCGTAGCGATCGACATCTAAACGAGTGCAACTATCAGTATTGAGAAAACGGGAAGGGTAGTCCAATGCCTATAGCCATCGTTGGGATTATCGTGCTCATCCTGGTTCTGGCGGTCATGCTGGTGATCGCTGGAATTCGAACACCGCGCTCTTCCAATCCTATCTCGGACCGCCTGGCAGAATACAGCACGCGTGAAGAGGCGATGACCCTCGAAGAGATCGAGCTCTCGCTACGTTTTTACGAGCGTATCATCCTACCAATCATCAATAAGGTCGGTGAGCTAGCTTCACGGTTTACACCGCAGGCGACCCTGCAGAGTGCACGCAAACGGATCGAGATGGCCGGCAACCCGATGCAGATGGATCCAGCCTTCTTTCTTTCACTGCGCTTTGTCCTGGCTGCTGTATTCGGTGGGGGTGTCTTTCTCGTTTACCTGGTATCCGGCCGGTCCTGGTTAACAGGCCTTGGGCTTTCTGCGTTATTTCTGGGAATTGGCTTCATGTTCCCGGATCTCTGGCTGACCGGGAGGGTTAAATCGCGTCAGAAAGCCGTCTTCAGGGCGCTCCCGGATGCCCTCGACTTGTTAACCATTTGCGTTGAAGCAGGTCTCGGCTTTGATGCTGCCATGGCTCAGGTCAACCTTAAATGGGAGGACGAACTGGCGTTAGAGTTTGGCCGGGTACTGCAGGAAATCCGGCTGGGCAAAATTCGCCGTGAAGCACTGCGGGATATGGGTGACCGGGTCGGGGTTTCAGAACTGTCGAGTTTCATTGCAGCTGTGATCCAGTCCGAGCAGCTCGGTGTCAGCATGGCAAAAGTGCTGCGCATTCAATCCGATCAGATGCGTGTCCGCCGCCGTCAGATGGCTGAAGAAGAAGCACATCGAGCCCCGATCAAGATGATTTTCCCGATTGGCTTGCTGATCTTCCCATCGATCCTGATGGTCCTTCTTGGCCCGGCTGCGCTGCTCCTCTTCCGATCTCCAATGGGCGCGCTTTTCCGCTAGAGTTCGAAGGATAATTGAATCTCCTCACCGGGGAAGGGGGCGACCCGGTTTATTGGATCCACATCGACCAGTGACAGGAGTATTCCGGCGCCTACTGCAGGCGGGCGTGGATTTCCTTTTCCCCTCGCGCTGTCCGGGTTGTATGAGAACAGGCTCTGTGTGGTGTGATCGGTGTCAGGCGAGTGTGCAGCCTGCGGCTGGAATAGGATGTGCGCGCTGTGGGTTTAACCACCTCCCGGGCAAGTGTCTGGCCGAGGGCAAACATCCTGTTCGAGTCAGGTCGTATGCGAGATACCTCCCCCCGCTCACGAAAGCAATCCTGGAACTTAAATACCGGCCGAACCGGGCACTTGCAAAAATCATGTCTGGATGGTTGCTGGAGCTCTATCTGGAATCCGGCTGGAAGATTGATACGATCATCCCTGTGCCGCTAGCGTTCGTCCGAAAGCAGCAAAGAGGGTATAATTAAATGGAATTGATAGCCAGCCCCTTCGCGGAGGCACTTGATTTGCCGCTCGATCGGAACGCACTGACCCGTGTTCGCGATACAGGCTCTCAAGTCGGCCTAGACCATGTTGCCCGTCGGTCTAATCTAGAAGGGGCTTTTCGCGCCGATCCCCTGCGGTGTATGAATAAGAATTTCCTTCTCCTCGATGACTTGCTGACGTCAGGCGCGACGATCCTTGCCTGCTCCCGAGCGCTTTACGCCGCCGGTGCAGGTGCAGTCTTTGGCCTGACTGTCGCCCGGGCCGATCGCAAGATCCATCACGGTGGGTTGGCGTAACCCAAAGGAGTTGCAGATGCCAGTTGAAGTGATCATCAATGCTAAGAACATGGAGTTAACAGACCGGCTGCAGGACTATGTTCAGAAGAAGGTTGGTAAACTTGATCGATACCTTGACATCATCGATGATGCAAAAGTTGACCTGACCTATGCACAAACGGCACGCAGCGCCAAGGATCGTCATGTAGCCCAGATTACGCTCCGCGGGAAGGGTGTCGTGCTGCGTGCAGAAGATCGGACCGAGGATATCTTCGCCTCCGTGGATGCCGTACTCGATAAACTTTACCGTCAGATCGAGCGATATAAGGGCCGTCGCTGGCGGGGGCGGGGAGATGGCCGCACAGCGGCAGACGCTGCTGGGGTCCAACCACAAACTGAAGTCGAGGACGTGACCCCAGAATTAGATATCGTTCGGCGCAAGCGCCATCAACTGGTCCCGATGGATGAACATGAAGCAATCGAGCAAATGGAGCTGATTGGGCACCAGGATTTCTTTGTCTTCCTCAATGCAGCTACCAATCAAGTGAACGTACTCTATCGCCGCCGGGATGCAACACTCGGTCTCATTGAGACCGAACTCGCTTGACATACAATCCTGACCTGACCTTGGCTGAGGAATAACGGTTCCATGAGCTCAATCCCTGCGCTGCTCATGCTGCCACCATGCGGGGCGTCACGGGTCGAGCACTGGCTCGCATCCGCTCGACTTGCTGCTGCGTCGGATTTGCTTCAGAGGTTGCTCGACCATCCTGCATTCGATCCGGTCTACGTGCTGGCTGCGGATGGTGAGCAACGCGCATTCTTGGTTGGGATGGGCGGGAAGGCCATTACCGAATCCACGGTCCCCTTTCACTTTGGCCGGGCACTGGGACAGATTGTCGAGCAGCAAGGCCTGCAGCAACTAGCCTATTTCGGCGGGGCGAGTGCGCCACTCCTCCTGCCTGATCATCTTGATCAGGCCATCGACAAACTGCGCATAGACAGTAATGCCCAAGCGGTCGTCAACAATTTACATTCAACAGATTGGATCATACTGAGCAACACACACGCTCTCCCGCAGCTAGCAGAGCGCTTGCCTGCGGACAACCCGCTGGGTTGGGTGCTGTCGATGGAGGCCGGTTTCCTGGTGGAGACAATGCCGGCCGCAGCGGCAACCAGGCTGGATATCGATACACCGATCGATGTTGCTCTTCTCCATGACCACCCGGCTCTCGGCGCGCATCTTCGACCCCTTGTTGATGATCTGGACCCAAAGCTGATCCAGCGTGTTGAACAGATGAGGACCCTGATCAAGACCCCGGCCAGCTCGCTGGCGATCATAGGCCGCTGTTCGTCCCAAGTGTGGCGAGCACTTGAAGAGAACACGCAGATCTGGATCCGCATGTTCGTGGAGGAGCGGGGGATGGTCGCCAGTCGGCGGTTGGCTGACGGAAAAGTAAAGAGCTTGATTGGGCGTATGGTTGATGAACTCGGACCAGCCGAGTTCCTTCAGCGCATCAAAGCAATGTCGGATGGATTACTCTGGGATAACCGGGTCTGGATGGGGATGGAGCGTGCATGGCCAAGCCAGGCTGATCGGTTTGCAGCGGATCTAGGGCTGGTGGACCATATAAGCGACCGCCGCCTAAGGGAGCTGACCCAAGCTGTCCTGGAGGCCGATTTTCCACTCCTGGTCGGGGGGTATGGGGTTGTGGCTGGCGGGGTCTATGCGCTTATAGAATCTACTTTCAACTGACCACGCCCGTCTTACCAGCCATCAAGGTACTGGTGCCAATCCTGGTTGGCCTCTAGGTACACGCTGTACAGATACATGGCTGTCGCGCGCGGTTCTTCTGGGTGGCGTCGGAGCTGCATATTGACCTCATCCGGTGTGCGTCCGCCCTTCTTCAAATTGCACCTCTGGCAAGCTGTTACGAGGTTCGACCAGGCGTACTCGCCACCACGGTGGCGTGGGATAACGTGATCGAGGGTGAGGTGTTTGGTTTGTGCCCCACAGTACTGGCAGGTGTAGCCATCCCGGTGGAAGATTTCCCGTTTTGTCAGACGGACGCGCGGATAGGGGCGTTTGACCATATAGCCTAGCCTGATTACCGAAGGCCTTGGAAAACGTTCGCGGACGGTGTGGATGTACCCACGTCCATTTTGCAGCATTTCTGCTTTTCCGGAGAGGTAAAGTAATACCGCCCGTCGCGTGGAGCAAACGTTTAGCGGTTCGTAGTTAGCGTTCAGGACGAGTACGGGTAGATTCATCATTTCCCAAACTTGTACGGTCGAAGATTATAACATCCGCATTTATTTACGAAAGCCCCTTTTATTAAATTGACCCTGGTCAGGCGACCAGGGCCGGCACACCAGCAGACAAATATCAGACGAAGCGCTGCCTGATCTCAGAACTGATAGAGTCCAGGATCGCAACCGTGATCGAGATAAACCATACGGCGATACCTGCTGCTCGGTAGTCGAGCAGGTGGATCCATTGGATCAACAAGAAACCGATGCCGCCGCCGCCGACGAGGCCGATGACGGTCGACATGCGGACGTTGATATCCCAGCGGTAAATCGTAAACGAGACGAACGGCGGGATGATCTGCGGTACGACAGCATACATCACCGTCTGCAGCCAGTTGGCGCCTGTCGCATGGATTGCCTCTATCGGTCCTGGATCGATCGACTCGATCGCTTCCGAATACAGCTTACCCAGTGCGGCAATGCTGTGAACGGTCAAGGCTACAATGCCGGCGAAAGGCCCCAAGCCAACGACAATGATGGCGATCACCGCCCAGATGAGCGGTTCGATCGAGCGGATCACATTGAGAACCGTTCGCGTCAGGTAGTAGATGAAGAGCGTGATTCGGGAAGCTGACATCAGGTTGCGGGCGGCCAGGAAGCTGACCGGGATCGACAGGATGATCCCGAAAAACGTCGCCATCATGCCTAGGAAGATGGTTTCTATCATCTTCTCGATTGCCAGCAGGAGTACTTCACTTGGCTCGGCCGGGCCGACGCCTGCAAGTTGGCGTGCCTGCAGCTGCCATGTGGAGTAAGCGCTCGCTTCAGCAGGGGGGATCAGCCGGTATGGGATGATGATATCTGTTTGAAATGCACCATCAGCATTCGTGGTCACCTTAACATACTCGCCGGCTTGACGCTGGCGGAATTCATTACGCAGCTCGTCCATCCACCAGATCTCGGTCTCTGTATCCGGCGCGTACCCGCTCCCAGATATTGTGAGCGTTGAGCCTGGTGCGCCTTCCGGCGTAGACAAGTCGCCACAGGTTGGCTCGGCCAGCAGGCTGGGTTCCCTCTTTGCCGGCTCGATTGGTGCGGGCGGTGTTCCCACGCAGGGGATGCGGATTTCGGCACGACCGATGAGGAGTATTTCCTCGCGATGGATTGCTCTTTCCCAGGGCCATAGGATGCGCTGCATAAATGGTGCTGCATCACGAGCCTGGGTTGTAAGCGTTACCAGGTTGATATCGCCAATCTGCCAGCCAAGTGCAAAGTAGACTACCAGGACCAACGCCCACATTCCAGCACTGTTGCCGCCCCGCAGACGGCGGGCGATTAAGTAGGCATCAAGGATGATCCATAGGTAAATCAACACAGCGCCGATGGTGATCGCAAGCAGGATAGGTCGGAGTTGGAAAGCCTTCCCGATCATCGACGCGAAGTCGACTTCGCGCCGCCCCACAAGTCGGATTCGCCAGATGAGCAAACCCACTATAGTCGCCAGGCTTACCAGCAAGAGCAGGCCACGCCGCCAGGCGCCAAGCAGGGCTTGCCCTATCCCCGGAATGAAAACAGAGGCCAACGGGGCCAGAATCTTTAGGACAGGGTGTGTTGGTGGTGCCGGAGGCTTCGGAGCTGTGCTGCGTGTCATGATCCGCCTCCGGTCTCGACGGAGAGGTTTCCGACCAGGCCACCTGCGCGCTCGGCCTCTTCGCCATAGATTTCCTTGAACTGGCTATCGGTCATGCTACGAATATCTTCTTGTGTGCCGCTGTAAACCAATTTTCCCTCGCGCAGCCCGATCACACGGGTTGCGTAACGTTGGACCAGGTCTAAGTAATGCAGGCTGCAGAGGATCGTGATGTTATCCTCCTGGTTTAGCCGTTCCAGGTGGGAGAGGATCGAGTGAGCGAGGACCGGATCCAGACTCGCAACAGGCTCATCGGCCAGGATCATCTTCGGCTGCTGCATGAGCGCCCGGGCAACGCCAACACGCTGCTGTTGCCCGCCGCTTAACTCATCTGCTCGTTTCTGTGCCTGGGAGGTGATCCCCAGCCGTTCCATTGCTTTATAGGCAAGCTCGATATCCTCAGGCGAGAACCTTCCAACCAGGCTGCGCCAACTGGGGGAATATCCCAGTCGTCCGGCAAGAACATTGGTAATCACCTTGGATCGTTTTACCAAGTTGAACTGCTGGAAAACCATGCCAATTCTGCGGCGGACCATCCGCAGGTCTTCTCCCTTAAGTGTAGCCAGATCTACACCTTCCCAGTGGATCTCACCCTCGGTTGGGTCGATCAATCGATTAATGCAGCGGAGCAGAGTTGATTTGCCTGAACCACTCAAACCGATGATGACCAGGAATTCTCCATCTGGCACCTGGAAGGAAACATCCTTCAAGGCGACCGTACCGTCTGCGTAGACTTTTGTCAGGTGGCGAACATCGAGCATTGCTTATGCTCCTACGAAAAGCGGGGGGACTGGTAAAGTCCCCCCGCCACTTAACCCTATCGGGCGGTTATGTCCTTCCAGGCTAGAGATCAGAAGCGGAAACACCCGCTGCATCAAGCAACTGGCGGAAGGGATCATAGAACGTATCATCGTGCTGCTCGAGCCCGCCCCACTGGTAGGCCGTGTTGAGGGCTTCGGCACCTGCATCAGTGGCTGCGATAGCCAGCAGGCCAGCATTGATCTGATCACGCAGTTCACGAGGGAAGCTGGTGACGTACTGAACGCCGTCGTTGGGGATGGCGATCGAGAGATCAAAAATGCCTACCTTATCCATAACATCCGCATAGTCACCTTCGATGGCTGTCCGGGCATCCACGAAAGTAGCGCCGAAATCACACTCACCGAGGTAGACCTGCGTGGCGGCGGCTGGGTGCGAGCCGGCGAAGATCACGTCTATGTCGGTGTCAGGTTCGATGCCATTGGCGCGCAGCATGACGCTGGGGATGATGTAACCGCTGGTGCTGGTTGCATCCACTGCACAGAAGGTCTTGCCTGCAAGCGTTGAGTAGTCACCTGGAACGATGTCGGTGTCCATGTTGTAGATGAGCTGACCGCTGTAGCTGGTGCTACCACGTCGAACGGCAACGAGCTCTGACTCAACACATCCACGGTCCGATGCGGTGATGTAGGCAAAAGTTGCGAGTGAGCTCATCTCGGCCTGCGGGGGATCGGAACAAACGGCTTCGATCGCCGCCGTATAGTCGGTGGCAACGAAGGTTTCGAACACCAATCCTGTCTCAGCGTTGAGCAGATCGGCGACCGATTCGGCGCCGGCAGTGACCTGTTCGAGTTCGCCCGAGGGGACGAAGATCCAGCGGATCGGATTTTCATCAGTGCCAAGATCGGGTGTGCTCGCGCAGGCGGCAAGAAATACTGCACCTACGACGAACAGGCTTAAAATTGCGTACGTAAACATGCGGTTCTTACGCATCGTTCTTCCTTCCTCCTCGATAGAATAGTGAACTTTGATAGCAATCATCGGGTAAATCCTGGTTTGTTATAGCCCGGTTCACCTTCCTCTCTCCTGGATTAGGTTTCAATGAATTGTATACCCGTCTGATCTTAGCGCGAAACATTTCACGATGCAAGACTGGTAAATGCCTTGTGAATAGCAGGGTCGGGGTTTACAATCCTAATTCTATGTCAGATACCCCGTATCAAGCTGCCATCGACTACCTGTACAGCTTTATCGACTACTCTGTTGAGCGCAGCTACCGTTATTCAGCCGAAGTATTCAAACTGCAGCGGGTTCACGACTTGCTGCACGAGATGGGTGATCCCCACCTGGCATTCAGAGCATTCCATATTGCCGGCACGAAGGGCAAAGGGTCAGTCTCTGCCATGCTGGCTTCGATTCTCCAGGCGGCTGGATACCGGGTAGGGCTTTACACATCCCCCCATCTGACCCGTTTCAACGAACGGATCCAAATTGGTAGACTTCCCATTGAGGATCAGCAGCTGGTTGAACTGGTCGAGTCGATCAAACCCGCTGTCGCTCGTGTAGAAAGCTTGACGGTGTTCGAGATCGTCACCGCCATGGCCTTCAAGCATTTCGCAAATCAGGGAGTGCAATACGCGGTTGTGGAGGTGGGACTGGGCGGACGTCTTGATGCCACCAATGTCCTGCAGCCACTGGTGAGCGCGATTACTTCCATCTCCTATGATCATATGCATCTCTTAGGGGAGAGCCTCACCGATATTGCCCGCGAGAAGGCCGGGATCATCAAGCAAGGCATCCCAATCGTTCTCGCTCCCCAGCCGCATGAAGCCCAGATGACGGTCGAGAAGATCGCAGCTGAACGCCATGCTCCTCTGATCCTCGTCGGGCGTGACTGGTTGTTTTCTGCGGGTGCGCGCGATCTCGAAGGCCAGGCGCTTTACATCTGGTCACGCGAAGAGCAGCCGTTAATGGATTCGTTCGTCGAGTCGGCTGGTGATGAGGAGTGGGCGCCACCGAAGTACTGGATCCCGTTGCTTGGGTTCCATCAGATTGTGAATGCTTCCGTCGCCTATGCTGTCATTGTCCAAGCTGTGCGGGATGGTCTTGAACTGCCGAATGGATCAATACGCAATGGCTTTGCCTCCGTGAACTGGCCGGGTCGCCTACAGATACTCTCAAGATCCCCACTGCTGGTGATTGACTGTGCGCATAACAGGGAATCTGCACTCAAACTGCGCATCGCGCTTGATGATTATTTCCCAGGGCAACCGGTTACCATGATCTTTGGAGCCTCAGCTGACAAGGATATCGAAGGGATGCTGATTGAACTTCTGCCCCGGGTTTCCAAGCTTATTGTGACCCGTGCCCAGCATCCGCGCGCAGAGGACACGGCCCGGCTAGCAGAGTTCGGCCACAGTCATGGTGTGGCAGTTGAGAGCTATGATGATATCGCCAGCGCATTAACGGCTGCGCTCGACCACAGCAATGATCACCGAGTAACCCTAGTCACAGGGAGTATCTTTGTCGCTGGTCAGGCCATGGAAGCTTGGGCAAAAATTCAGGCAGCGCAGTTGGGCGCAGAGGGGGCTGATCCAAGATGACGTTGTATGGCCGCTGGCCGCAGATGCCACCCGAGCTTGGTGGAGTCATTAGCCGCCGTACGGAAGAACTCTTCGATGTAGCGGACGCCCAACTGGACAGCGATGGGCTGATGACCCTGCCCGTACTTCCTCTGCGCGATGTCGTGCTCTACCCTAATTTGCTGACGCCTCTCTTCGTGGTGAATGAAAATTCGCTGCTGGGCGTCGAACAGGCGATCCGTACGCACCGAACGATGGTTGCGCTTGCGATACAGAACCCTGATACCGAAGATCCGGGTGTGAACGATTTCTTCCAGGTGGGGACCGAGGTCGCTGTCGGACGGTTGATGCACCTGCCGGAAGGCTCAATATCGATTATGACTCAGGGCCGCCGCAGGTTGGACGTAGTTAATGTGTACTCCCAGGAGGGATTGCTCTTTGCACGTGTACGCCCGATTCCTGAAGCTACCGATTCGAGCAAGGAGACGGTGGCTTTGATGCGTGTGGTCCAGACACTTTTCGAGAAGTGCGTCGAGCTGAACCGATCCCTGCCCGAAGAGGTCTATATCTACGCGGTCAACCTTGAAGATCCGGGCTGGCTGGCGGACCTGGTCGCTTCAGCGATTAACTTAAGTCTGGTGGAACAGCAGGAGATCCTCGAAATGGGGGATCCGATCCAGCGTCTGCAGCGCATAAGCATGCTGCTTGGACGGGAGCTGGATATGCTCGAACTGGAAGACCAGATTCATTCTCAGGTACAGAATGAGGTTGATCGTTCCCAACGAGAAATGTATTTGCGCGAGCAAATGAAGGCAATCCAAACCGAACTTGGCGAAGGGGATCTGTGGACGCAGGAGCTCGAAGAAGTTCGTGAAAGACTTATCCACCTCTCCCTCCCTGAAGAGGTGGAAGTGCGTGGTTTGAAAGAACTCCAGCGCCTGCAGCAGATGCCACCGATGTCACCTGAGGTAGGCATCATCCGCACCTACCTTGATTGGATCATGGAACTTCCCTGGACCGAAGCGACTGTCGATGATCTTAATATCAAGCACGTTGGGGAAGTGTTAGAGGAACAGCACTACGCTCTCTCCAAAGCCAAGGATCGCATCCTTGAATACATCGCGGTTCGCAGCCTGAATCCAGAGAAACACAAGCAGCCAATCCTGTGTTTTGTTGGACCACCCGGAACCGGAAAGACATCTCTGGGTCGCTCAATTGCCGATGCATTAGGCCGAAAATTCCTCCGGATTTCGCTGGGTGGTATTCGCGATGAGGCTGAGATACGCGGCCACCGCCGGACATATATCGGAGCACTTCCCGGCCGGATCCTGCATGCGATGCGCAGATCGGGGACAGTTAACCCACTCTTCATGCTCGATGAGATCGACAAGCTTGGGTTGGATTACCGCGGAGATCCTTCCTCGGCTTTGCTGGAAGTGCTTGATCCCGAACAAAATTTTGCGTTCTCCGATCACTACCTCGAACTGCCGTACGACCTATCGCAGGTCATGTTCATCACCACCGCCAATACGCTCGATCCGATTCCGCCAGCTTTATTGGACCGGTTAGAGGTGATCGAATTCCCAGGATATGTCGAGGACGAGAAGCTGCTCATTGCTCATAAGTTCCTCATCCCGCGCCAGCTCGACCAGACTGGCCTCACTCCTGAAACCCTGACCTTCACCGACGGTGCACTGCAGGGGATCATTCGTGAGTACACATGGGAAGCCGGTGTCCGCAATCTTGAACGCGAGATCGGGACTATCTGCCGGCGGGTGGTGCGAAGGAAGGCGGAGGGGAAGCGGGAATACCGGCGCATAACCCCATCACTCCTGGCTAAAATCCTTGGCCCTCCCCAGATCCAACCTCCAGATCTGCATACCGAGGATCAGGTCGGTGCTGCTATTGGTCTGGCCTGGACAGAGAATGGTGGCGACATCATCGTCGTGGAAGCGCTCCTGGTTGAAGGTAAGGGAGGATTGCAGATCACTGGCCAGCTCGGCGAGATCATGCAGGAGTCAGCTCAGGCCGCATACTCTTATGTAAAATCACTCGCAGGACCGCTTGACATTGACCCAGAAATCTTTGAAAAATCGGATATTCACATTCACGTTCCGGAAGGGTCAATTCCTAAGGATGGCCCCAGCGCCGGGATTACGATGGCCGTGGCTCTGGCATCGGCATTGACGCGAAGACCCGTCCGCAGGAACGTCGGTATGACGGGCGAAATCACACTGCGTGGGCGTGTGCTTCCTGTCGGAGGGGTGCGGGAGAAGGTCCATGCTGCATTCCGAATGAAGCTCGACACGGTCATACTGCCTTCTAAGAACAAGAAGGATTTGAGTGAACTTGCAAAGCAGGCACGCTCCGCGCTTGATCTCGTGTGGGTCGACCATATGCAAGAAGTATTCGATCTGACCCTGCTCCCCCCAGCGGAGAAACAAAAACCAACCAGGAAGAAATCTTCAACGAGCGAGTCTGGAGGGAAGAAGAAAGCAAAGCGAAACTCGCCACCATCAGCTTCTGTTGGAGGGGCAGGATGACAATCATTCGGAGTCATCCTGTATTACTTAGTCTTGAATTAGATCAACGACCTTTCCTGAAATATTCATTGTGCCTGTTGCTGGCCATCATAATTCTTGGCCTATCCACCGGCTGCACCCGCAGCAGCATTCCGGTGGGCGAAATCGAATTGTCTCCCACACCGGGTGAAGAGGAAGCGGCATCGATCCCAACCTTTGTGCCTTTCCAGGCTGAAGGGACGTTTGCCGTCGTACTCGTGCCGCAGGACGAGCAGTTGATCATCCGCAACCCTGCTGGTTCTGCAGGAAGCGAGGTAGGGGCTCTCGAATATGACGCTGGCAGCGTGCGTCTCACAGGAAACACGACTGGCTTGGGGAGTTCATTGTGGGTCGAGGTCGAGATTGGACAGAGCCAAACCGGTTGGGTGAATTCGATGAACCTGACCGAGGAAGTACCGCGTGAAGTGTTCTGCGCTGACGCGCGGGGTGTGGAACTCATAAGTGCTGCCGCTGATGCGATTCAACGTGAGGATGGTACCCTCCTGGCGCAGCTTGTCAATCCACGCCGCGGTTTGCTCGTTCGTCTCGAGTGGTGGAACGAAGCAGTCACATTCCCGCCAGAAATGATTGCTAGAGTATTCGCAGATCGGACCGAATATTCATGGGGTGAACAAAGGGGGGGCAGGTTCCAGGTCTCAGGAACTGTTGGTGAGGTAGTCCTGCCGCTCCTGGATGATGTCTTAAATCAAAGCCCGAAGATGAGCTGCGGTGAGCTCCAAATCGGGGTGAGCTCAATCGAACCCGAATGGCCTACGGAGTACTCCAATCTGAATTACTATCTATTTTTCAAGGCCGCCCCGGAGGGGGGAAATCGTTACAATTGGCGGTCCTGGGCGTTCGGGGTGGAATATATTCGGGATACTCCGTACATCACAACCCTCGTCCACTATCACGGTGACGTTTGACTTATAACCTCCCTTAACGGATTCCTCTGATCAATCCCTCTTCCTGATCCTGAAGTTGAAACCTCTCCAGCACGAGGAGTAGCTCCTCTTTCCAGCCGGGGTTCCCCTTTGCGCTCAGCCATAATCCGCGCTTGCTGCGTCGGAGGTCTCCCCGCAAGACCGGGAGATCTTCGATTTCACGTTCAAGTGGGAGCTCCAACAGGATCTGGCCGTTCTCTGTCAGGATGCGGTCGATGCCGGCTGTAGTAGCACTGATCTTCACCCGCAGTTGGTATAGCAATCCTAAAACTTCGTCTGGCAATGGGCCGAACCGATCAGCGAGTTCCTCCTCGATTCCCTCCAGCGCGTTTAGACCTCTGATCTCGGCCAGGCGGCGGTAAAGATGGAGGCGTAAATCCCGATCTTCTACGTAAGTCTCGGGTATTGATCCTGCGATCGGGAGATCGATCGATGCCGGGGGTAATTCCAGACCTGCTTTCCATTGGGTTGGAGGGAGCATATCCTGGTCAAGTGAGAGTCTTAATCGTTGGACAGCAGAGGCGAGCATGCGCGTATACAGGTGGAAGCCGACAGATGATATATAACCATGCTGCCGGGTACCGAGGATCTCACCTGCGCCACGCATCTCTAAATCGCGCATTGCGATTGCATACCCGGCTCCAAGTTGGCTATGTTCAGCAATAACTTCCAGACGCTGAAGTGCCTCCTCGGTCACACGCCGCCCGGTCGGTCGGAAGAAGTAGGTGTATCCCTGTAAGGCCGCTCTTCCAACCCGGCCCCTGAGTTGATACAGCTGGGCCAGACCAAATCGGTCTGCGCGATCCACGATTAACGTATTCGCGTTTGGAATATCGAGACCCGATTCGATGATAGAAGTGCTAACCAGGACGTCGACTTCACCACCGGTGAATAAATCCATTACTTGGGAAAGTTCATGTTCGGGCATCTGGCCGTGTGCCATGGCGAACCTGGCTTCGGGCACGAGAGTCTCTAAGCGCTGGACCATTGTGGCTATAGTCTGCACACGATTGTGGACGAAAAAAACCTGACCACCCCGATCGAGCTCCCTCAAGATTGACGCCCGGACAAGCCGCGGTTCGTAAACGCCAACATGGGTAATGATGGGCAGGCGGTCTTCGGGAGGCGTACTGATTGTGGAGATGTCCCGAGCACCGGTTAAGGCCATATAGAGGGTGCGCGGGATAGGGGTCGCAGTCAGTGTGAGCACATCGACCTCGGTCCGCATCTGCTTTAGATATTCTTTGTGCGTTACACCGAAGCGTTGCTCCTCATCGATGATCAGGAGTCCCAGATCTTTAAACTGCACATCCGGCTGGAGCATGCGATGTGTGCCAATGATGATGTCGATCCCACCTGCACGGAGCTTGTCGGTGATTGCGGTCGCCTCGCCACGGGTGCGAAAACGTGAGAGCATCTCAACCTCGACCGGGAAAGCTGCAAGGCGGCGCCGGAACGTCTGGTAATGTTGTTGGGCGAGCACGGTGGTTGGGACGAGAATAGCAACCTGTTTCCCGTGCATCACAGCTTTGAATGCTGCCCGCAGCGCAACTTCTGTCTTACCGTAGCCAACATCGCCGCAGATCAGCCGGTCCATCGGCCTAAGGCTTTCCATATCCCACTTGATAGCCTCGAGCGCCTGGATCTGATCCTCAGTTTCCTGATGGCTGAATGAGGCTTCGAGTTCATGCTGCCATGGCGTGTCGCCGGGGAATGCGGTCCCTTTGACAGTCAGGCGGCGGGCATAAAGGTCGAGGAGATCGCGGGCAATTTGTTCAACGGCCTCACGTGCTTTACCTTTGCTGCGTTCCCAATCAGTCCCTCCCAGCCGGGACAGGGTTGGCGTGTTTCCATCTGCACCGACATAGCGTGTGATGCGATCAGCCTGATGGATAGGCACAAATAATTGATCACCCTCTGCGTACTCGATGAACAGATATTCTTTGCGGATCCCATCCAGCGTCCGTTCAACGAGTCCTTTAAAGAGACCGACGCCAAAATCGATGTGCACGATGAGATCATCCGTCGACAGATCAGCGTAAGCCTGTTCGGGTGCCGTCGTTCGCGGCAAGGAGCGCCGCCGCGGGCGGGGTCGCGACCAACCAAAGAGCTCGGCGTCAGTCAGGAAGTGGATAACACCTTGATTGGGGTGCGAAAGAGACCAGCCCTCGGAAAGAGGACCAGCCAGGAAAAGCACATCACCAGCTTGGAGCTGGAGGGGGACACTATCGACAAGTCGTGATTCTCCTGCTTTTTCCGCCCAGAGCTCTGCAAGGCGGGGTGCCTGCCGGCTGACTATGATATTGGTTTCAAGCGCGTCACGCTTTTCGACAATATGGCGGATGATCGCCGAGAGCTGTCCGCCAAAGCGCGGACCCGGTGTGAAGCTCTTTTCAAGCTCGAATAGGTTCTCACCGTGGCTGCTTTCAAGGCCAAAGTTGATCGAGGGATATTGCTCAAACTGCTCCCGCAGATCGGTAAGCGTCAGGTAAGGCAGCGGAAATTGATCGTTCAATTCCGCTGTGTGGGCTGATTCGCTGCGCATGCCGACAGCATGCTCCTCGATCTCTTCGATCACATTTTCAATCAGGAGTTGATCATCGAGGATCAAGAGGCCGTCCGCTGGCAGGAAGGCCAGTACACTGGAGGGTTCCGGGTTGAGCAGAGGCAGGAAGAGTTCGTCCATTCTCGCCTGGTCTTCAGGTGCTCCCTGGATCGAAGGCGGCAGCAAATGTACCCAGTCAGGCTGAAGGTAGCGGGGAGGCGCTTCCCGAGCAGGTGTAATACGCACCCAGGTGCGAGTCTGGGCTGTTCGCTGCGAGTTTGGATCGAATGTTCGCAGTGATTCGATCTCATCCCCGAAGAATTCAATCCGGGTTGGACGTGCATCTGCTGGCGGCCAAAGGTCGAGCAGGCCACCTCTTCGGCTGATCTGCCCCGGTTCAGTGACGATGTGTTCATGCGCATAGCCAACTCCAACCAGGAATTCTAGCAGCTGTGTAAAGCGAACCGTGGCTCCTGTACGTAGAAATCGGCTACTGGCATGGAATTGCTGGGGTGTTAGCGTACGTGTCATCAGTGCGCGTGCTGGGGTGAGAACAATTGGCGGTTCAAGGGGGATGATCTCATCAGGGATCCCCGGGCTTATAGCCAGGGTCAAAGCAGCCAGTGCTGCTACTCGCTGGCGGATGACCATCTCGCCCCATGGACTCCACTCGTAGAAGAGGGGTCCGGGTTCAGGGAAAGCCCATTCCTGGGAGCTGGGCCGCCAGAGTGGGAACTCCTCCTTCAATGTCAGAAATCGATCCTGCCTTGCGGTTATATAGAATACAGGCCGCTTGAGATCCTCATGCAGTGCGGTTATGAGCGCCGGCCTAATTGAACGGGGAAGATGTACGTTGAATCGATCACGGCTGCCGGAGCTTACATCGTGGAGCAGCTGCTGGTAATCGGGCAGCTCACGCAGGAGAGGAATAAGTGGAGAAAGGTCGAGGGTCATTCGCTTTGTGTAGGATTGCAGTGGTTCATGCAAGCTTCGATGCCCTTCTGCATCAACAGTTCGGCGCATTCGACAGCGCGCGTGAGCGTGATCTCGAGAATTTCACGTTCATTCTCGTGAAAGTTCTGGAGGACGTAATCAGCAGGCTCCATGCGTCCTGGAGGGCGATCGATGCCTAGACGGATGCGGGCAAATTCTTCACTGGCCATCTCGCGGATAATAGAGGTCATGCCGCGGTGGCCACCTGAGCCTCCTGATGGCCGGATCCGGATGGATCCCAGTGGAAGATCGATATCGTCGTAGACCACCACCAAGGCTTCCGGTCCTGCCTTATAAAAGCGGAGCAGGGAGGCGATGGACCGGCCGGAAGCGTTCATCAAAGTCTGCGGTTTTGCCAGGATGATCTTCCGGTCATCCTGGATCAAATCACAAACCAGTGCTTCATTTTGAAGGCGCGAAAATTGAACGCCCCATTTATTGGCCAACTTATCGACAAAATGAAAACCGATGTTGTGGCGGTTCTCTCTGTATTGCCGTCCAGGATTTCCAAGTCCGGCTATCACGGTAATGGAACGTAGCATAGGCTATGCTTGCTTCCTGTGTTTACGCTCTTCTTGTCTCAGCATACGGCGGGTACGCATTACACCCATCCGGATTCGGATTCGCTGCCGGGCGAAAAAGTAGAATGCACCGCTCAGGAGCCCCAGGAGTCCAAGCACGGCCCCGACAGAAAAAGCCCGCGCTACCATCTGGCTGCCATTGCCAGCTAGCACGGGGAGAGGCGTCGGACGTGGGGTAGAGGTCGGGAACTCATGCGTGGGCGTAGATTGGTCCACCACTGCGCCCGGTGTCGCTGTTTCGATTCGGGTGTAGTTTCGTACTCGGACGTTCTCGATGAGCACAACCAGAGTCTCGCGCCCTTCCAGGAAGACGCGCAACCGCATGCGATATATCCCGTCGGTGATCCCGGTCGTATCCCAGATGCCAAGCGGCCCGGATTGGATTTCTTGTTTAACATGTTCTGAGATGATGAACCAGGTATTGGAAGGATCATCCTGGTAGGAAAATGCTAGATCATACTCTGTGAAAAATGGATGTGAGGCAGAACCTACCAGTGTGGCAAGCCCTATGACCGCTTCCCCGGCTGCTGGGAAGCTGATGTCGGCGTAGCCGGGTGCCTGAGCGGCGGCTGTGTGTGCACTTATGATGATGCTGCCCATTGCGAGCAACACCCAAATCCTTTGGGATTTCTTCATCGGGATTTCATTCCATGAGCCGCCTGAAACATGCCAATCGGCGAGTCTAACATGTTGGAAACATTAGGTCAACGAATGGAAATTTATATGGGTGGGAACGGGCAATGGTGTGATGTGGTTGACGGTAGATGCCCTCCTCGGGTAAAATCCGGTCTGCGAATGTCGGGGAATTCCCTGGACGTTTCCGGGAATCCCGGCTTTTTTGCGTAAATCACAAGGTGAGGCATGGTGGCAGAGAAGAAAGAGAAACGCCAAGACGATCTTCAAGCAGACGTTATCCGGCTTGAAGGCGGCACCATCCAGGACGTTGAAGCGGAGGTTGTAGACATCCACCAGGGTGGTGCAAATCGCATCAACGCTGAGAGTGTAGACATCCAGCAAGGTGCTGCTTTTGTGGTGAATGGTGAATCAGTTGTCATGCAGCATAGCGCAGCCGGGTTGGCGCAAGGGAAGACCATCATTATCGAGGACGGCTCGGCAGCGGCTGTGTATGGTCAAGACGTCCGAGTGAGCACTTCCCGTGTCGGCTTGATGGCTAGCAAGAATGCCACTTTGCAGAACAGTCGCTCCGTCATCCTGCTTGCCGGGGAGGTCCATGGCAATGTTGAGACCGTCATGGATACGCGCCAGGCTGTTCTGGCGGGCTTAATATCTGGTATGGCGGTAGGGTTGGTATTGTTCGTTGGTGGTCTGCTCCGGCACAGGTAGAGATACGCACAGAGCAGGATCGTTGGAACACCTAATGGAGTGAAGGTAACCCACACAGGGTAAGAGGCACTCCGGAGGAAAAAAACATGGAAGTAATTGGGTTATCCGCTAGCCTACGCACGGTAACCGGGAAGAAAGTCGGCGCGCTCCGGCGCGAAGGTTTGATCCCGGCCGTCATGTATGGTTCGGGTACTGAGTCGGTATCTATCCAGCTGAGCGCACATGAGACGTCCCGGGCCTTGATGGCCGTCGGTGGTTCAACATTAATCGACCTTAAAATCGGCGATGATACGCATAAGGTGCTTCTCCGGGAAATACAGAGGCATGTCATCCGGCGCAACATCCTGCATATCGATTTCCTGAAGGTTGCCATGGACGAAGCGATCCGGGCTGTAGTTCCCATCGATCTGATCGGTGTTGCGCCGGCAGTGCGTGATCTCGGTGGAGTGCTTGTCACAGGTTTGGATGAAATCGAGGTCGAGGCGCTCCCAGCTGATCTTCCCGATCGTATTACGATCGACCTGGGTGCGTTGTTAACACTCGACGATTCTATAACAGTTAGAGATTTACACCTTAGTGAAGGCGTTACCCTGCTGACCGATCCAGATGAATCGATTGCCAATGTCGTTCACCAGATGGCGGAGGAAATCGTTGAAGTGGAAGAGGTCGAGATCCTCGGCGAACCAGGAGAGCCTGAATTAGTCGAACGTGGCGAACGAGAAGCAGACGAGGGCGAGGAAGAAGAGTAAACACGCTCGCCTTTCGTTTAGTAAAAATCACAGACACGGCCGCGCGGCCGTGTCTGTTTTATGATCCGCTTACCTGCAGGTGGTTGCCCTCGATGATCTCGAGCAGTTGCAAGGTGAGACGGGCTGTTGCCCCCCAGATGATTTCATCCTGGTATGGCTGGAAGTGGTAGACGTCGATCTCCGGACCTGGGATAAATGGTTTCCGTTTCTTGATTTCAAGGTTTGACCGCATCGCCAACCAGTTTAAGGGAACCCCGAAGGCCTTGGCGACTTCCGATGAATTCAGGTTGAGTGTATATGGCCAGGGCATTACACCGACGAAGGGGATGATCTGAAACTGGGTCACAGTCAAGAGCGGGTCGAGTTGTCCGAGGATCCGTACATCCGCTCCCTGCAGCCCGATCTCTTCCTCTGTTTCGCGCAGCGCCGTCGCGCACGGATCTGCATCGGATGCCTCAACCATGCCTCCCGGGAAGGACACCTGCCCGCGATGTGCTTCGACATCATTTGTCCGGCGGGTGTAGAGTGCATGCCATTTACCAGCATCCAAATATAGCGGGATTAAAACCGCGGCCGGCCGTGCATCCCATCCCACCCGGATGGCTACCTTACGCCCGGCGAGCGCCGAAGAGAGTTCGTCAGGAAATGAGCCCATCATGAGGGACTTTTTTCGGCCTGAACGCGACTTCCACAGTACCCGCATCTTGCATCCTTGGTACCAACTTCCTCAAGGTCCTCCGGGATAATGCTGGCACCGCAGTAGGGGCATTTTGATGGAAGGCGGCCGCTGGGTACACGAGATGTTATCGGAGTTGATATCCCAGCCTGGTCCAGCAATAGCTGAATTTCCTGCCACCCCACATCAAGCTTCTGGGAGAGGAAGAATTCCCGTAAACCTGGTCGTAAACGGGCAATTCTCTCAAGCCGGCCGGCATCCAACAGAGCTCTGATCCCGGCCTTGATTCTCTCAATACCAGCATCATGATCGCCACCATTGATCTTTGCCCGTCCGGCCTGGATCAGAAACTGTGGATATTGTGGTAGGCCACGTGCCTGGGCCGCCTGCGCGAGACGTTCGAATGCTGCCGCAGATTCGAGAAATTGGCCTTGTTCCCCGAGCTCGTGCGCGTGCCTGAGTTCCCGTCGGATCCAGATTTCGGCACGACGAAACCTGCGTGGCCGGAGAGGATTAAACCGTGGAAAACGTCTACGACGGAAGTTCATCGCTCATACCCCATCTATACGGATTAATCAATATTCTCGTTGAACAATGCAAATTGCATATTAACGCAGGGTAAACCCGCGTCGTTTCATCGAGAGCCTGATACGGCAGCCATGAAGCGGAAGAATATCAGATACCCGGTATGTGCGACCATACGATCGAGTGGCCGCAGGCGACCTGGTGTGGTTTTATAGGAGCGCATAAATATCTCGACCACCTCTGGCATTTCGAAGCCAGCCTGTGGAGCAGCCTCAAGGAGGCGGTCAACCTGGTTTATCGTCGGCAAGATTGCACCCAGGACCGCGCCGCTGTTCAATCCGCGCCCGATTTGCGGGAGGAGTGTTTCTGGTGCCGGGACATCGACAAAAACTGCTTCAAACCCTTCCGCCTCGATCCCCTCTCCGACATCGCGCAGGACGAGTTTTACGCGCTGCTGTAGACCGACCCGGGTGAGGTTTTTACGGGCAAACTCTTGCATATCCTCGCGCCGGTCATAGGAAACGACCTGGCCGTCATCACCTACCATCCACGCGAGGGCGGTTGTTAGCGCACCACTGCCGGTCCCAATCTCGAGGATGCGTTTGCCCGGGCCAGCCGATAAGCGTAGCAGGATGTAGCCGATATCTTTAGGAAATATGATCTGCGACTGGCGTCGAATGTGGAGCAGCAGATCACGCAGAGTGGGTTGAAGGACAGTGAATTCCATCCCTAAATGTGTATTGATCCTGCTTCCCCAGGGCAGGCCAATCACATCGTTGTAGTAGACGATGCCTTTGTGTGTCTGGTAATCACGATCCGGTTCCAGCCGTAGGATGGCGCGTTTGCCGGTCTCCGCTTGGAAGAGGGCCAGGTCACCTGGCTGAATTACGCTCACTTTCCCTCCACTTGGAAAATCATTGTACCTTGCTTCAATACCATTGCTTTCTCCCGTACCTAGCTGAGATCTAAGTTAGTGCTTGACAGCCCGGAAGCGGACGACTCGGGCTCGCTCCTGTTCAACGATCTCAATCCACGCGTGCAGCCCCGATCCCGCGATCGGTTCAATCCAGCCAGGGTCAGGTTCGCCACTTTGGCCAGTAAGACGGTTGAGCCAATTTGCGAAGCGATCGTACAACGCGTGGCCGGTGATGCTTGCCACTCCAATCACGACGAGTTCACCTTTCTCCCGTAATACTCGCGAGATCTCCGACAATGTTCTCCCGTCAAAGATGAACTCGGACGGGAAGGTGGCTACGATCGTACGTATGGACCCCGCTGCAAACGGAAGTGCTTCTGCTCGACCACGAACCAGGCTGATGGTGAGGCCATGATGCCTTACCCGTCGGGAGGCGATCGCTGACATCTGGGGTGAGGGATCAAGCCCGATTGCAGTGTTGTCTGAACGCGCCAGGTCTGTGAGTACATGGCCTGGGCCATGCCCCAATTCCAGGACTGGGCCATGTGGATAGTGTCTGACAGCCGCTGATTGCCATAATCGCCATTGTCCCATGGAGGTTATCCACGCCACCCAGTCATAACTCCAGGCAAAGGTCGTATAAAGATGCTTGAAGAAGAAGTGGAGAAATCCAGCTGCTAGGCGATGGGGCCGGGTTTCCATAGCTCGCTGTAGCTCGTGAGTGTCCATCCAGCAGCATAGATAGAATCTTTGAGGGTAGGATCGGTCAGTAGGCTCAATTCGTGCATACGTTGTTGAGCATATCCACTTGATCGAGCCAGGCTTTCATCTGCGTAGCCTGGATGGCACATCATCTCTGTCACACCCGCTCGGGCTGGACGTAAGAGGGAATGAAGCCGCGCCTGGGTTACACCCGCCCCAAAGAAACCGGCCAGGAAATGGTCGGGGCTCGAAACACCGCTTTCATGAAGCTGGATTTCTGCTGTCTCTCGTACAAACTCGATGCTGGAGGGAGGTAGGAATGCCTCAAGTTCTGCTGGCTCGAGATCTCCCGGGATCGGGGCGCGCACAGGGCAGTTGAATTCACCCGCCAGACGCAGGCAAGCCTCCCATATATCTGGGGACAGGAGAGCCACATGATGATGGCTGTCGAGGTGATCAGGCGGTCTTAGCACCGATACTAAACGATCGATCTGGGCTCGCCATTCTTCATAGACCTCCTGCGAGCTCACGGAGCGAATGCGCTGAAAGAGCATGTCACGATCCAGGAATCGACCATTGTCAGCGACTAGTGTAGGGATCCGCTCGACTGGGAGGATCGGAGTGCCGAGAGTGAGGTTGAGATGAAGGCCAATTGCAAGTTGTGGCGTTTCCCGGCGGGCGAGGATGAGATCAGATTCTGAGTTGGGGAGGTTGATGAGAACGGTGGTCGAGGTTACGATCCCACGCTGATAGGCCTCACGAATTCCCCGGCTAACCTCCCCTGTCCGGCCATAATCATCGGCATTCACAATCAGGTATGACTTCATGGACAGAATACGTTTAGTCGAGCTGGCAGTATCTCGTAGACAAGGTCTGTATTCTCTTCACCCCTGATCTCACCGTCCGCTTGCAGCGGTGTGCCTGGCGAAGCATGGATCTCGAGCCGGGTGGTGTGGTGCTGGTGGATGACCGGATCATTAACGTACGCTCCACTGATTGCCCTAGGAAGCAGGGTCAGCATCTTCAGGCGGGAGGGTGCATATCCGTAAACGAAGGTTAGCTTTCCGTCCGATGGATCTGCTGCGGGAGCCATATGGAAGAGACCACCTGTGATCGGGCAATTCCCGACCGAAACCAGCGAGATCGGGCCGTTGTACTGACCATCATCCCAGGCAAGTGACATCATCCACTTTGGACCGCTGGCGATTGCCCGCATAGCAGCAACGAGGTAACGGATTACCCCTCGCAGGCGGGTCATTCGGATATTGTAGAGCGTGACGACAGGCTCAAGTCCCACGGCTGAGTTATTCGCATAAACCCAATCGTTCACTTTGCCAAGATCGATCGTGCGCGTTTTCCCTGCTTTGAAGGCAAGCACAGCATCCGGGATGCTGCGAGCCAGGCCAAGGTTAACCACAAGGTCGTTGGCTGTTCCAAGCGGAATAACCGAGAGCGCTGGCAGCTCCGCTTCCGGATTGGCCCGATACAGACCATTAACGACTTCACCGATCGTGCCATCGCCGCCGGCAACGATCACGCGTTTTGCACCCCCGCGTGCTGCTTGTTCAGCAAGCAGCGTTGCGTGGCCAGGACCGTCGGTCTCCACAAGTTCAAAAAGTATGCTGGCGTTCCTTAAAGCGGTCTCAAGCTCTGATCGCTGCGCGCTGGCTCGCCAACGGTTTGAGTAAGGATTGAGGATTACCAGATTGGTCATAGGATTTCACCTGAGGCGGATAAGGAATATCGAGGCCAGTCCGAGAAAGAGAGCAAAACCCACGCTGTCCGTCACTGTGGTAACAAGCACCGATGAAGCGAGTGCGGGGTCAAATTTAAGGGCTTTCAAGATGAGCGGAACTAGCGTACCTACGCTCGTGGCCACGAGCATATTTCCCACAAGGGCTAGCCCTAACACAAGGCCCATGAACGTGTTTCCAGTCCAGAGATACACACCAAATCCAGCGACGGCGCCGACCAGTATCCCCTGGAGCAGCCCAACGATTGATTCCTTGAGAAGCGTTCTCCACACATCCGAAAGCTCGATTTCCCCCAGTGCAATGGCACGTACAATGATTGCCAGTGTTTGCTGGGCAGTGTTGCCACCCAATCCGGCCACCACGGACTGGAAGGCAGCAAGGAGCGCGACCTGGGCAATTATGGATTCGAAGCGGGAGATGACCCAGGAGGCAAAGAGGGCTGTAAGACCGCTCAGATACAGCCAGGGTATCCGCCGCCGGACTGAGGTTGTGATCGGACTATCGAAGGATAGATCGGCGTCTGCTACGTTCGCCAGGCGGTAGATGTCCTCCGTAGCTTCGTCCTCGAGCACATCAACTAAGTCGTCGTAAGTGATCACGCCCCACAGGACTCGCTGCTGGTCGACAACGGGTATCGCGGTCAGATCGTAGCGGACCATCACACGGGCAACGTCTTCCTGATCCATATCCGCTGTGGCGAAAAGCACATCTGGATCCATGATCGCATCGATCAGGTGGCTCGGATTGGCCACGACGAGATCACGCAGACCGAGGATTCCAATCAGTTTACGCTCGTTGTCTGTGACATACAGGTAATAGGGAGTATCCGATCCAGGAGTCGTGGTACGCAGGTGGTCGATGGCCTGACCGGCTGTCATCTCGGGCCTGAGGGTTACAGCCGGGGTGGTCATCAAGCCACCGGCGGTTTCATCCTCATACCCCAGGAGCGGGATGACGTCTGTCGGATCGTCCATCTCTGCAAGAGCTTGAGCGGCTTGTTCGGGTGCTAGATCCCCGAGTACATCCGCGGCCTCATCAGGCTCCATCGCATCGAGGATGTCAGCCAGGAACTGGGTCGACAGATTTTGGGCTACATCGGCTGCTTCGTCATCATCGAGTTCCTCTAATAGGTCTGCTGTATCTGCAATATCGAGTTGGGGGAGTAGGGCGGCCTGATCATGATCGTCCAGGTCAGCGAAGGCATCGGCTCGATCGACCGGGTGGAGCTTGACCAGCGCAGCGATGGCGCTTTCGATTTGATCCGTCTCGAGCGCAGCACGGATCTCGTTTAACGTGTTGTCAATCTGAGTGGGTTCCATGCTCGCACCATAGCTCCATATGGATACCTCATTTAATGCTCGGATAGGTCCAGGTCAGTGACCTCACACAGAGTCCAAGCTATGGAATAATTCGCCAACCTCCGTGGAACCCTGGCCTTGGGTAGCCGTCGGGGTCGGCGCCTGAACGATCACGTTGTGATTTGTTGACGGTAGCGAGCCGCACGTAAACCTAGTGCGAAAATTCTAGCACCAGCAGTAGTATGCGTCAAAGTGTAGGCTGATTGAGCTGTCGATCTAGGAGGATCGGGTGATGAAAGGGCTGAGAGTGGTCAGGGCGTCACGCCAAGCATGATCTCGACCTGGCTGATCTCGGCACCCCGTGCTACCTCGAAGGTCACCTGCTCGCCAGGTTCAAATCCAAAAAGCACGTTCTGGTATGGGTGATCGGCATCAAAAGTTACACCACTGGCCGAGAGCAGTATATCCCCTCGCAGAAGACCCGCCTGTGCAGCCGGTCCGTTGGAAATAACCTCGGTCAAGATGATACCGTGGTCTATCGGCAGGCCATAGCGTTGGGCGATGGAGGGAGTAATCCATACCCACCGTATTCCCAGGTACGGCCGTGCAAAACTACCAAAACGGATCAATTGGTCAACCACTGCGCTGGCTGTGTTGCTCGGGATCGCGAAACCAAGCCCTTCGGTTGCTGCGCTGCCACCCCGCACAATCAGAGAATTTATCCCTACTACCTGACCTGCTAGGTTAAGAAGCGGACCACCAGAGTTGCCTTGATTGATCGCCGCATCAGTCTGGATCAAGCCTTCAAGGAAGTAGTTACTATCAACCTCGATTGAGCGATTGGTCGCGCTGACAACGCCTTGCGTTACAGAATTCTTAAAATCACCCAGAGGCGATCCGATGGCAATCACCGGCTCACCCGGGTCGAGCAGGTCGGAGTTGCCCCAGGTAGCAACAGCAGGTATCTCGTTTTTTACATGTAAGACAGCAAGGTCAGCATAGCTGTCCACACCAACGAGTTCTGCTGCGACCTGCGAGCCATCGGCCAGGATGATGGACAGGCTCTCGGCGCCTTCGACAACGTGGTTGTTTGTGACAATGTAACCGTCTTGAGAAACTATGACGCCTGAACCAGAGGCGCTCTGCTCGACCTGGCCTCCAAAGAAGGAGAACCGGGGAGGAAGCTTACTGATCACAGTAACGACAGCTGGCCCGACCTCCCTTACGACCCGGGTAACAGTTGTCTGTACATCAACATTGAGTGTGACGATGCCTGGATTCGCCGGTATGGATGAGGCCCTTGCGGAATCTAGGCGGATCAGAGCCACGGCTTCGGCACCCGCCAAGCCGCCCACGATCGCGCATAGCAGGGCTGTGAGCAAAAGCAGGCGCGTGGACCAGCCACGCTTACTAGATCCTTGCAGATCAGATCCACCGAGCGGATCGATCTGATTTGCTCGTGAAGAATCCCCCTGTTGTCTCCCGATCATCGCCTTCTGCGGCCACCACCAACCAGCATAATATAGTAGAGGACTTGGAGGATCGCAGCGGCAAGTGCAGCTACATAGGTCCAGGCGGCTGCGCGCAGGACTGCGTGGACCCCATCCCTCTCCGCATCGGTATGAACAAGGCCTGACTCAACCAACAAGCGCTGTGCGCGGGCCGATGCGTTCAATTCCACAGGCAGCGTGGCTAAAGCAAAGACCGCACCCATGGCGAAGATGGCGACCCCGATCCATGCGATCTGTGTGCCAATCGCACTACCCAAGAATAGTTGCAGGAACAAACCACCCAGTATCAAGATGGATCCCAGTCTGGATCCGATGCTTACAGCCGGGACCAATGCGGAGCGGAGACGTAGAGGTGTGTAGGCGACCTTGTCCTGCACTGCATGGCCGATCTCATGTGCAGCAATGGCGACAGAGGCGATCGATTGCCCCTGGGCGACCCCAGCTGATAGGCTCAAGGTCTTCTTGCGTGGGTCGTAGTGATCGGTCAACTTTCCCGGCGTTTGCTCGATCTCAACTCCTGGCAGTCCACCGAACTGGAGCAGGCGGCGGGCAGCTTCCTGCCCTGTTATGCCCATGTAATTCTGCACCTGACTCCACTTGCGGTAGGTCGAGTTGACATACCACTGAGCGAGCATCACGATCAGGAATGCAGGGATCATGAAGATAAAGTAGTAACTCGAAAGAAACATCAGTGCACCTCCAGAGTCACATCGCTCACATTCATTGTGACTGTTGCGTCTCCATGTAGGATGGAGATCGCCTGTTCTAATTGTGGATCTCGATCCGCTTGTAGATCATCTTCAGTGAATTCGACCAGGACATCGGGTGCGAGCCCAACTTCATGGATCTGGTGCCCCTCCGGTGTATACCAGCGCGCAACCGTCACCCGCACCGCGCCGCCATCCTCCTGAAGGGGGATCCAATTCTGGACAGAGCCTTTGCCGAAGCTGTTCTCGCCCACCAGCAGGCCACGACCATAGTCCTGGATGGCGCCAGCAACGATTTCGGAGGCGGAGGCCGAGCCACCATCGATTAACACGACGAGTGGGATCTCTGTCGCCAACCCATCGCCAAGCGCATCATAGGTCTCCTCGCTACCATCTCCGAAGCGTTCTGTCATGAGCAAACCCTTGTCGATAAACTCCGAGGCTACTTCGATGGCTGAGAAAAGGTAACCCCCTCCATTCCCGCGTAAATCGACCACCATCCCGACGGGGTTCTGTGCCATGAGATCCTCGATCGCGCTGCGTAATTTGTCCGAGGTGTCATTCGAGAAGGAGAATATCTGGATATAGGCAATATCACCCTCTACCATTTCGCCGACCACGCTGGGAATGGAAATTTCCCTCCGCATCATCGTCACGTCGAAGGGTGATGGTTCGCCTTTACGTAGTATGGTCAGGGTAACCGTAGTACCTGCCGGACCCAGGACTTTGCGAACCGCCAGGCTCCCGTCGACCCCCGTCATATCCTCACCGTCAATGGCGATAACCTGGTCGCCAGGCTCGAGGCCGGCTTCCTCGGCGGGAGAGGCGGGCATCGGGGAAACAATCGTCAAGAACTCCGCTTCCGTATCCACCCAGGCTCCGATGCCTTCGTAGCTCCCTTGCAGCGGGATATTGGCCTGCAGGTAAGTTGCTGGATCCATGTAGGATGTGTGTTCATCGCCCAACGCATCCAGCGCGCCTGTGATCGCACCACGCATTAGGCTCACGTCGTCTATTGGCTGATCAACGAACTGCTTATGGATGATGTCCCACGTCTGCCAAAAAGGCGCGAACAAGTCTTCAACGTTATCAGGAGGTGTGGTATCGAATGTAGTGGAAGGCGTGCTTTGAGCACCCTGATTGGTGCTGAAACCAAGCAGGCCCATGTCGAGTCCAAAGTGCCCTAGAACAGCCCCTGAGAGCAATCCCACCGTGAACGCGGCACAGGTCATGATCAATCCGAGTGTTATTCCCAGAAACCATGCTTTGGTTTTTGTAGACATAAAGATCCTCACCACAGAGATTTTCTCACCGGTAGGCAGGATATCACATCAATATAAGAAATTTGTGAATGGCGGGGTTGGCTAGAGGCGGGCTAACCAGGTCTCGAGCAGCTGGTCATAGGATTCAGTGCCTGCCCGCTCGGTGTATTCCAGGATGGCCATGCCGTCGATCGGGTAGTCGGGGTGACACGAGCTTGGCCAGGCGCCGTTGGGGGCTTCGATAACCACGTCGACGAAGTTCCCAACGATGTCTGCCTTGGAAAGGTTGTCGACGACCTTTTCCGTCGTAATGATGACGGTCTCGGCGAGGAGCGCCAATTCTCGATCGACACCCTGGTTGTCCCCGATTAGCGCGTTCCCGAAGGGGTCGGAAATAAGTGCATGCAGCACGACAACCTCAGCCCGGAGCGCCGGGAATGCGGTCAAGTGCTCACCGGTATAGGGATCCACAACCGATTTAACGTCCTTGCGCAGATTGAGCATGTCCGTTCCTTGCCAGGCTGGAGAGGGCATAAAACCGACTCCCGCCATGGCAGCCCGCAAACCAAGGGCGATGCTTGCCTCCGACTCTTCGATAATCTCAATCGATCCGCTGGCTGCTGCTGTCGTGAAATGAGGCGCCAGGCCAAATACTTCCAGGCCGAAATAACAGGTTCGGATCGAGCGCACCAGTCCAGCGCCTACGAGGATATCACTCTCCAACCCAGCCGTGAAACAGAGCAGATCAAGGTCGCGCGGGAATCCTTTGCTCATGCCGCGCCGCAGGAGAGCCAGCGAGAATGCCATCGGCCGCCGGTACAGCGTCACACCTCCGAAAGCGAGACTGCATCCCTGCTCAGGCAGCAGATCAAGTCCCCCTTCGAGCGAACTCCGCTTATCCTGGATTAGGCGGCGATTGTCCGTCATCACTCTCCTCAAGATCTGAAACCCGCTGGCGCAACTCGGACAAAGCTTTATTTTCCTCTGCCCAAGGATTACGGATATATCGCAAGCTGCGATCGAACACAGTTGCCTTTCCTCGTTCCCTGCCGCGCAGGGCGCTTAACGCCAAACCGATGTTGACGATTACGACCAGGGCAAGGATCCCACCGACGATCAGCCACCCGTTTTCCATTACGTCATCCCCATCTCTTGGAATGCACCTGGAATACAGTCTGTGAGCTGGCTGATCTGGTCTATCCGTGCATCAGGCTGGAAGCCATTGCTCTTCGGTCCCACCAGAACAGTAAACATATCGCGGCCGGCAGCCGGGATCAGATTCGCGGGGCGGTCATCAACCAGGATGACTGCTGACGGGTCGGGATTTCCGGCAAGGGACAGAGCCCTGTCATAGGCAGCAGGAAGTGGCTTGTTTTGGTAGTCGAGCGCTACGATGTCAATGATCTCGATCGGCAGGTCCGCAATCCCGAGAGCGCTGAGCACGCGTTCCACATGTTTCCGGTACGCGTTTGTAAAGTAGTAGGTCGGGATGGTCAATGCCTCAAGCATGCTGCGCAGTGCCGGGTTGGGCTTAATGTAAGATCCAACGTGAACATCGTGAACGTATTCGAGGTAGTCCTTCGCATCGACTGAGAATTCGGCTTGCAAACCTCGGAGTGTGGTCCCGTATTGCGAAAGGAAGCGTTCACGCATCGTTGCAGCTGCTTTTGCTGTTATTTCCAAATTGGTCTCGATGTAATGCTGGATGCGGTCGAGGATGGCAAACCATAACCCACAGTCCCTCGAGTATAGCGTGTCGTCAACATCGAGGAAAAGTAAGCGTGGAGCCTTCATTCGAAGGGCTCATCCTTGGTCCAAACGCATTGGATCTCGTCCTTCGGCGTTGTTAAGGATCGGCCGTGCAGAACCCACCACAGGAAAACGATCGATAGCGCCAGCGCTCCGCCAATCCACCACGTCGTCCAGCTCGTGCGGTAAGCCGCCCATCGCATGGAAATAACCCCGACAGGGAGGACGAGGAAGGCAAAGGTCAGGAAACGGCGTTTCGGAATGGTCCGTATCCACGCGATCAACGCAAGCGAAAAGGCAATAGCGAGAATATAAGTAGACAACCAATCCATGCGCGGCAGTATAAAGTCAGCCAGCACCGGGTGTCAACTGAACTCGTGCTGGGTATAATCGATTGCCGTTGGAGGTTGTCTTGCCGATTCGCATTCTGCCAGAAAATGTTAGTTCAGCTATCGCTGCTGGAGAGGTTATCGAACGCCCGGCGTCGGTCATCAAGGAATTGATCGAGAATGCGCTGGATGCGGGTGCAAGGCGTATCCAGATCGAGACGGAAGCTGCCGGTGTTGCCAGGATTATGGTTGCGGATGATGGAACCGGGATCCCTATCTCAGAATTGGATCTGGCTGTTGCCCGTTTCGCTACTTCCAAACTCGAGACAGCGGCTGATCTGACCGCGATTGTCACCCTGGGCTTCCGGGGTGAGGCGCTGGCTTCGATCGGGGCAGTATCGCAACTTCAAATAACCAGCCGGACGTCAAATGCTGGTGAGGGTGGTCAGCTGGTCATCGACGCTGGCGCTATTGGAAAAGTTGAGACTTGCGGAGCGCCCGTGGGGACGGTAGTCCGAGTTTCCAATCTCTTTCAGAACGTGCCAGCCCGACGAAAATTCCTCAAATCAGACGCAACCGAGAAACGCTGGATCTTCAATCTCGTCTCTCGTTATGCCATGGCCTACCCTGAGGTTAGTTTCCGATTGGAGCAGGACGATAGGCTTGCCCTGGAGACGACTGGTAATGGAAAGGCACGGGAAGCGCTGGCTCAGGTTTTAGGGTTGAATACGGCCAAGGCAATGCTCGAGCTGCCGAGGTCGAACGAACCTGCTTGGACAATGAGTGTTTCCGGTTTCATTAGTCCGCCAAGTATTAGCCGCGGTAACCGGCGAGAGATCACGTTCTTTGTAAACGGCCGCTGGATTCAAGATGCGGGCATATCTGCGGCTGTTACACAGGCCTATCACACCCTGCTCATGGTCGGGCGATACCCAATCGTGGTCCTGTGGTTGGAGCTCGAACCGGAAACAGTTGACGTTAATGTTCATCCGGCAAAGGCCGAGGTCCGGTTCCAGGAGCCTGGAAGGATATTCTCACTTGTTCAGCGCTCGGTGCGAGGAACCCTGATCGGGCAAGCTCCAGCGCCGGAGGCGACAGCTGGCTGGGCGACATGGGGAGCGGCCGGCCAGCCAGAGCCCAGTTGGGCGATGGCCGGGTCATTTGGAACTGTCACTGATGATCAGCATCTGATCGGACTTCAACCTGCACTCCCTGCCAGCGAGATGCCCTTACTGCGGGCGGTTGGGCAAGTGGGCGCAGCCTACTTGGTCGCAGAAGGCCCAGACGGGTTGTACCTGGTTGATCAGCATGCTGCACACGAACGTGTACTTTATGATCAAGCGATGAAAGCACATGCTGTAGGGTCCCTTGCCTCCCAGAGTCTGCTCGAACCGGTAAACGTGGAGCTCACGACGGCTGAAACTGAACTATTGGAGGGTCAACTAAGCCTGCTTCCTGCACTCGGGTTCGATGTCGAGCCTTTTGGGCAGCAGACCTTTCGTCTGCGATCGATTCCCGCCATCATGCAGACTCGCGACCCGGAGCAGGCACTGCGCTCACTGGTTGATGCTTTCGAGGAAGATGAGGCGCCTTTCGAAGGGGAACAGGAAGCACGTCTGATCGCACGGATATGCAAACGTTCGGCCGTAAAGGCCGGGCAGGTTCTCTCATTAAACGAACAGCAGCAGTTGCTGCGCGACCTGGAGGCAAGCACCTCACCCCGCACGTGTCCGCACGGACGGCCGACGCTCATCCACTTATCGGTTGATAGCTTGGAGAGGCAGTTCGGTCGACGCTAGGCGTGGAACAAGCCTTCATCGCTTCCACCGCTCGGTAAGCGGACGATGAAGCGTGTGCCCTGGCCAAGGGTTGATTCAACATCGATCGTTCCCCCGTGAACCTGGACGATGCGTTTAGCGATCGCGAGGCCAAGCCCTGTGCCTCCGGTACCGCCTTCGTATTCGGGCACCCGGTAGAAACGATCAAATAAGTGCGCGAGACTGCTCTCCGGGATGCCCCGGCCGTTATCCTCGATGACCAGACGCGTATGTTGATCCTCTGCCTTAAGGGCAACTCGTACCCAACCTCCAGGCTCGTTGTACTTGATCGCATTCGTCAGCAGATTGAGCAGGAGGCGCTTCACCTGACTACGGTCACCCAGGACAGTAGGAATACTTCGATCGATATTCGTCTCGAGGCTGATCCGCTCACTCTCTGCTTGAATGCGCAATATTTCGATGCATTCCCGTACGAGACCTTCAAGATAAATGGGTTCGCGCTCGAACCGCACGCGACCCGATTCCAGGCGAGATAGCTCCAGGAAATTGGTGGTCATCTCATTCAGGCGTTGGACTTCACCGAAGATCGTCTGGCTGATCTTCCGGCGCTGGCCTTCTTCTAGTTCAGGTCGCTGAAGGAGATGAGCTGCCGCCGAGAGGGCTGAGAGGGGTGTGCGCAATTCATGGACCATCTCGGCGATCAAATCGCTTTGTTTGAAGAGGCGGGTATTTTCGATCGCAATCGCGGCCTGAGCCGCCAGCGCCTGGAGTACACGCTCATCTTGTTCATCAAAACTGCCCTGGAGCTTGTTGACCGCTTCGATCACACCCAGGACTTTGTCCTTGGCAAGCAGCGGTGCACCCAGGATCGAGGCCGCCCGTGCGGAGGTTATCAGATCGACTTCCCGGAAAAAGTGAGGATCATTGCTCGTGTCGTCGAGGCGCATTGGTTTACGGTTGCGATAAATCCAGCCAGCGATCGAATTCTCGAGTGGGATTCCGATGTAGGTATCGTCCGAGCGCAATCTCTCCGTCGCCGCTTCGAAGTAGAGCTGGTTCCGCTGCGGGTCATGGAGCAGTAGGGCGGCGGCCTGACTGCCGGTCAGCTCCATGACAGCATTCACGATCATTTGGAGCAGGGTGCCCAGGTCAAGCGTGGATACCAGATCGAGTGTCATCTCGAGCAATCGATCGTAGCGCTGGAGCATTCCCGCCCCGTTTTCCTGAGGTTGATCAGGTTTGTTTTCAGGCATCTACCACTTCTTCCGCGATACGGGGGAGCACGTCCACTACATCCGTATGAAAAACGACGTTCGCGCGCTCGTCGAGGTAGGTGGGATCGTGGTTGATGATGATCAAGCCTGCCCCCCGGTTCAAGGCCGCGATCGGCATCGATGCTGCCGGTGTGACCTCGAGCGAGGAGCCTATCACGATGACTAAATCGCAGGCCTCCATCAGCTTCTCTGCTGCGTTGACCACCTGGTAAGGCAGTTGCTCGCCGAAAAGGACGATGTCGGGTTTGAGCAGGCCCCCGCAGACACTGCAGCGCGGGATTACATTCTCGTGGATGAAGTGCTCAATGAGTTCCTTCGCCTCCACTTTGATGAAACAGCTTGAACACGTTGCCTGGCGTAGATGGCCGTGGATCTCATATACGACCCGGGAGCCGGCCTTACCATGCAGATCGTCAATATTCTGAGTGATGATCCCTGCCAGATGGTGAGCAGCTTCAAGCCGGGCGAGGGCGATGTGGGCAGCATTGGGTATGGCGGAGGCAATAGTGGCCACGAATGGTCGTACCCATTCGAAAACGCGCTCCGGATTGTGCCTGAAAGCAGCAAGTGAAGCCACATCGAATGGATCGTACTGCCTCCAAAGTCCTGAATCATGCGAGCGAAAATCCGGGATCCCGGAAGGCGTGGAAATCCCTGCGCCGGTTAAAGCGACTGCATGGTGCGCATCTCTCAAGAGTTCAGCACTGCGCTTGATGAGGTCAGAGTCAGGTGAAGAGCTCACGTCCCTGGTTACCCCTCCGGGGGGTGCAGGTTCGCTTGAATGCTCTCGGTGAGTTTCCGAATCTGATCGCTGATGAGGGCGTCGGGTTGTGAGATGACGAGTGGGCTGCCATTTTGTGAAGCCTGGTGAGCTTGCTCCGACGCAGGAGAGACAATGCCCGCCAGCTCAATGCCCAGGTCTGTTTCCACTTGCCGCCAAGGGATCTGGAGCGAGGTGCGGACCTTGTTCACAAGGGCCAGGTTGATCTTCCGGTGGTTGATCCCGCTCGTTTCCAGGTCTTGCAGGAGCGCTCGTCCGATCGCATCCGAGGGGTAGACAGGCTCCACAACAAGCAGGATGCGGTCAGCGATCTGGAGCAGCGGCTTCGTATAGGGTTTGATCCCCGCCCCCAGGTCGATCACCAGCACGTTGCACATGCTGGACAGGCTGTTTATAACGGCTTCCATTTGTGGGACAGCCTGCTCTAGCTCGGTTTCACGCGGGTGGAACGAAGAAAGCAGTAGGCGGATACCGCTGGCATGATCTACGAGTTCACCTTCGACGGAGCGCAGATGAATATCCTTCAAGGCGCGGGAGAGCAGGTTGGAAAGCCCGGCGGGTTCCTGGAGGTTGAGTTCAAGACCCATTGAACCATGCCCGGGGTTGAGTTCTGCGACGATGATTTCGTATCCCTGCTCGTGTAACAGTATCCCGAAATTTAGGGCGAGTGTCGTCGTACCGCTTCCGCTCCGTGCGCCAATAAAGGCAACGATTTGAGCTTTCGCTTCGGGAGCTGTCCGGGACTGAGCAGAGCGGGCTAGCACGGCCTTGACATGTGCTGTAAGCTCGGCCGGATGGGTGGGCTTGGTCAGGTAATCATCTACGCCAGCCTCAAAACCGGCCACTTTATCGTCGACCATGGTTTTTGCGGTGAACATGATGATAGGTATGTGGGCCAGGCTGGGGTTTTCGCGTAATCGTTTGGTGACTTCATAGCCGTCCAGGTCAGGCATCATGACATCCAAAAGGATCAGCTCGGGAAGCTCTTCGGCGGCCTTCGACAAACCGATCGTCCCATTGCTGGCCACGGCGATCTCATATCCCTGCCGTTCAAGCATCAGGCCGACGAGTTTCAGCGTATCGATATCATCGTCAATGATCAGGACCTTCTCGGCCATCCTGAGAGCTCCATACCCAGATTACGACTATTCACCGACGCGAGTTTAACATAAAGCAAGGGTATGGACAAGCAAATCCGCTTGTGAGCAGGGCTCGCGATGCTATAATGCGTCGCATATGCTCATCCAGGGCGCCGCATGACGATCGAATTCTGGGGATTTCACAGCCAGCCCTCGTTTGGTCTGCCCCTGCAACCATCGGGGGTTCTTCTATTTGTTCTGGAAGTTCTCCTGCTCAGCACGCTTATACTGCTGCGCTGGGACTACCGGACGGTCCTGCAGAGGGTTCGCTATTGGTTCAGGCAGCCTGTCTTTATCCTGCTCCTCGCCTCGGCTCCGTTGGCCGCTCAATTGTTCGTCCTCAGGTTCCCCGTACCTTCGCTCGTAGCCGTGCCAGGCGTGCCGAGCATCGTCCGAGGACCGGTTTTCGCTATCTTCAGTATGCTGCCCTGGTTAATGGCCGGTGGGCTGCTCGGGGATCTGCCAGCGGTATTGATCGCGTTCGTGGGCGGGGTGACAAGGGGAGCATTTGAAACACACAGCATCTTAACCCCGCTGCATTTTACCTTCATAGCGATGTTCGTCTCCTGGCTGCTCCGGCAGCCCTACTTGGAGTGGCCAGGGAAGGCTGCCCGAAACCCACTTGTCGCCGGGGCACTCGGTGGTATAGGGCTCAGCCTCCTGCGGAGCCTGGAAACATTTCTGTACAGCGGGGGGACCTTTTATGACCGCCTCGATTTTGTCCTCACGCTATACCGGGCGACATTGCTTAGTTCAGTGCTTGAGGCCGCCACAGCTGGGGCTTTGCTTTTCTGGCTTATACGAACCGATCGGATCCCCTGGTATAAGCCAAGCCATCTGAGCGTTGGCCCTTATAACCGGTCACTCGCAGCCCGCTTGCTGTCCTTACTCCTCGTGCTCGGGTTCCTCTCAAGTACAGTTCTGGTGCTTGGTGATTGGCTGCTCGCACAGAGATCTGCCAGTGAATTGCTCGAACGCCAGATGATCCAGACAGCCCATCAGGCATCAGGGGCCATCCCTTACTTTATCCAGACCGGTCGTGCGATCGGTGCACAAATGGCAGAGCGTAATCTCGAGGAGTTGGATTCCAGCGAAGAACTCCAGACGTACTTGCGTACCTTTAGTTTCTTTGACGCGATCGCGATCTACGACGCCGACCTCAACGTGCTCTCAAGCTACCCTTCCGAGAAGCTTGTCGGTGAGGGCACTCCTTTTGAACTGGCGGCGGGTCTCGATGCCGCTCTAGGCGGGATCCCCCAGGAAGTGATACTTCGTCCGGAACGTGAGGCTTCCTCGGTAAGGATTGCATTCCTCACTCCGATCCGGGCGACAGAAGCCGACCAGGGCACAACGGGAGTGGTGGCGGGTGTGACCAGCCTGGATACAAACCCGTATCTCCTGCCGGTGATTGAGATCTTCCGGCAGCTCGAGCCGGAGCAGGCTTTCGTGACGGATCTACAGGGCACCATCATGATCCATCCGGATCCGGCTCGTGTGCTGCAGACCTTCGAGGCGGCCGGTGCATCAAGCCAATCAGTCGTCTCCGATACGGCACCTGACGGTACACGCCGCTTGATTTATCTCGAAGAGGTTCGCGGCTATCCCTGGCGGATTTGGTTGATAACGCCTCAACAGGAAGTCCAAAAATCTGCACTGCGCCTGGCAGCCAACTTGTTTGCTGTGGTGCTGGGCGTTGGCGGGATCGCGCTGGTCGCGGTCTATCTGATCAGCCGGAGACTTACCCATCCACTCCGGCAGATGGCGGGGGTTGCACAGTCGATCGCGCGGGGTAATCTCGCACAACCTGTTCAGGGAGAGGGGGAGGACGAGATCGGCCGGTTGGCTACATCTTTTGAGCGGATGCGCAGGAGATTGAAGGCCCGACTGGACGAGATGGGGCTGCTCCTTACCGCCAGCCAGCAGGTTAGCCGCAGTTTCGATCTCTCGATCTCCATGCCCCCAATTCTGCATGGTTTGCGGGAGATCACTCATGCTGATCTCGTACGCTTAGCCTTGCATGATTCCACGCAGGCCGGCAAGGCAGCGGAGCGATACAACGCTGGCGAGGATCCCGGGAATTGGGGTGTGCTCGATGAGCAAGTGCTCGCATTAAGTGACAGCAAGGGGCGTTTCACCCTGGAAAACCCTGGACGAGCTAAAGCCGTCCTCGATATCAAGGCTCTTTCACGTCCTCTGGAGTCGATGACGGCCGTACCTCTCCGGCATGAAGATGTTTTTGTCGGTGCATTGTGGTTGGGTTATCGTTACCCGCACGTCTTCTCCCCGGATGAGTTGCGACTACTTTCGATCCTAGCTGCCCAACTCGGGGTTGCTGTGGTAAATGCCCGGCTTTACCACCAGGCGGAGCAGGAGCGGAGCCGGTTAACAGCTGTGCTCGAAGCTACGCCGGACGCCGTGATCCTGCTCGACGCACAAGATCGAATCTTGCTCGCCAATCCTGCGGCTGAAATGGTATTAAGGGGTTCCTCCCAGGAAGTTCTGGGCGAACCCGTGGCTGAGGTCCTTGAACCTGAGGAGTTGCGCAGGTTGCTGCTCGAGACTGCGCCAGAATCCAATACTGCCGAGATACCGCTCCCCGGAGGGCAAGTGTTATTCGCTTCGCTCTCCTTTATCGAACCAGAAGACAGCGGCACCTCGGGTCGAGTCTGCGTGCTCTGGGACATTACGCACTACAAGAAGCTGGATACGCTGAAATCTGAATTTGTCTCGACGGTCAGTCACGATCTGCGTGCGCCGCTTACATTGATGCGTGGTTACGCGACGATGCTCTCGATGGTCGGAGCGATGAATGACCAACAAAAGGAATTTGTGAGCAAAATTCTAGGCAGCGCTGACCAGATGGGCGACTTGATCGAAAATCTGCTGGATCTGGGCCGGATCGAGGCTGGCGTCGGTCTGGATCTCGAGCCAGTCTCAATCGGATCCCTGGTTGAAGCCGTTTTGAACACCTACCGGCCACAGGCCGTGAACAAGCAGATCGACTTGTCCGCTGAGCTCGGCTCGGGGTTGCAGCCGGTCGAAGCGGATCCGACGATGTTGAGGCAGTGTGTCGCAAACCTGGTTGACAATGCCCTCAAGTACACCACGGCTGGTGGGAAGGTGAAGGTGCGGGCTTATCAGCAAGATGGCGAGCAGGTGATTGAGGTTATCGACACAGGGCTCGGTATAGCACCGACAGATCAAGCCCGGTTGTTCGAGAAGTTCTACCGTGCCCGGCGGCGAGAAACGTTGACCATCAAAGGTTCCGGTCTTGGATTGGCGATCGTGCGTTCAATCATCCAACAGCATGGCGGGAAAGCCAGCGTTGAAAGCAAACTCGGCGAAGGGAGTACTTTTCGGCTCTCATTTCCAATCCGGCAGGAAGATCGCTTCGATCAGGTACCATCGCAGGGAGAAGCCCCTGAGAACGGGGACGATGAAGCTGATGATGATTGACGATCATCCTGAAAGACTGCTATAATCACGAAAATCCATAAAGCATGGCGTAATCCACCGGGAGGAGTACGCTGCCCGGCGCTGACAGAGACGGTGTGGCCACGGGCTGAGAGCACCCACAGCAGCAGCAGCGGAACGTCGTTCGGTGCGCCCGTCGAAGAAAACCCCATATGGGGTGGAGTAGATCGACGCGGGTGAGCCCGTTACAGCGAAAGCCCGATGATGGTCGGGTGTAGAGTGCAGCGCACTGTTGTGCGTTGAACTGAGGTGGTACCGCGGAGGTAAGTCCCTTCGTCCTCATGGGCGAAGGTTTTTTGTTTAACTTCAGTGAGTCACCCGCGGCAGCGACGCTGGCTCGGAATCGTGAGAGAGGTGGTGCAAAATGGCATCCTATCCATTATCGAAAACCTACGATTTCCACGAGGTGGAACCACGGCTCTACGAATGGTGGGAAACAAGCGGTTACTTTACCCCGAAAATTGATCAGGATACCCGGCCGTATGTGATCTCGATGCCGCCACCGAACGTGACCGGCGAACTTCATCTGGGGCATGCGATGTTCATCTCACTGGAAGATATGATGATCCGGCACAGCCGGATGACCGGCCGACCGACCCTGTGGCTCCCGGGAACGGATCATGCCGGGATCGCCACCCAGCTCCAGGTTGAGAAATATATCTTGCGCACCGATGAAGTCACTCGCGAAGAGCTCGGGCGTGAAGCATTCATCGAGCGAACCTGGGCCTGGAAGGAGAAATATGGGGGCGAGATCACCCAGCAACTCCGCCGGCTGGGCGCCTCCTGTGATTGGTCACGCGAGCGTTTTACGCTTGACGAGGGCCTTTCCAGGGCTGTGCGTGAAGCCTTTGTCACGCTCTATGAGAAGGGTCTAATTTATCGTGGATCGTACTTGATCAACTGGTCACCCGGCTTGAAGACCGCGGTAAGCGATCTAGAAGTCGAGTATCAAGAAGAACTAGGCACGCTCTATTACTTCAAGTACCCGATCGAGGGTTCGGAGGAAATAATACCGGTCGCCACGACCCGGCCGGAGACTATCCTGGGTGATACTGCTGTTGCAGTGCACCCCGAAGATGAACGCTACAAGCCCTTTATCGGGAGTACCTGTCGTGTGCCCATACTCGATCGTCCCATCCCGATCATCGCCGACGAATATGTCGACCGCGAATTCGGTACCGGGGCGCTGAAGATCACCCCCGGGCACGATCCGGCAGACTATGTAATTGGTAAAAAGCATCAACTGCCCATCATCAATGTACTCAATCCAGATGCGACGATGAATGAAGCAGCCGGGCCCTACGCCGGGATGGACCGCTTCGAGTGCCGCAAACAGCTCTGGGCTGACATGAAGGCGGCCGGGCTGACGCTGCGCGAAGAACCCTATGCGATGCAGATCCCCCGCAGCCAGAGAGGGGGTGAAATCATTGAGCCAATGATCTCTACCCAGTGGTTTGTGCGTATGGAGACACTGGCCGAGCCTGCGCTCCAGGCTGTGAAGGACGGGCGCATCCAGATCATACCTGAACGCTTTACCAAGGTCTACTTCAACTGGCTGGAAAATATTCGCGATTGGTGTATCTCACGCCAGCTCTGGTGGGGTCACCGCATCCCGGCCTGGCATTGTACTGCGTGTGGTGAAATTACTGTCGCGCGGGAAGATCCAGTCCAATGTGTGCACTGTGGTTCGAACTCCATCGAGCAAGATCCTGACGTCCTGGATACGTGGTTCTCTTCCGGTTTGTGGCCTTTCTCTACCCTGGGCTGGCCGGAGGAGACTCCGGATCTGGAGTATTTCTATCCGACGACGATGATGGAAACCGGATACGACATCATCTTCTTCTGGGTGGCGCGCATGATCATGATGAGCCTCGAGTTTACAGGGATGATCCCCTTCGAAGTGGTGTATCTGCACGGATTGGTGCGTGTGGATAAGGGGACCAAGATGAGCAAGAGTCTTGGGAACGTGGTCGATCCGCTCCAATTCGTTGAGGAGTACGGTGCGGATGCGCTGCGCTTCACGCTCCTGACCGGTTCAACGCCAGGCCAGGATACCCGCATCGATCCTGAGCGCATCGAGGCCAACCGCAATTTTGCAAATAAACTTTGGAACATCGGCCGCATGATCCTTGGGACTCTGGATGCGATCCCGGCGCAAGTGAATAGCAAACCAGAGCCGACGCTACCTGATCGCTGGATCCAGCTGCGCATGAACGAAGTGATTGGCGATGTAGAGCGCTTGTTCACCGGTCATCAATATGGCGAGGCTGGGCGCCAGATTTA